>DSLMC04102__coassemble_1399_pt1 | contig 13451 bp, 13 predicted proteins | sample DSLMC04102__metabat2_low_PE_011 | metagenome-assembled genome bin DSLMC04102
CTTCATACTTACCTTTTCAGGGATTTAACAATATACTGTTATCAGCTTGTGTAGAAGCTCATCTGAAAGGGGAGACCGGAGTTGAACAAAAACAAAAACTCCTGGGCGAACAAGATACCCGCCTGGGTCTGGGTCATCATATCGTTCGCGGCGGCTATGGTGGTCTGGTACATATTGAGCCTGCTGCCCGCCACGAAACGGGCTTTCCCGTTCGCGCCCATCACTGTCGAGGGCCTGCTGACCATGATAGAGCGCGGCGTGTTCTGGGACGACCTCGCCAGCAGCCTCATCTCCGTGGCGATGGGCTACGGCCTCGGCTTCGTGATAGCGCTCCCGGTGGCCATCCTGATGGCCTGGTACGTGCCGGTGCGCAACATCATCAACCCGTGGATCCAGTTCATCCGCAACATACCCCCTCTGGCCTATGTGCCTCTGCTGGTGGCCTGCGCCGGCATCGGCCGCAGCGCCCAGGTCACGACCATCACCATCGCCTGCTTCCTCACCATGTGCGTCACCATCTACCAGGGCGTCGTCAACGTGGATGAGACGCTGATAAAGGCCGCGCGCGTCCTCGGCGCCAAGAACCGCGACATCTTCATCCGCGTCATCACCCCCGCCACGCTGCCCTTCATCCTCACCGCCGTCCGCCTCGGCGCGTCCGTCGCCCTGACGACCATCATCGCCGCCGAGAGCGCCGGCTCCCAGTTCGGCCTCGGCATGCGTATCCGCGCCCTGAGCGCGAACTTTGACAATGCGCCCATGCTGGCCTATGTCATCGTGATTGGCATCATCGGCATACTACTCGAAAAAGGCATACGCTTACTTGAAAAGAAGCTCACCGGATGGCAGGAGACGATAAAGTGATGGAAAACCTCAATAATTACATCGAAGGCGCGCCTGTCAAGGTGCACATAGACAACGTCGTCAAGAAGTTCAACGGCCGCAACGGCGAGATGGTCGCCCTCAACGGCGTCACGCTGGACATCCACGACAACGAGTTCATCTGCGTCGTCGGCCCCTCCGGCTGCGGCAAGAGCACGCTGCTGAACATCATCGCCGGCCTGCTTGAGCCCACCAGCGGCCAGGTCTACTGCGACGGCGAGCTAGTCACCGGCACCGGCACGGAGCGCGGCGTCGTCTTCCAGCAGTACGCCCTCTTCCCCTGGCTGACGGTGAAGAAGAACGTCCGCTTCGCCCTGGAGATGAAGGGCATCAAGGGCAAGGAGGCCGACGATCTGGCCATGCAGTACCTGCGCAAGGTCGATCTGGAGAAGTTCGCCAACCACTACCCGAAAGAGCTCTCCGGCGGCATGAAGCAGCGCGTGGCCATCGCCCGCGCATACGCCGCGGACCCGAAGGTCCTGCTGATGGACGAGCCCTTCGGCGCGCTGGACGCGCAGACCCGCACCCAGCTCCAGAGCGAGCTGCTGGAGACCTGGGAGAAGGACCGCAAGACCTGCTTTTTCATCACCCACGACGTTGACGAGGCCATCATCCTCGCGCAGAAGGTCATCGTCATGTCCGCCCGCCCCGGCCGCGTGAAGGCCATCATCGACATCGACATCCCCTATCCCCGCGACCAGGAGACCAAGATGAGCACCCGCTTCCTGGAGCTGAAGAACCAGATCTGGGGCCTCGTCTATCAGGAGTACCTGGAAGTCCGCAAGTGAGCCCAAACGGCGCGAGCCGTTGGAAATAGTAAAACCAAATCCAATATCATCAGGAGGAAAAGCAAAATGAAGAAGATACTCGCACTGCTGCTCGCTCTCGCCATGGTGTTCGCCTTCGCCGCCTGCGGCGAGGAGCCGGCCGCCGAGAGCGAAGAGCCCACCGCCGAGAGCGAGGCCCCCGCGGCCGAGAGCGAAGAGCCCGCCGGGGAAGAGCCCGCCGTCGAGCCCATCACCATCAAGGTCGGCTACATGAACAACTACGGCTCCCTGTGGAGCGTCCTCACCGCCGAGCAGATGGGCTACATGGAAGAGCAGGGCATCACCCTCGAGCTCAGCTCCTTCGCCGACGGCCCGACCATCATCTCCGCCATGGAGTCCGGCTCCATCGACATCGGCTACATCGGCGACGGCGCCCACAAGCTCTGCGCCCAGGGCAACGCCCAGATCATCGCCCTCAGCCACATCTCCAACGGCGACGCCGTCATCGGCGGCCCCAACGTCAAGACCCTTGAGGACCTGGCCGGCAAGGTCGTGGCCTACGCCGCCGGCACCTCCAGCGAAGTCATCCTCACCAACGCCCTCACCAAGGCCGGCCTGACCATGGACGACATCACCGCCATGAACATGGACGCCTCCGCCATCGTCACCGCCATGATGACCGGCGACGTTGACGCCTGCGCCCTCTGGAGCCCCGAGAGCCTGACCGTCCTGGAGCAGGTCGAGGGCACCACCGTCCTCGCCGACAACGTCACCTTCTCCGACACCAGCATCTCCCTCGCCAGCTGGATCGCCATGCCCGACCGCGTCGAGGCCGAGCGCGACATGTTCCTGCGCTTCGTCACCGCTCTCTTTGAGGGCATGGATTACTCCGCCGACGAGCACCACGACGAGGTCGCCCAGTGGGTCGCCGACCTGCTCGCCCTGAGCTACGAAGACGTCTACAAGCAGCGCGGCGACGCCGACTGGCTCACCGGCAAGGAAGTTTACGAAGGCGTCCAGGACGGCACCGTCGAGGGCTACTACGAGCTGCAGCAGGAGCTGATGATCTCCTCCGGCAACCTTGAGGAGCCCGTCCCCGTCGAGAATTACGTCTCCTTTGACATCATGACCGAGGCCGGCGAAGCCCTCTACGGCGCCGCCGCCTGAAAAACCGCATAAATGAGCCCAAGGGGCGGCGATTCCGCCGCCCCTTTCTTTACAGGGGCGCGCATCTGCGGTAAAATGGCGGTATCAGGAAGGGGGAGCGAAACATGCTGCTGCTCTTGTCCGCCGGACTGCTGCTCGGCTCAATGGTCACGCTCATACTGCGGCACAACCGCGAGAGCCTGCTGCTCGCCGCGCTGTGCACCAGCCTCACCGTCTACCTTGTGGGCATCATGCTGCTTATAAGCAAGAAGGGCGGCGTCTCCGCGGAGGTGGAGAGCTTCCTCTTCTTCTCGCACGGCGTGCGCCTCTGGTTCCAGTTCCGCATCGTCACCTTCGACCAGATGGGGATGGTCATCAATGTCGGCCGCCACCTGTTCCCGCTCTTCCTGCTGCTGATGACGGAGCGGTACACGATGGTGCCCCTCATCCGCAAATACCCCTCGCGCGCCGCCTGGCTGGCGGCGGCGCTGCCGGCCGCCACCATGCTGCTCTACATCCCCGCCGTCTACGCCGCCATGGTGGCGCGCTTCCACGCCTGGCGGGCGCTGCTCTTTTACATCAGCTACGGCTGGATCATCGCCTACCTGCTGCTGTCGCTTTTCCTGCTCGTATACGAGCTCTTTTCCATCGCCATGCCCTTTTTCCGCCGGCAGTTTTTCATGCTCGTGGCCTGCCTGGCGGCCCTCGCGCTGCTCTATTACATCTACTGCGGCCAGGACCCCGGCCAGGTGTACAGCTTCTACAGCTACGACTACCTCGGCATCCGCGGCGTGGGCTACATGCTGCTGATGCCCGGCCTGGGGGGCTACATACTGCTGGTGGCGGCGAACGTCATCGGCGGCCTGCTGGGCATCGGCATGCTGCTGCGCTATACGGAGGACACCATCTCCTCCAACGAGGACGACCCCGGCCTGGAGCGCAAGTTCGACGTGGCGCGCACGGGGGCGAGCGTGTTCGTCCACGGCATCAAGAACCAGCTGCTGGCCAACCGCGTGCTCTATAAGCGCATCCGCGCCGAGCTGGACAAGCCCGAGCCGGACATGGACCGCCTGCGTGAGAGCGCCGAGCGCCTGAACGAGATAAACGACACGCTCATCGCCCGCAGCGAGGAGCTCTACCGCACGGTCAAGAGCAAGAGCGTTATGCTGGTGCCGGTGGCGCTCGCGGACGTCTGCGCCACGGCCGCCGACCGCTTCCGCAAAAAATACCCGGACGCCCCGCTGGAGCTGGACGTGCCGGAGGGCGTGCAGGTGCTGGCGGACGCCAACTACCTGGCGGAGGCGCTCTACAACCTGCTCACCAACGGCTGGGAGGCCAACGTCTCCGCCGGGCATGTCCAGAGCCCCGTCAGCCTCATCGGCTACACCGTGCGGCTCTACACGGTGCTCGAAGTGCGGGACGACGGCGAGGGCATCGCCGAGGATGACAAGCGCAAGATCTTCGAGCCCTTTTATTCGAGCAAAAACACCAACTTCAACTGGGGCATGGGCCTCTACCATGTCCGCACCATCGTCCGCAGCCACCTGGGCACACTGAGGGTGGAGAACCGCCGTGCGGGCGGCGCCGCCTTTTTCATCCTCCTGCCCCGCTACGATGGCAGGACCCGCCGGGAGGGGAGACAGCTCAAATGACGAGGATACTGGTGGCGGAGGACTTTGACATCATCCGCGAGGACCTCTGCGACACGCTCAACGCGCAGGACGACATGAGCGTCGTGGGCCAGGCCACCTCCGGCGCGCAGGCCGTGGCCCTGGCCGGCGAAGTGGACTGCGACCTGGTGCTGATGGACATCGAGATGGAGACCACCACCGCCGGCATCCACGCTGCGGAGGAGATACTGGAGTCCAACCCGGACGTGATGGTCATCTTCCTCACCGCGCACGAGACGGAGGACATGATCCTCACCAGCATGGGCGCGGGCGCGGTGGACTACATCGTCAAGGGCTGCCCGGACGAGGAGCTGCTGCTGCACATCCGCTCGGCCGTCGCCGGCCGCCCGATGCTGGACGCGAAGATACAGAACATGCTGCTGAAGGAGTATTCCCGCCTTCGCAGTTCGGAAAAGAGCCTGCTCTTTTTCATCAACTCCGTGAGCAAGCTCACCGCCGCCGAGCGCGAGCTGGTGCGCCTGCTGCTGGAGGACAAGAAGCTCAAGGAGATCGCCTCTTTGCGCTGCGTGGAGCTCGTCACCGTCAAGACGCAGATAAAAAGCCTGCTGCGCAAATTCGGCTGCTCCCGCACGAAGGAGATCGTCGAGACGATAAGAGAACTGAACGTGGCCCACCTCTTCTGAGCGGCCAGGAAAGGAGATAAAAACATGGACTATTTCAAGATCCCCGCCGCGGAGCTCGGCAAAGGCGCCAGGATACCCGTCTATCCCCTCGGCGATTCCGGCGAGGTGTTCTACGAGCTGGCGCTGGAGATGGTGAACACCATCAAGGCCCATAACGCGGAGGGCAAAAAGACCGTTTTCATCTGCCCCGTGGGCCCTGTGGGCCAGTACCCCATCTTCGTCCGCCTGGTGAACCGCGACCGCGTCAGCCTCAAAAACTGCTGGTTCATCAACATGGACGAGTACCTGAACGACGACGGCACTTATATCGACATCGAAAGCCCGCTCTCCTTCCGCGGCTTCATGCGCAACAACGTCTACACGAAGATAGACCCCGAGCTGCTGATGCCCGAGGAGCAGCGCGTGTTCCCCGACCCGGCCGACCCCGGCAGGGTGGACCGCCTGATCGAGGAGCTGGGCGGCGTGGACATCGCCTTCGGCGGCATCGGCATCAACGGCCACCTGGCCTTCAACGAGGCCCGGCCGGAGCTCACGCCGGAGGAGTTCGCGGCCCTCGGCACCCGCACGCTCACCCTCACGCCGGAGACCAAGACCGCCAACGCCATCGGCGACCGCGGCGGCGCCATCATCGCCATGCCAAACAGGGCCGTCACCATCGGCATCAAGCAGATACTCTCCGCGCGGAAGGTGCGCCTGGGCGTGTTCCGCGACTGGCACCGCGGCGTGGTGCGCCAGGCCGCCTACGGCGAGATCTCGGCCTCCTTCCCGGTGACGCTGCTGCAAAAGCACCCGGACGCGGCCATTTTCGCCAACGCCACCGCCTCGGCCCTGCCGTTCTGACATGAAGGGCACGGTATTCACCGGCGGGCGCGTCCTCGCCGGCGGCGCGCTGCGCGAAACGGAGGTGCTCGTCCGCTACGGCCGCATCGCCGCCGTCGGCGGCGGGCTGGACCGCACGGGCTGCGAGGTGGTGGAGCTCGCCGGCAACATCCTCTCTCCCGGCTTCATCGACGTGCACACGCACGGCGGCGCGGGCGTGGACGTGAACGCCGCCGGCTATGACGACCTCTGCCGCCTCTCCGCCTTTTTCGCCAGCCAGGGCGTGACGGGCTTCCTCGCCAGCATCCTCACGGACACCGTGGAGGGCACGGAGCGCGCCATCGACAGTGTCTGCGCCTTCATGGACGCCCCCGCCAGGGGCGCGAAGTGCCTGGGCATCCACCTGGAGGGCCCCTTCCTCTGCCAGAAGTACAAGGGCGCCATGCCGCCCGAGCTGCTGCGCGAGGGGGACGCGGAGCTCTTCCGCCGCTACCAGGCGCGCGCGAAGGGCCGCGTGCGCTACATGACCGTGGCGCCGGAGGTGCCCGGCGTGCTGGACATGCTCGGCGAGATCCGCGGCGAGTGCACGCTCGCCATCGGCCACTCGGACGCCGACTATGAGACGGCCGTCCGCGCCATCGACGCCGGCGTGGAGAGCTGCACGCACACCTTCAACGTCATGAGCCTCTTCCACCAGCACCGCCCGGCCGTGATGGGCGCCGTGCTGGAGCGCGACGTGTTCTGCGAGGCCATCTGCGACGGCCGCCACCTCCATCCCGGCACGGTGCGGATGCTCCTGAAGTGCAAGGGCTGGGACAGGGTCGTGGCCATCACGGACTCCATGCAGGCCGCCGGCCTGCCGGACGGGGAATACATGCTGGGCGTCAACCCCGTCACCGTCACGGACGGGGACGCCATGATATCCGGCACCAGCATCCGCGCCGGGAGCACGCTCACGCTCGCGCAGGCCGTGAAGAAGATATCCGCCTTCACCATGGCGCCGCCGGAGCGCGTGCTGCCCCTGCTCACGTTGAACCCCGCAAAGCTCATCGGCGAGGAGCACCGCCGCGGCGAGATCGCCGTCGGCCGCGACGCGGACTTCACCGTCCTCTCGCCGGAACTGGACGTACTAGCCACCTGGTCGGCCGGCGAAAATATCTACGCCGCCGCGAAAGAATAAAGGAGGAAATAAAAATGCCGCTCATCCCGCTCCGCCCCCTGATGGAAGCCGCTGAAAAGTACAACTACGCGCAGGGCGCGTTCAACGTCAACGCCGTGGCCCAGGCCAAGGCCGTCATCGAGATGCACGAGACCTTCCGCTCCCCCGCGATACTGCAGGGCGCGGACCTGGCCAACGCCTTCATGGGCGGCCGCGTGGACTTCGCCAACGGCACGCTGGAGGACAAGAAGGTCGGCGCGCGCCGCATCGCGGACGCCGTGCGCAAATACGGCGAGCACAGCCCGATCCCCGTGGTGCTGCACCTCGACCACGGCAAGAACATCGAAAGCTGCATCGCCGCCATCGACGGCGGCTACACCTCCGTGATGATCGACGGCTCCTCCCTGCCGCTGGAGCAGAACATCGAGCTCACGCGCGAGGTCGTCAAATACGCCCATCCGCTCGGCGTCAGCGTCGAGGGCGAGCTGGGCGTCCTCGGCGGGCAGGAGGACCACGTCTTTGCCGAGACCAGCACCTACACCAATCCGCTGGACGCCGTGACCTTCATCGAAAAGACCGGCGTGGATGCCCTCGCGATTTCCTACGGCACGCAGCACGGCGCGAACAAGGGCAAGAACGCCAAGCTCCGCCGCGAGATAGCCATAGCCATCAAGGAATGCATCAACCGCCTCGGCATTTTCTGCGCGCTGGTGAGTCACGGCAGCTCCACCGTCCCGCAGTACATCGTCCGCGAGATCAACGACCTCGGCGGCGACATACAGAACGCCTACGGCATCCCCGTGAACGAGCTCGTGGCCGCCATCCCCTGCGGCATCCGCAAGATCAACGTCGACACCGACATCCGCCTGGCCGTCACGCGCAACATGAAGGAGCTGTTTGCAAACCACCCCGAACTGCGCGACAGCGCCTCCATCGGCGGCGTCTACCGCCTGCTGGAGGAGAAGCGCAGCGCCTTTGACCCGCGCGTGTTCTTCCCGCCCATCATGGACACCGTCCTCACCGGCAACATCCCCGACAGCGACGTGGCCGTCCTCATGGAGCGCGTCGAGGCCGGCGTGAAGGAAGCCGTCGGCTCCCTCATCGTCAACTTCGGCTCCTACGGCAAGGCCCCGCTCGTCGAGATGAAGACGCTCGAGGACATGAAGGCCTTCTACGCGAAGTGAGGTGCCGGGCATGAAGCATCTCTATCTGAACCTGAAGCGCTTCGACGTCCCCGTGGAGTTCGGCGGCGTCAACCGCGTCGCGCCCATAAAAGACTGGGGTGCGTTCATCGTGGAAAATACGCAGGACGCCCTCGCCAAATATGACCCCAGCGAGGTGGAATTCGCCCAGTTCTTCCCCGAGGCGCACATCCTCGGCGCCGCCGCGGCGAAAAAGCCGGGCAGCCCCGTAAAAATCGGCTGCCAGGGCGTACACCGCGCGGACACCGCCGTGGGCGGCAACTTCGGCGCGTTCACAACGCTCCGCCCGGCCAGCGCGGCAAAGGCGCTCGGCTGTGAGAGCGTCATAATCGGCCACTGCGAGGAGCGCAACTTCTATAACGACACCCTCGCCGAGGCCGGCGTGAAGGACCCCTCCGCCACCAACCGCATACTCAACCAGGAGATACTGCGCGCCGTGGAGCGCGGGCTGAACGTGCTCTACTGCATCGGCGAGAAGAGCGAGGAGCAGAGCGAGTGGCGCTCCGTGCTCGGGAAGCAGCTCGACGAGGGCCTCGCCGGAGTGGACAAGAGCAGGGTCGTCATCGGCTACGAGCCTGTCTGGAGCATCGGCCCGGGCAAGACCCCGGCCGGAAAGGACTATATCACCATGATCGCCCGCTTCGTGAAGGAGCGCACCGGCGGCATGGACGTCGTCTACGGCGGCGGGCTGAAGACCGACAACGCGGAGATGCTCGCCTCCATCGCGGAGATCGACGGCGGCCTCATCGCCCTCACCCGCTTCAGCGGTGAGATCGGCTGGTACCCCAACGAATATCTCGACATCATCCGCCTCTATCTCGGCAAATAAGGAGGAGACCAATGAAACTTGACTTTGAATACGGCAACGGCCTGATGAGCGCCGAACTGCCCGACGATACCGACGTTTTTATCCCCGGCAAGACCGTCCCCGACCCCGAGTGCCTGCCCCAGGACTGGGACACGCTCTATAACGCCACGCTCGAGAGCATCCGCCACCCGCTGGGGATGGCTCCGCTGCGCGAGCTCGCCGCCCCGGGCAAGACCGTCGTGTTCGTCATCCCCGACATCGTCAAGGGCGGCACCCAGCCCACCAGCCACCGCAAGGTGGCGATAAGGGCCTGCCTCGACGAGCTCTACGCCGCCGGCGTGGAGAAAAAGGACATCCTGCTGCTGATATCCAACGGCCTCCACCCCCGCGCCACCGTGCCGGAGATGAAAAAGATACTGGGCGAGGAGCTCTTCAACGAGTTCTACTACTCCGGCCAGCTCACCAGCCACGACAGCGAGGACTATGAACACATGGTGGACCTGGGCGTCACCTGCGCCGGCGACCCCGTGCTGATGAACCGCTACGTCTATGAGTGCGACATCCCCATCCTCATCGGCCACACCCAGGGCAACCCCTACGGCGGCTACTCCGGCGGCTACAAGCACTGCGCCACCGGCATCACCCACTGGCGGAGCATCGCCAGCCACCACGTGCCCAAGGTGATGCACCGCTCCGACTTCACCCCCGTGTCCGGCCACTCCCTCATGCGCACCAAGTTCGACGAGATCGGCATGCACATGGAGGAGAAGATGGGCCATCCCTTCTTCTGCTGCGACGCGGTGCTGGACACCTATTCCCGGCAGATCGCCATCTACTCCGGCTACGCCAAGGTGATGCAGCCTGAGTCCTGGAAGGTCGCCAACAAGCGCACCTATGTGCCCTGGGCGGAGGAGAAGTTCGACGTGATGGTCTTCGGCATGCCCCAGGACTTCCACTACGGCAACGGCATGGGCACCAACCCCATCCAGATGATGCAGGCCCTCAGCGCGCAGGTCATCCGCCACAAGCGCGTGATGAAGGAAAACTGCGTGATCATCTGCTCGAGCATCTGCAACGGCTATTTCCACGACGAGCGCTGGCCCTACCTGCGCGAGCTCTATGAGCTGTTCCAGCACGATTACATGCAGATCCTGCCCGACATGGACCGCTACGGCGAGTATTTCGCCACGAACGAGGAGTACATCCGCAAGTACCGCTTCACCAACGCCTTCCACCCCTTCCACGGCTTTTCGATGATGAGCTGCGGCCACATCGCGGAGATGAACACCTCCGCCATCTACATCGTCGGCGCGCAGGAGCCGGGCATCGCCCGCGGCATGGGGCTCAAGACCCGCGCCACCTTCGAGGAGGCGCTGGAGGACGCCAAGCGTAAGTTCACCGGGCCCGCGCCGCGCATACTGGCCCTGCCGCAGACCTTCAAAGTGGGCGCCGTCCACCTCTGCATGGCGGACGACGACCTGAGCAATGTGTGAGGGGGTAAGCGACATGCTCAAAGGAAACATGCTCATCGCCCACGGCGGCGGCCCCACGCCCGTCATCAACAGCTCCCTTCTGGGCGCGGTGCGCGAAGCGAAAAAGCACAGCGAGATCGAGACCATCTACGGCGCGCGCTTCGGCGCGGAGGGCATCCTTGCCGGCGACCTCATCGACCTGGGCGCGGTGAGCGACGAAGATCTGGGGCTGCTCGCGCGCACTCCCGCCTCCGCCATCGGCTCCTGCCGCCGCAAGCTGACGGACGCCGACTACCCCGCCGTGCTCGAGTGCTTCAAAAAGTTCAACATCCGCTATTTCTTCTATAACGGCGGCAACGACTCCATGGACACCTGCAACAAGGTGTACCAGCTGGCCGTGCAGAGCGGCTATGAGCTGCGCGTCATCGGCATCCCCAAGACCATCGACAATGACCTGGCCGTCACCGACCACTGCCCGGGCTTCGGCAGCGCCGCCAAGTTCGCCGCCGCCAGCGCGCTGGAGACGGCGCAGGACGCCGCCGCGCTGCCCATCCACGTTGTGGTGATGGAGATGATGGGCCGCAACGCCGGCTGGATAACCGCCGCCAGCGCCCTCTTCACCCACCTGATGCCCTGCGAACACCTCGTCTACCTGCCGGAGACGGCCTTTGACAAAGAGGAGTTCCTCGCCGCCGTCAGGGAGCGCTGGGCGCGCGGCCGCGGGCTGCTGGTCACCATCTCCGAGGGGCTGCACTATGCCGACGGCTCCCCCGTGGCGGACAGCGGCGTGGTGGATGGCTTTGGCCACAAGGTGCCCGGCGGCGCGGCGCAGACGCTCTCCGACATGATCATGGCGGAGACGGGCCTCAAGTCCCGCAGCGAGAAGCCGGGCCTCCTGGGCCGCACCAGCGTGGCCCTCATGAGCGAGGTGGACCGCGCGGAGGCCGAGCTGGCCGGCGCGCAGGCCGTGAAGAGCGCCGTCGAGGGCCAGACCGGCTTCATGGTGGGCTTTACCGCCGCGCGCGAGCCGGAGTACAGCTGCGAAACGATGCTCATCCCCCTGGAGCAGGTGGCGAATGCGGAAAAGACCTTCCCCCTGGAGTGGATCACCCCGGGCGGCGTCTCGGACGAGTTCCGCGCCTACTGCCTGCCCCTGATAGGCGAGTACGACACCCGCTTCGTCTCGCTCAGGTAAGATGCTGCAGGCCGTAATTTACTTCCTCATCTGCCTGGCGGCGACCACGGCGGGCGGCATCAGCGGCGTCGGCGGCGGCGTCATCATCAAACCGGTGATGGACGCCGTCTCCGGCCTGGGCGCGGCCACCATCAGCTTCCTCTCCGGCTGCACGGTCCTCGCCATGACCATCACGAGCATGGTCCGCTCGCGCGGCGGCTCCGTCAAGGTCGAAAAGCGCCGCGGCACCTTCCTTGCCATCGGCGCGGCCTTCGGCGGGATCATGGGCAAGGAGGCCTTTGAGCTGGTGCGCGCCGCGGGCGGCTCGGCCGTGGACATCTCGCAGCAGACGATGATGATCCTGCTCACCGCCGGCGTGTTCGTCTACACGCTGAAGAAGGGCAAGGTGCGCACGATCGACGTGCAGAACGCCCCCGCCTGCGTGCTGATCGGCTTAACGCTGGGCCTGCTCAGCGCCTTCCTCGGCATCGGCGGCGGGCCCATCAACCTCGCGGTGCTCAGTTTCTTCTTCTCCATGGACTCCAAGACCGCCGCGCTGAACTCGCTGTACATCATCCTTTACAGCCAGGCGGCGAGCTTTATCAACACCATCGTGCGCGGCACGGTGCCGGACTTCGACTGGCTGGTGCTGGCCGCCATGTGCATCGGCGGCGTGCTGGGCGGCATCCTCGGCCGCAGCATCAGCGCCCGGCTGACGAACAAGGGCGTCGACCGGCTGTTTCTCGTCATAATGGCCGTGATAACGGCGATAAGCTGCTACAACCTCTATAACTGCTTTGCCTGAGGAGGTATAAATATGTTCAGCACTATCAACAGCGGAGAACTGCGCGTAACGGTGAACAGCCTCGGGGCCGAGCTCTGGGCGGTCCAGGCGATCGCCCCCGGCGGGGAGGAGACGGAGTGCCTCTGGGACGGCAGCGGCGGGCACTGGCCGCGCCGCGCGCCGCTCTGCTTCCCCTGGTGCGGCCGCCTGGAGGGCGACTACTTTGAACACGGCGGCAAAAAGTACCCCGGCGGCGGCCACGGTTTCGCCCGCGACCTGGAGCACGAGCTGCTCTCCGCCACGGATACGGAGCTCGTCTACCGCCTGGCCTGGCCCGGCGACAGCGAGCGCTGGCCCTGGGCCTTTGAGCTGACGACGCGCCACAGCGTGTCCGGCCGCACGCTCAAGTGCGAGGTCACTGGTGTCAACCGCTCATCTGAGCCGATGCCCGCACAGCTGGGCTTCCACCCCGGCTTCCGCTGCCCGCTCACGCCGGGCGGTACGCCGCAGGACTGCCTGGTGCGTTTTGAAAAGCCCGAGCTGCCCGGCGGCACGGATGTTTTCCGCCTGCCCCCGGAGGTGTTCGACAACGACAGCCTCTGCTTCGAGAGCATCGAGAGCGGGTGGGTGCAGCTGGAAGAGCGCGCCACGGGGCGGTATATCCGCGTGCGCACGTCCGGCTTCCCCTTCGTGCTGCTCTGGAGCCAGCCGAAGATCCCCGGTTTCGTCTGCATCGAGCCCTGGCTCGGCTACCCCGGCCCCGGCCACGACCTCGCTCAGCGCCCCGGCGCGCGCCTGCTCGCCCCCGGCGAGAGCATAGGGGCGAGGCTGGAGATTATATTCGCCGTATAGGATACGAGGGGGACTTTGTCCCCCTCGTAGGCTCCCCCTCGCGCCGCACGGCGGCGCGGTTGCGCCTCAAAG
>DSLMC04102__coassemble_1452_pt1 | contig 12985 bp, 18 predicted proteins | sample DSLMC04102__metabat2_low_PE_011 | metagenome-assembled genome bin DSLMC04102
GTGCTCGGCAACGGCAACCTCACGAAAGCGATAACCGTAAAGGCTTCCGCCTTCTCCGAATCTGCAAAGCAAAAGATAGAGGCGGCAGGCGGAAAGGCCGAGGTGGTATAAGGTGCTCAAGACCCTCAAGAATGCCTGGGCGATCGTTGAGCTCAGGAAGAAGATACTCTTCACCCTGTTCATAATCCTCATTTACCGCCTGGGCAACGCCGTCCCCGTCCCGTACGTGGACGCCGATCTTCTGGCCGACTACTTCACGTCGGTCAACAACACGATCCTTGGGCTGTGGAACACCATGTCCGGCGGCTCCTTCTCGATGGCCACGATATTCGCGCTGAGCATCCAGCCCTATATCAACGCCTCCATCATCATCCAGCTGCTCACCATTGCCATCCCGGCGCTCGAGCGGCTGAGCAAGGAAGGCGGCGAGGAAGGCCGCAAGAAGCTGGCCTCCATCACCCGCTACACCACCGTCGGCATCGGCCTCGTCATGGGCTTCGGCTACTACACCCTGATCAGCAACGGCATCAACGGCCAGAGCATGATCACCGAGAGCGGCGTTTGGCCCGCCATCGTCATCATCATGACCTTTATGGCCGGCTCCGCGCTCATCATGTGGATGGGCGAGCAGATCACCGAGTTCGGCGTGGGCAACGGCATCTCCGTTATCCTGTTCGCGAGCATAGTCGCCCGCTTCCCCAGCTCCGTCGGCACGATGGTTTCCAACGTCACCTCCGGCGACCTGGCCTGGTGGGCCCTGCTGCTGGTGCTCATCGGCGCGCTGATCATCATCGTGCTCATCGTCATCGTCAACGACGCGGAGCGCCGCCTGCCGGTGCAGTACTCCAAGCGCGTCGTCGGGCGCAAGCTCTACGGCGGCCAGAGCACCCACCTGCCGCTGAAGGTGAACGTGTCCGGCGTCATGCCCATCATCTTCGCCTCCACCATCGCGGCCATCCCCGCCACCGTCTGCGCCTTCGTGCCCAGCTGGCAGGATTCCTGGGTGATGGAGCACATCTTCAACACCAACACCGTCCCCTACGCCATCATCTACTTCCTGCTCATCATCTTCTTCAGCTACTTCTACTCCACCATCCAGTTCAACCCCGTGGAGATCGCCAACAACCTGAAGAAGAACGGCGGCTTCATCCCCGGCATCCGCCCGGGCAAGCCCACGAGCGACTATATCAAGAAGGTGCTGAACAAGGTCACCATGTTCGGCGCCATCTACCTCAGCATCGTCGCCGTCGTGCCCATGCTCATCGGCTGCTTCTCCGACGCTCCTGCCCTCTCCGGCATATCCCTGGGCGGTACGTCCATAATCATAGTCGTGGGCGTTGCCATCGAGACCGTCCGCGCCATCGAGGCGCAGATGCTCATGCGCAACTACAAGGGTTTCCTTGAATAATGGAGGTAAAGTCATGAGGCTGATACTCTTAGGAGCCCCCGGGGCGGGCAAAGGCACCCAGGCCGAGATACTGAGCCGCAAGCTCGGCATCCCGGTGATATCAACAGGCAACATCCTGCGCGCGGCCATGAAAAACGGCACGCCCGTGGGGCTGAAGGCCAAGCAGTACGTCGAATCCGGCGCGCTGGTCCCCGACGATGTCATCATCGGCATCGTCGAGGAACGGCTCTCCGAGAGCGACTGCGCCAACGGCTACATCCTCGACGGCATGCCCCGCACCATCCCCCAGGCCGAAGCGCTCGAGCAGAGAGGCATACAGATCGACTGCGCCCTCTCCATCGATGTGGACGACGAGACCATAGTGCAGCGCATGTCCGGCAGGCGCACCTGCCTGAACTGCGGCGCCACTTACCACGTCGTCTCCGCCCCCCCGAAGGCCGAGGGTGTCTGCGACAACTGCGGCAGCGAGCTCACCGTCCGCAAGGACGACGCGCCCGAGACCGTCAGGAACCGCCTTGCGGTGTACCACCGCGAGACCGAGCCTCTCCTCGACTTTTACGCCCAGCGCGGCAAGCTGAAGACCGTTAAGAACCAGCCGAGCATCGAGGCCACCACGGCCGAGATCGCCGGCGTACTGGGGATCGAACTATGATCATAGTCAAGTCCCCGCACGATATCGAGCTCATGCGTCAGGCCTGCAAGATCACGGCCGGCGCCCGCAGCATCGGCCGCCAGGCCGTGGCCGAGGGCGTCACGACGCATGAGATCGACCGCGAGATCAAGCGATTCATCCTAAGATCGGGCGCGACCCCGTCCTTCCTCGGCTACGGCGGCTTTCCCGCCAGCGCCTGTATCTCCGTCAACGAAGAGGTCATCCACGGCTTCCCCGGCCCGCGCCGGGTGCAGAACGGCGACATCGTCAGCATCGACGTGGGGGCCAGGATCCACGGCTTCAACGGCGACTGCGCCGGCACCTTCCCCTGCGGGGAGGTCTCGGAGGAGGCCAAAGACCTCATCGCCGTCACGCGGCAGAGCTTCTTCGAGGGGATAAAGTTCGCAAGACCCGGCTACCGCGTTTCAGACATCGGGCACGCCATACAGGAATACGTCGAGTCCCACGGCTACTCCGTCGTGCGCTCCTATGTGGGCCACGGCGTGGGCGCCAAGCTCCACGAGGAGCCGGAAGTGCCGAATTACGGCGCGCCGGGCCACGGGCCGCGGCTGGTGAAGGGCATGACCCTCGCCATCGAGCCGATGGTCAACGTGGGGACCTACGACGTGCGCGTGCTCAGCAACGACTGGACCGTCGTCACGGCGGACGGCAAGCTCTCCGCCCACTATGAGAACACCATCCTCATAACGGACGGCGAGCCCGAGATCCTGACGATGGCAGAGGATATCTGACCGAGCCTAAAGGGAGGTAAAAACACTTGGCAAAAGACGATGTGATCGAGCTCGAGGGCACGGTCGTCGAGTCCCTGCCCAACACGATGTTCAAGGTGGATATAGGCGGAGGGCACATCATCCTCGCCCATATATCCGGCAAGCTGAGGATGAATTTCATCAGGATACTGCCCGGAGACAAGGTCACCATCCAGATGAGCCCCTACGACCTGACCCGCGGAAGGATAACCTGGAGATCGAAGTGAGCGCGAAGCGCCCCAAAGAGGAGGAACTTAAATGAAAGTCAGACCTTCGGTCAAGCCGATGTGCGAAAAGTGCAAGATAATCAAGCGCCACGGCAAGGTCATGGTTATCTGCGAGAACCCCAAGCACAAGCAGCGCCAGGGCTGATTGACAAAGCACCCACACGTAACCGCCCCGCGAATAACGGAGGCTCCCTCCGGCGGGATTAAGCCTCCGCTATGGTAAAATCGCGGAGAAATCATTGAAAGGAATGATTGCAAAAGATGGCACGTATAGCCGGCGTTGACCTGCCCAAGGACAAGAGGATAGAGATCGGCCTCACTTATGTCTACGGTATCGGCAGGACCAGCGCGAAAAAGATCCTCGAGCAGACCGGCATTGACCCCGATACCCGCGTTAAGGACCTCACCGACGAGGAAGAGGCCAAGATCCGTGAGTGCATAGACCACCACTACGTGGTGGAAGGCGACCTCCGCCGCACCGTGGCGCTGGACATCAAGCGCCTCACCGAGATCGGCTCCTACCGCGGACTGCGCCACCGCAAGGGCCTGCCCGTCCGCGGCCAGCGCAGCAAGACCAACGCCCGTACCCGCAAGGGCCCGAAGCGCACGATAGCGAACAAGAAGAAGTAAGGAGGGATATGTCATGCCAGCACCTAAGAAAAAGGTCCGCACCCGCCGCAGGGAACGGAAGAATATAGAGCGCGGGGCCGTGCATATCAGCTCCAGCTTCAACAACACGATGGTCACCGTCACCGATACGAACGGCAACGCCATCTCCTGGGCTTCCGCCGGCGGCATGGGCTTCCGCGGGAGCAAGAAGAGCACCCCCTTCGCCGCCCAGACCGCGGCCGAGACGGCTGCCCGCGCCGCCATGGAGCACGGGCTGAAGACCGTCGAGGTCTTTGTCAAGGGACCGGGCTCGGGGCGTGAGGCCGCCATCCGTGCCCTCCAGACCGCCGGTCTCGAGGTCACCATGATCAAGGACGTCACGCCCATCCCGCACAACGGCTGCCGCCCGCCTAAGCGCCGCCGCGTGTAATCGAAGGAGGAAAGGTATAATGGCAAAGAATATGCAGCCTATAGCCAAGCGCTGCCGCGCGCTGGGCATTTCCCCTGCCTCCATGGGCTATTACAAGAAGAACACCGAGATGCGCAAGCCCGGCGGGCAGATGAGGAAGAAAAAGAGCGAGTACGCCACTCAGCTCCAGGAGAAGCAGAAGGTCAAGTTCGTCTACGGCATCATGGAGAAGCAGTTCCACTCCTACTATGAGAAGGCTTCCCGTATGCCCGGCAAGACGGGCGACAACCTGCTCGTCCTCATCGAGCGCCGCCTTGACAACGTGGTGTTCCGGCTCGGCTTCGCCGCCACCCGCCGCGAGGCCCGCCAGCTGGTCAATCACGGCCACTTCACCGTCAACGGCCGCCGCGTGAACATCCCCAGCTTCCAGGTGAAGCCGGGCATGGTCATCGCCCCCAAGGAGTCCAGCCGCAACCTGGAGAAGATCAAGGCCAATGTGGAGGCGAACGCCTTCCGCCAGGCCCCGCGCTGGCTGGAGTATGACGCCGCCAACATGATAGCCAAGGTCATCGCTGTGCCCACCCGTGAGGACATAGACATGCCGATCGAGGAGCACCTCATCGTCGAGCTCTATTCCAAGTAAACGGCAAACCCTCATATTGGTAAGCTGGAAACCGCGCCCCATTCGGCGCACGAAAAATAAGGAGGGTTAGTTCGCACATGATTGAGATAGAAAAGCCGCGCATTGAATGCATCGAGACCCCTGCGGACGATTCTTACGGCAAATATGTCATTGAACCGCTCGAGCGCGGCTACGGCACGACTTTGGGCAACTCTCTGCGCCGTGTCCTGCTGTCGTCCCTGCCGGGAACGGCAGTAACCTCCATCAGGATCTCCGGCATACAGCACGAATTCTCCACCATCCCCGGCGTGAAGGAGGACGTGACCGAGATCGTCCTCAACGTCAAGCGTATCATCGCGCGCGTGCACAGCGACGAGCCCAAGACCGTGTACATCGAGGCCGCGGGCGAGGGCGAAGTGACCGCCGGGGACATCAAGGCGGACGCCGAGGTCGAGATACTCAACCCCGAGCTGCACATCGCCACCCTGGGGCCGGATGCGTCGCTCTCCATGGAGCTCGTTTTTGACCACGGCCGCGGCTATGTCACCGCCGACAAGAACAAGGGCCCGCAGCAGGTCATCGGCACCATCCCCGTGGATTCGATATACACCCCTGTGCTCAAGGTGAACTACGCTGTGGAGAACACCCGTGTCGGCAACCAGACCGACTATGACAAGCTGACCATCGAGGTGTGGACGGACAAGACCATCACGCCGCGCGATGCCATCAGCCTTGGCGCGAAGATCCTCGTTGACCACTTCACGCTGTTCACCGACCTGTCGGACGCCATCGGCAACCGCTCCACCGTGGTGGAGAAGGTCGAGACCCAGCGCGACAAGGTGCTCGAGATGACCATCGAGGAGCTGGATCTCTCGGTCCGCAGCTTCAACTGCCTCAAGCGCGCCAATATCAACACCGTCGAGGACCTCATCAGCAAGACCCAGGACGAGATGATCAAGGTCCGCAACCTTGGCCGCAAGTCCCTTGAGGAGGTCGAGCACAAGCTCGCCATGATGGGCCTGAGCCTGGCCAGCGACGACAACCAGTAAGGAGGAAAACCCAATGCCCGGTACAAGAAAGCTCGGCAAGCCTACCGACGCGCGCATGGCCATGCTCCGCCAGCAGGTCACGGACCTGCTCGACCGCGGCCGCATGGAGACCACCTTCACCCGCGCGAAGGAGATCCAGCCCCTTGCCGAGAAGATGATAACGCTCGGCAAGCAGAAGGACATGGCGTCCTACCGCCAGGCCCTGAGCTTCATCACCCGCGAGGACGTGGCGCACAAGGTCTTCAACGAGACCGCCGCCAAGTACGCCGACCGCAACGGCGGCTACACCCGCGTCACCCGCATCGGCCCGCGCCGCGGCGACGCCGCCGAGATGGCCGTCATCGAACTCGTATAACGAAAATCTACACAACTCCGCCCGGGGTCTCGCCCCGGGCGGAACTATTTTTACGCGCAAAAAGCCGCGGGCGCCCCTGGACACGGCGCGGAAAATGTCCGTTGCGGCGTTGAGGGAAATCTGATAAAATGGCGCTATACTATCATATCAACGAGGTCGTGCCGTGAAGATACGTAAGCTGCTGCCGCTGCTGGTGATGCTGCTCATCGCCGGCGGCGCCGTGGTGTTCATACTCACCCGCGGGTCGATCGGCGTGCAGGAGCTGCTCGCCTGGTCGCCGGAGAACAAGTGGCTGGCCGCCCTGGCCGCGCTGGCGGCCTATGCGCTCAAGAGCCAGACCGTCGTCGTGCCCTACGCGCTCATCGCCACGGCCGTGGGGCTTATTTTTGACCTGCCGGCCGCGCTGGCCGTGAACACCCTGGGCAGCGTGGTGTGCATCTCCCTGCCCTACCTCACGGGCCGGGGCTCGGACGGCGTGCTGGTGGACGCGCTGCTCGCCAGGCAGCCGCGGATGAGGGCCTTTTATGAGGCCAACAGGCGTCACCTGTTCCTCGTTTCGCTGGTGCTGCGGGTGGCGAACCTCTCAAACGACATCCTGGGCCTTGTCTTCGGCTCGCTGAAGATGAAGTACTGGGAGTACCTGCTGAGCTCGCTGGTGGGCATTTTGCCGGCCATGGTGCTCTATACGGTACTGGGCAACGACCTCGACCCCTTTTCCGCGCCGGTGCTCATCTGCTTCGGCGTGGATGTGGCGAGCATCGCCGCGGCCTTCCTGCTGCTGAGGGCGCGCGGCGGCAAAAAAGCAGATAATAAGACAGACGGAGGCGGACAATGAGCAGGAAAGAGGCAAGGAAAGCGCGCAGGGAACGGCGGCGGGAGCTGCGCCGCGGCGCGCTCAGGCAAAAGATGCGCACGGAGCCGGGCGCGTTCTGGACGTACGTCGTGCTGCGTACCATCGTCATACTGATACTGATACGCAGCGTCATGCGCGCCGACTTCGAGAGCGCCATCGTCTGCGCCTTCGTGCTGTTCATCTATGTGCTGCCGCAGTTCGTGGAGGACAGGCTGGACATCGAGATACCGTCCGTATTGGAGATCGTCATCTTCGTATTCGTGTTCGCGGCGGAGATACTGGGCGAGCTGGACAGCTACTTCATCCGCTACCAGCACTGGGACACGATGCTGCACACGACCTCCGGCTTCCTCTTCGCGGCGGTGGGCTTTTCGCTGGTCAACCTGCTCAACCGCAGCGAGAACGTGAAGGTGCAGCTCTCGCCCGCCTACCTGGCGCTGACGGCCTTCTGCTTTTCCATGACCATCGGCGTGCTCTGGGAGTTCTTTGAGTTCGCCGCCGACCGCTGGCTGCTGCTGGACATGCAGAAGGACACCATACTCACGCGCATCTCCACCGTGGAGCTGGACGCGACGCGCAGCAACATCCCCATCGTCATCGACGGCATCAAGGACACGATACTGGTGCTGGAAAACGGCGAGCAGTACCCGCTGGGGCTGGGCGGCTATCTGGACATAGGCATCTACGACACGATGGGGGACTTTTTCGTGAACTTCATCGGCGCCGTGGTGTTCTCGGTGACTGCCTTTTTCGAGGAGCGCAGCAAAAAGCGCCCGCTGACCACCTCGCTGGCGCTGAAAAGGCGCAAAAAAGCCGCGGCCAACGGCCACTCTAAGTCGGTAATATAATCGACTTACTTAACCAAATCAACCCACGATTTTCCTGAGGGATTTCTTTGGTCTTGCCCAAAGAAACCCCTCAGACTCCAAAGAAAAACGCTCCGGCAGTAGTCGGAGCGTTTTTTGTGTGCTTTTATGGCTTTTCAGTTGTCAAAAGTGGTCATCCCGGCGGTGAATGTGTTTTCTGCATCGCCGACCGTGCGTTGCTCCCTGCGGTCGCGGCACTACCTTACAAATTATCGACCCGCCAGCGGCGCGAGCGAAGCGAAGCCAACCGCGGTCGGCGTTGTGCAAAGCCATCCGACACAGGGATGACCACACGAAAGTCAGTCACAACCTGGACTAACAAGCAGATTTTACCTACCGACAAGCACCAAAAGCGCTTTTCTTTGGAGTCTGAGGGGTTTCTTTTGGCGCAAGCAAAAGAAATCTCTCAGAAGGCCCCCTCGCGGGGGCCTCCCCCCAGCGCGACTAATCGAAAGTGTGCTCCCAGGCAAGGGCGGAGAGTGGCGCGAGGTCTATGCCGGCGCCGGGGCGGGCGGAGGCCCAGAGGCGGGAGGGCGTGTTTGCATCGTGAGCGCCGCAGACGCGGGCAAATTCGAGCCAGTTATCGGGGAACGCGACGCCCTCGCCGCCCTTTTTGAAGAGCGGGGCCATGCCGAGGCGCGTTTCATACCAGCGGCAGAGCCCCTCGTCCGCCGGCAGGGTGGCGACGATGTCCGCGCCGCGGGAAAAGGCGTCCGCCATCAGCGCGCGGCCGATACGTGCGGCGTGGCCGCGGCCGCGCTCGCCCTCCGCCGTGGCCATGGCGTAGATGTAGGCGCAGTCAAGGTCGCCGGCGCGCGCGCCGGGCAGGCAGAAGCCCATGGAGACGATACGGCCCCCTTCCTCCGCCACGCGGCCGTATTCCGGCCGCCAGAGCAGGCGGAAAAAGGCGGAGATAAGCTCGCCGCCGTCGCCGAATACCTCCTGCCAGAGGGCGCTCAGCGCGCCGATGTCCTCCGCGCGGGTGAGGCGCGTTCCCTCAGGCATGGCGCGCCTCCACGGCCGTGTACTTGGCCAGCAGCAGCTCGGGGGCGTACTCCAGCTTGGCCTCGCGCAGGTTATCCTGGCCCATGTCGTCCTCGCGGTTGAGGTAGACGATGTTCGGGTGGTCGGCGAGGAGCTGGCGCGTGAATTCGCGGCAGACCATGGGGTAGGCCCCGGGGATGGAGGCGAAGGCCTTTTCAAAGTGGACGTCGAAGGTGTCCGACGAGATGACCTCACCGATGGTGAAGCCGATCAGCCGCCCCTCCGCGAAGAGGGCGCCGCCCTCCAGCCCCAGCGCGTCGTAGCGCATGAAGGCGCGGATGATGGCCCCGTGCTCCTCCTCCAGCCCGTCCGGCGGGGTGTCGAACTCCGCCTGCCACTGGCCGAGCATCTCCATGCAGGCGGGGATGAGGCCGCGCGTCAGGCGGCGGAACTCCCACGAGTGGCTTTTTTCAAAGCGGTTGCAGAAATTCCGCTTGCCGTGGAGCTTTTTCCCGCCCATGGTGGAGAGCTTCTCGGCGAGGTAGAGGTAGTCGAAGTTGTCCCGGTCCGGCGTGAACACGAAGCGGCCGGGGCAGCACTGCTCGAGCAGCGCGCGGTGCTCCTCCGTGATGCCGCGGATGGCGAGGGGGTAGCCCCTCTGCGAGGCGAATTCGGTGAGCGCGTCGAGGGTCGGCTCGAGCGGGCCGGAGCCGATGGGGAAGGCGAAAAAGGGCTGCCTCGCCCAGCGGAGCTTGGTTATCATGCGGCCGCCCACACTCGAGATGAGCTGGTGATAGGCCCCGTCCCACATGTAGATGTTGCCGAAATTGAAGTCGGCAGAGCGCGAGTCCTCGGCCTTTACAAAGCCGTCGACCCACTGCTTGTCCGCGATTGTCACGCGGCGGAAATCGATCATAGAATAAAACAGCCTTTCCTTTGCTTTCAGTAAGTGTGCGTACAGCGCAGCCGGATCTCGGCCTGGAGCTTCTTCAGGTCGTCGAAGGTCTCCGGGCGCTTGCCGGGGTCGCGCAGCAGCGCGGCCGGGTGGTAGAGGGCCATCACGCGCCGCCCGTCCATGTCGAACCACTGGCCGTGCTCGCGGGTGATCTTGAAATCATCGCGGATGAAGCGCATGGCGGCGATGCGGCCCAGGCAGACGATGATCTTGGGCGCTATCAGCTCCAGCTGGCCCTGCAGCCAGACGGCGCAGGCCTTCTGCTCGATGTCCAGCGGGTCGCGGTTGCGCGGCGGGCGGCACTTGACCATGTTGCCGATGTAGACGCGCGAGCGGTCCAAATCGATGAGTTCGAGCATGTCGTCCAGGAACTTCCCGGCGCGGCCGACGAAGGGCGCGCCCTGCAGGTCCTCCTGTTCGCCGGGTCCCTCGCCGATGAACATCACCTCGGCGTCGTCCGGCCCGGCGCCGAACACGACGTTGTGCCGCGTCTCACACAGGCCGCAGCGGCGGCATTCAAGGCACTCCGCGCGCAGTTCTTCAAGCGTCTTTGCCATTTGTATCTATCTCCCCTCTGATGAAGCTGAGCAGTGTGTCCTCCCTGTTGGCGGCGGGGTGGTCGATGACGTAGTCCAGCGCCCGGCCGAGCGCCGCGCCCACCTCCCGGCCCGAGAGGCCGAGGGCGCGCAGCGCGTCCCCGTCCAGGGCCAGATGGGCGAGGTCCCAGCACTCGCCGCCGCGCAGTACGCGCCGCAGCGCGCGGCTTTTGGGATAGGCGGCGAGCACGGCGCCCTCGCCGCAGTCGCGCAGCAGCCGCTTGTAGTCCCTGCTGCCGGAGCGGAGGATGGCTGTGGCGCGCACGGCCGTGCGCACCTCCGCGCGCGGGAGGCGCAGCTGCGTGAGGAAGCCCTCCGTGGAGGCGATGTACCCGCGCCGCTCGAGCTCGAAGCACAGGTGCGCCAGGCGGGCGTATACGGGCAGGGCGGCGAGCGGGGGAGCCTCCCCCTCCGCGGCGGCGAAGCGCGCGAGCAGGCCGCGCGTGAGCATCTCCCAGGCCCGCTGCGGGCGCGGGGAGGCGAGGGCTTTGAGGAATTCGTCGCGCACGCGCTCGGCGGAGAGGGCGGCGGCCGTGGGCGCGAGGGCTGTGACGGCCGCGTCCGTCCACGGGTCGATGTCAAAGCCCAGCTGGGCGGAAAAGCGCAGCGCGCGCAGCATGCGCAGCGCGTCCTCGCCGAAGCGGCGCTCCGGCTCGCCCACGCAGCGTATCAGCCGCCGCTGCAGGTCCGCGCGGCCGCCGAACAGGTCTGTGACGTCCCCCTCCGGGCCCATGGCCATGGCGTTTATGGTGAAGTCGCGGCGCGAGAGGTCGGCGGCGAGGTCGCCGGTGAAGCGCACGCTGTCCGGCCGCCGGTGGTCGCTGTACGCGCCCTCGGTGCGGTAGGTGGTGACCTCCAGCGCGCGGCCGCCGCTGATGACGGTGACCGTGCCGTGGCGCAGCCCCGTGGGCGCCGTGCGCTCGAAGAGGGCCTGCACAACCTCCGGCGGGGCGGAGGTGGCGGCGTCCCAGTCGTGGACGCGGCGGCCGAGGACGGTGTCGCGCACGCAGCCGCCCACGAAATACGCCCCGTATCCCGCGCCGCGGAGCTTATTCAGCACTTTTATGGCATACTCAGGCGGCAGGAAAACGCGCCTCCCCCGTTTTATTTCTTGTAATGTGCGCAATAATGTATTATAATGCGAGAGCAAATGCGACTAAGCTATTATAATGCGCCGGAGCCAAATCCGCAAGAGCGCAAAAACGCTGTATCCAGGTGAAATTATGGCTGATTTTGAAGAATACCTGAAGCCCGGCAAGCGCGGGCACCTCATCGGCGTCGGCGGCGTCTCCATGGCGCCGCTGGCGGAGGTGCTCGCCGGCATGGGCCTCGTCATCGACGGCTCGGATATGTCCGAGAGCGAAAAGACGCGGCACCTGCGCGAGCTGGGGATAGACGTGAAGATAGGCCACTCGGCGATGAACGTGGCCCCCGACATCCAGTTCGTCGTGCGCACCGCCGCCGTGGGCGACACGAACCCGGAGATCGTGGAGGCGCGGGCACGCGGCGTGCCCGTTTTCGAGCGGGCAGAGGCCTGGGGCGCGATCATGCGCGACTATGAGAACGCGCTGTGCATCGCCGGCACGCACGGCAAGACCACCACCACCAGCATGTGTACTCACATACTCATGGCCGCAGAGCGGGACCCGACCGTGATGATCGGCGGCACGCTGCCGCTGCTGCACGCGGGGCACCGCGTGGGCGGCGGGGACACGATCATACTCGAGAGCTGCGAGTATCACGACTCCTTCCTCGCCTTCCACCCCACGGTGGCTGTGATACTGGACGTGGACGCCGACCACCTGGACTATTTCTCTGGGCTGGAGGATGTGGAGAAGTCCTTCCGGGCCTTCGCCGCCAAGGTGCCGCCCACGGGCAAGATCGTCGCCAACCTCGACGACCGCAACACGATGGAGACGCTCGAGCCGCTGGGCCGCGAGCTGGTCACCTTCGGCCTCACCGACAGGGCGGACGTCTATGCGCGCAACATCAGGCGCTCCGGGGCGTCGAGCACCTTCGACATATACTGCCACGGTCGGCTCTTCACCAGCGTCACGCTGCACGTGCCGGGGATGCACAATGTGAAGAACGCCCTGGCCGCCACGGCGGCCTGCCTCTGCCTGGGCGTGCGGCCCAACGCGGTGAAGTACGGCCTGGCCGGCTTCACGGGCGCCGGGCGGCGCTTCGAGTTCAAGGGCAAATATAACGGCGCGGACATCTATGACGACTACGCCCACCACCCGCAGGAGCTGAAGGCCCTGCTGGACGCCGTGGAGCCGCTGGGCTATAACCGCACGGTGCTCGTGTTCCAGCCGCACACCTACACGCGCACGGCCGCGCTCTTCGACGACTTCATCGAGCAGCTGCGGCGGCCGGACGTCACCTACCTGGCGGAGATCTACGCCGCGCGCGAGCAGAACACGCTGGGCATCTCCTCCGCGGACCTGGCCGCGCACATCGAGGGCAGCATATTCTGCCCCAACTTCGCCGACATCGAGCGCAGCCTGCGCGAGACGGCGCGGCCCGGCGACATCATCCTCACCGTCGGCGCGGGGGACGTGTACAAGATAGGCGAACACCTGGTGGATTGAAACATCCGGCGCGAAAGCGCCGCGCATATGCGAAGGGCC
>DSLMC04102__coassemble_1470_pt1 | contig 12893 bp, 9 predicted proteins | sample DSLMC04102__metabat2_low_PE_011 | metagenome-assembled genome bin DSLMC04102
TGTGATGTGCGAGGGAAAACGGTAAATGGCGAAAAATACGGCCGAGAGCTACGGCAACGAGAGCATCTCACAGCTCAAGGGAGAGGACCGCGTCCGCAAGCGCCCGGCGGTCATCTTCGGCTCCGACGGGCTGGAGGGCTGCGAGCACGCGATGTTCGAGATACTCTCGAACTCCATAGACGAGGCGAGGGCCGGAAACGGCAGCATTATAACACTCACGCGCTATCTCGACAAGAGCATAGAATGCGAGGACTTCGGCCGCGGCTGCCCCGTGGACTGGAACCCGGTTGAAAAGCGCTACAACTGGGAGCTCGTCTTCTGCGAGCTGTACGCCGGCGGCAAGTATAAGAACAACGACGGCGGGGACTACGAGTATTCCCTGGGCCTCAACGGCCTGGGCAGCTGCGCCACGCAGTACGCGAGCGAATACATGGACGTCACCGTCCGCCGGGACGGGAAGAAGTACACGCTGCACTTTGAAAAGGGCCGCAACGTGGGCGGCCTCGGCGTGGAGCCGGCGGACCGCAAAAAGACCGGCACGCTCATCCGCTGGAAGCCGGACCTGGAGGTGTTCACGGACATCGACATCCCGCTCGAGCACTACCGGGAGACGCTGCGGCGGCAGGCGGTCGTGAACGCCGGCGTCACCTTCCGCCTGCGCAACGAGGTGGCGGCGGGCAAGTTCGAGACGGAGGACTTCCTCTATCAGAACGGCATCCTCGACTACGTGCAGGAGATAGCGGGGGAAGAGGTGCTCTCCGCGCCCTATTTCATCGCCGCCGAGCGGCGCGGGCGCGACCGCGCGGACAAGCCCGAATATAAGGTGAAGCTCTCCGCGGCCTTCTGCTTTTCGGCGAAGGTCAACCTTATAGAATATTACCACAACAGCTCCTGGCTGGAGCACGGCGGCGCGCCGGAGAAGGCCGTGCGCAGCTCCTTCGTCTACGCCGTGGACAATTACATCAAGAAGGCCGGGAAATACCAGAAGAACGAGAGCAAGATATCCTTCCAGGACGTGGCGGACTGCCTGGTGCTGGTGACGAACTGCTTCTCCACGCAGACGAGCTATGAGAACCAGACGAAAAAGGCCATCACCAACCGGTTTATCCAGGAGGCGATGGCGGAGTTCTTCCGCGAGCAGCTGGAGATATACTTCATCGAGCACAAGGCGGAGGCCGACCGCGTGGCCGACCAGGTGCTCATCAACAAGCGCAGCCGCGAGCAGGCCGAGAGCGCCCGGCTGAACATAAAAAAGAAGCTCACCGGCAGCATGGACATCTCCAACCGCGTGCAGAAGTTCGTCGATTGCCGCAGCCGCGACGTGTCGCGGCGCGAGCTCTACATCGTGGAGGGCGACAGCGCGCTGGGCTCCGTCAAGCTCAGCCGGGACGCCGAGTTCCAGGGCATCATGCCCGTGCGCGGCAAGATACTCAACTGCCTGAAGGCGGACTATGGCCGCATTTTTAAAAACGAGATCATCACCGACCTGATAAAGGTGCTCGGCTGCGGGGTGGAGGTGCAGAAGCACGCCAAGGAGCTGCCCGGCTTCGACCTGGAGAGCCTCCGCTGGCGGCGCGTCATCATCTGCACGGATGCGGACGTGGACGGTTTCCAGATACGCACGCTGATACTGACCATGCTCTACCGCCTGACGCCGACGCTCATACGCGAGGGGCTGGTGTACATCGCCGAGTCGCCGCTGTATGAGATAAACTCCGGCGGCAAGACCTGGTTCGCCTACTCCGAGCGGGAGAAGGCGGAGGTGCTCGCCTCGCTGAACGGGGCCAAATGCTCCATCAACCGTTCCAAGGGCCTGGGCGAGAACGACCCGGACATGATGTGGCTCACCACCATGAACCCGGAGACGCGCCGGCTCATCCGCGTGATGCCGGAGGACGCCGAGCGCACGGCGGAGATGTTCGACCTGCTGCTGGGGGACAACCTGGCGGGGAGGAAGCAGTATATTTCGGATTTCGGCAGCCAGTACCTGGACCTCGCCGACATATCCTGAGGAGGAAGGAAAATGAAGTTTCAAACGGCAAAGAGAATGGTGCTGTCGCTGTTCGTCATGATCGTGCTGTGCTGTGTCAGCGCGCTCATCCTCCGCGGCTCCAATGAGTCCCTGGCCGCCGTCATCACATATTTCGCGGTGGCGCTGCTGGCGTTCGTCACCTTCATCATCTTCAAGTGGCTGCGCTGCCCCTGGTGCGGCGGGGTGCTGCTGAGGCGCGTGGTCTGGCTGAAGAGCTGCCCGCACTGCAACCGCGACCTCGTCACGGGCCTGAGGGACAAAAAGAAGGCCAAGGCTGGTAAATAAATGGCTAAGAAAAGGCAGGATAAAGACGCGCCAAAGCAGCGCAGGGGCAGCGCGGACGTGATGGGCCTCCGCGCCGAGGTGCTCGAACAGCCCATCACCGAAACGCTCGAGACCAACTACATGCCGTACGCCATGAGCGTGATCGTCTCGCGCGCCATCCCGGAGATCGACGGCTTCAAGCCCTCGCAGCGCAAGCTGCTGTACACGATGTACAAGATGGGCCTGCTGACGGGGGCGCGCACCAAGAGCGCCAACATCGTGGGGCAGACGATGCGCCTGAACCCGCACGGCGACGCCGCCATATACGACACGATGGTGCGGCTCTCAAAGGGCTACGGCGCGGTGCTGACGCCGTTCGTGGACTCCAAGGGCAACTTCGGCAAGGTGTATTCGCGCGACATGGCCTGCGCTGCCTCCCGTTATACGGAGGCGAAGCTCTCGCCCATCTGCGCCGAGCTCTTCGCCGACATCGACAAGGAGACCGTGGACTTCGTGGACAACTACGACGGCACCATGAAGGAGCCGGCGCTGCTGCCCACGGCCTTCCCCAACGTCCTCGTCTCCGCCAACACGGGCATCGCCGTCGGCATGGCGAGCCAGATATGCGGCTTCAACCTGGGCGAAGTGTGCGAGACGGCCATCGAGCTCATGCGCGACCCCGGGCACAACATCATGTCCACGCTGCCTGCCCCGGACTTCCCCACGGGAGGGGAGGTCGTCATGGACAGCGCCGCCATGGCGGAGATATACCGCACGGGCCGCGGCAGCTTCCGCGTCCGCGCGCGCTGGCGCCATGACGAAAAGGCGAACGTCATCGAGATCTACGAGCTGCCCTACACCACCACGGCCGAGGCCGTGATGGACAAGGTGGCCGAACTGATGAAGGCCGGCAAGGTGAAGGAGATCTCCGACATGCGCGACGAGACCGACCTCAGCGGCCTCAAGCTGGCCATCGACCTCAAGCGCGGGACGGAGCCGGAAAAGCTGATGGCGAAGCTCTTCAAGCTGACGCCGCTGATGGACTCCTTCGCCTGCAACTTCAATATACTTATCGAGGGCAACCCGCGCGTGATGGGCGTGGGCGAGATACTCGGCGAGTGGACCGCCTGGCGCACGGAATGCGTCCGCCGGCGCGTGTTCTTCGACCTGCAGCGCAAGCGCGAGAAGCTGCACCTGCTGCAGGGCCTGGGGAAGATACTGCTCGACATCGACAAGGCCATCGCCATCATCCGCAACACCGAGCGCGAGGCGGACGTGGTGCCGAACCTGATGGACGGCTTCGGCATAGACCGCGTGCAGGCCGAATATGTGGCCGAGATCAGGCTGCGCAACATCAACCGCGAGTACATCCTCAAGCGCACGGCGGAGACGGAGGAGCTGGAGCGGGACATCGCCGGCCTGGAAGCCACGCTCAACAGCCGCAAAAAGCTGCAGAACGTCATCATCCGCGAGCTCGAGGGCATCATCAAAAAATACGCCGAGCCGCGGCGTACGGGCATCGTCTATGCCGACGAGATGCCCGAGCCGGAGGAGGACGGGGGCGCGGAGGACTACGCCGTGCATGTCTTCGTCTCCCGTGAGGGCTATCTGAAGAAGATAACGCCGCAGTCGCTGCGCATGTCCTCCGAACAGAAATATAAGGAGGGCGACGGGCCGGGAAGGGACTTCGAGGCCACGAACAGGGCCGAGATACTGGTGTTCACCAACCGGCAGCAGGCCTATAAGGCCCGCCTGGCGGACTTTGCCGACGCCAAGGCCTCCGTCCTCGGCACCTATCTGCCTTCGCACCTGGGCATGGACGAGGGCGAGGCCGTCGTCGCGGTGATCGCGCCGGGCGACTACAGCCGGCAGCTGGTGTTTTTCTTTGAAAACGGCAAGGCCGCGCGCGTGCCGCTCTCGGCCTATGAGACCAAGACCAACCGCAAAAAGCTCGTCAACGCCTATTCCGACAAGAGCCCGCTTTCGTGCGTGCTCGAGCTGGACGGCGAGATCGAGATCGCCGCCTTCTCCACCGAGGGGCGGGCGCTGATCTTCAACTCCGCGCTGCTCGCGCCCAAGGCCTCCCGCAGCACCCAGGGCGTGGGCGTGATGACCATGAAGCCGAAGTACAGGCTGACCGCCGCGTGGCCCCTGCACGAGACCGGTATCAAGAACCTCGCCCGCTACCGCGTGCGCAGCCTGCCGGCCGCCGGCGCGCTGCTGCGCGACGAGGACAGGGGCGAAAAACAGATGTCACTTCTGGAGGGCTAAACCATGATACCCAAGCGAACTGCCAAGGAATATGTAAAGGAATACGCTCTCATCATCATCGGCGCCGCCATTTACGGCGTGGGCTTCCAGTTCTTCTTTTACCCCAACCAGGTGCTGGCGGGCGGGCTCACGGGCATCGCCATGATAATCAACATGCTCACGGACCTGCCCGTGGGCGTGATGAACATCATCATGAACATACCGCTCTTCATCGCCGCCTGGAAGCGCTTCGGGCTCGGCTTCGTCATCGGCTCCTTCACCGGCATGGCCGCCTCGTCCGTGTTCATCGACCTCTTTTCCCTCATCGGCTGGGAGGCGACGGACAACGTGCTGCTGGGCACCATCTTCGGCGGCGTGCTCAACGGCACGGGGCTCGGCATCATCTACCGCGCGGGCGTCACCACCGGCGGCGTGGACATCGTCGTCAAGTTCCTGCGCCTGCGCTACGCCTATCTCAACTTCGGCACGCTGATGCTGATACTGGACGTCATCATCCTCGCCGCCTACGCGCTCATCTTCAACTCCCTGGAGGCGGCGATGTACTCCACCATCGCCATGTTCGTCGTCTCCCGCGCCATCGACCTGGTGCTCTACGGCCTCGGCACGAGCAAGGTGTGCTACATCATCAGCGACGAGAGCGACAAGCTGAAAAACGCCATCACCAGCCAGCTGGGCCGCGGCGTGACGCTGCTCAAGGGCGAGGGGGCCTATACCGGCCGGGCCAAGAACGTCATCCTCTGCGTCATCAAAAAGACGCAGATCACCCAGGTGCGCAAGATCGTAAAGAACGTGGACGTGCATGCATTCCTCATCGTCACCGACGCCAGGGACGTGTTCGGCAACGGCTTTGAGAACATAGCGAGCGAAAACTGATGAAAGGAGACACGAAATGGACATTGAGAAGCTGAAAAAGAGCGCAGAAGGCAGGGGCTTTTCCTTCCGCTATTTCGCCACCGGCGCGGAGGCGGCGGACTATCTGGCGCAGGACATGGCCGGCCTGACCGTGGGCATCGGCGGCTGCGGCACGGCGGACGCCATCGGCGTCTACGATAAGCTCACCGCCGTGTGTCCCGACGTCGTCTGGCACTGGAAAACGGGCGAGGAGGCCCGCGTCCGCGCCATGACCACGGAGGCCTATATCACCGGCGCCAACGCCATCAGCGAGACGGGCGAGATCGTCAACATCGACGGCACCGGCAACCGCCTGGCGGCCAATTTCTACGGGCACAAACGGCTCTACATCGTCGCCGGCATCAACAAGATCGAGCCCACGCTGGAGCGGGCCATCTGGCGCGCCCGCAATATAGCCGCGCCGCTGCGCGCCCGCGGCATGGGCATGGACACGCCCTGCGCAAAGGGCGAGCTGAAGTGCTACGACTGCCGCAGCCCGCAGCGCCTCTGCCGCGGCCTCGGCATATTGATGGAGCCCATGATGGGCATGGAGAAGGCCGAGATCGTCATCATCGGCGAGGAGCTGGGCGGCTGAGCGCCTGGAAGGGGGAAACGGCCTTGCGCGGACGCTTCGCGCGTATCATATGCCTGCTGCTGGCGGCGGCGCTGCTGCTGCTGCCTGCCTCGGGCTGCGCTTCGGTGTTCGACAAGGAGTATTTCTCCGCCACGGACTATGAGTACGCCCGCCCGACCGCCGGCAGCGACGGGGCCATACCCGTCACCAGCTACACGACGCTGCGCCTGGCCATCAGCTCGCTGGTGACACGGCACGACGAGTCCGGCACGCTCGACCTGAGCGGTTATTCCGGCGAGAACATCAGCGACGACCTGGCCTCCGCCTGCAACTCCGTCAGCCGCGAGACGGCCCTCGGCAGCTATGCTGTGGACTACATCTCCTACGAGGTGAACACCATCGTCGGCTATACGGAGGCGCAGATATACGTCTATTACAAGCGCTCGCAGGAGGAGATAGACTCCATCGTCAACGTCGCCACCGCCGCGGGGCTCTACACCAGCATCGCCGGGGCCGTACAGGCCATGAGCCCGGGGCTGGTGGTGCTCGTCTCCGTCACGGATGTGGACGAGGACGAGGCGAAGAGCTATGTGACGGAGGCCTATATGGACAGCCCGCTCGCGTGCGTCGTGAAGCCCACGGCGACCGTGGATGTGTACTCCGGCCTCGGGATGCAGCGCATATACGACGTGCGCATCAGCTACCCGACGGGAGACGGGGACCTGGAACAGATGCACGGCGAGCTGAACGAGGCCGTCTCCCGCCTGGCCGCGCTCATCACCGCGGAGGGGGACGCCTACCGCGCGCTGCAGTGCGCGCGCCTGCTCACCGAAAACTGCCGTAGCAGCGAGACAGAAGGCGGCGGCACGGCCTACGACGCGCTCGTGCGCTCCAGCGCGGACTGCGAGGGCATGGCCCTGGCCTACAAGGCGCTCTGCGACACGCTGGGCATAGGCTGCGTGGTGGTGGAGGGCCGGCTGGACCGCGCCGAGCACTACTGGAACATCATCACCGTGGACGGCGCGAGCTACCACGTGGACACGTCCCGCGCTGCGGAACAGGGCTTTGCCAGCACGTTTTTGCGCAGCGACGCGGAGATGTGGGGCGGTTACTGGTGGGACATCGAGGAATACCCCGAGTGCGCCGGGCCGCTGAGCTACGCTGCGCTCACCGGCCAGGGCGCGAGCCCCTCGCCCGGCGCGGAGGACGCGCCCGGCACGGAGAACACGCCTGGAGCGGAGGCCTCATCCGCGCCGGTGACGCCCTCCGGCGCGCCGGAGGCGGAATGAACAGCGCCGCCCCGCCCGCATCTGCGGGCGGGGCGCTTCTTTTGAGCGCAGCGGTTGACAAATCAGCCTTTTGCGCATATTGTAGATATCAACTAAGGAATTTGGATGGTGCGTCGATGGAGCTCATCACCTCGAGGAAAAACCCGCTCATAAAACGCCTGCGCGCCCTGGCGAACGACGGCGCGCTGCGCCGCGAGAGCGGCCAGACCGTGCTCGACGGCGTCAAGCTGCTGGGCGAGGCGCTCGCGGCGGGCTGCCGCGTGACGGCGCTGCTGCTGGCAGAGGGCATGGGCCCGCCGGAGGGCCTGACGCCGGATACGGCCATATACCGCGCGCCGGCGGAGCTCGTGGGCTACGCTTCCCCCGTGGCCAACAGCCCGGGGCCGGTGTTCAGCGTGGAGCTGCCGCACATCGCCGCGCCGGCGCGCGCGGATACGGCCATCCTGCTGGAGGATGTGCAGGACCCGGGGAACGTGGGCACGGTGATACGCGCGGCCAACGCCTTCGGCGTGGACGCCGTGCTGCTCTGCGGCCGCTGCGCGGATGTCTCCTCGCCGCGGGTGGTGCGTGCGACCATGGGCGCGGCCTTCCGCCAGTGCGTGCTGGAGCTGACGGCGGCGGAGGCGGCGGAGACGGTCCGCCGCTGGGGGCTGCCGCTCTACGGCGCGGCGCTGGGCGAGCGCGCGCTGGACATCAGGCAGCTGCCGCGCGGCGGGGCGGCCGTGGCCATCGGCAACGAGGGGCACGGGCTGTCGGGCGAAATGAAGTCGCTGTGCGACGCGCTGACGCTGATACCGATGGCGCCGGGCAGCGAGTCGCTGAACGCCGCCATGGCCGCCGTGGTGGCCATGTGGGAACTGGCGCGTGTGAGGATAGGGGTGACGTGATGTCGGAACTGAGATACTGGCTTTGGCTCTCCGCGCTCACCGGCGTGCGCCCCCGCGTGAAGCAGGAGCTCATCGGGCGCTACGGCGGGGCGCGGGAGCTGTTTTTCTCGCCTATAGATGAGCTGAAGGGCGACGGGCTGCTGACGGAGGAGGAGCGAGAGGCGCTCTCCGCCCGCCGGCTGGACGCGGCGCTGAACATCATCGAGCGCTGCGAGCAGGAGGGCATAGGCATACTGACGATACAGGACGCGGCCTATCCGCGCCGCCTGGCGGCCATATATGACCCGCCGCTGGTGCTCTATGTGCGCGGGCGGCTGCCCTCGATAGACGACCTGGCGGCGGTGGCCGTGGTGGGCACGCGCCGGGCGACGCCCTACGGGCTGAAAATGGCCACGCGCATGGGCTATGAGCTCACGCGCTGCGGCGCGCTGGTCGTCTCCGGCCTCACCAGCGGCGTGGACGCCGCGGCGGCGGAGGGCGCGCTGATGGCCGGCGGCTCCTGCGTGGGCGTGCTGGGCTCGGCCATCGACGACCGCCGCTGGGGAGGCTCCCTGGCCCGGGACGTGGAGACCGTGGGCGCCATCGTCAGCGAATACCCGCCGGGGACGCCGGGGAACGCGGCCTTTTTCCGCGCCCGCAACCGCGTCACCTCCGGCCTCACGGTGGCCTGCGTGGTGGCGGAGGCCCCGGCGAAGAGCGGCGCGCTGCTCTTTGCCGACGAGGCGCTCAGCCAGGGGCGGGAGGTGTTCGCCGTGCCCGCGAACGCGGACGCGCCGGCGGCCGCCGGCTCCAACGCCCTGCTGAAGGAGGGCGCGAGCCCGGCCACGGACGCGCGGGATGTGCTGGCGGATTTTTTCGCGCGATTCCCCTCGCTGCGCGACCCGGGGAAGGCCGCGCGGACGCTGCCCGCCGAGCGGGCGATGCCGGAGCACGAGGCCGCCGCCGCGGCGCCGGAAAAGGCGCCCGATGCGCCCGAGGACGGCGCGGGATTCGCCAAGCTCCGCGAGCCGGGCCGCAAAAAAGGCATTGACAAGCCGCCCGAGCCGGAATATATTGACTTGAAGAAACAGCTCGAGGGCCTGAGCGAAAAGCAGCTTGGCATCGTCAACTGCCTGAGCGCCGGCCCCGTACACATCGACGATATCATAGAGAAGACCGGCCTGCCGGCGGCCGAGGCCCTTTCGGAGCTGACGCTGCTGCAGATAGGCGGCTATGTCCGCCAGGAGCCGGGCAAGCGTTTCTCTTTGAACATTATCCAAAAGTGAGGATGTTTTGATGGCAAAAGCAAAGACGGCACTGGTCATAGTCGAGTCCCCGGCCAAGGCCAGGACCATCGAACGTTATCTGGGCAAGAACTATAAGGTCGTGGCCTCCATGGGCCATTTGCGCGACCTGCCGAAGAGCACCATGGGCGTGGACATCGAGCACGGCTTCACGCCGCAGTACACGCCCGTGAAGGACAAGACGGAGCTCATCGCCGAGCTGCAGCGCCTGGCCGCGGATGCGGACATGGTCTATCTGGCGACTGACCCGGACCGCGAAGGGGAGGCCATCGCCTGGCACCTGAAGGAGCTGCTTGACCTGCCGGACGGCAAGGCCCAGCGCGTCACCTTCAACGAGATCACGCGCAACGTGATCACCGAGAGCATCAAGCGCCCGCGGGAGATCGACCAGGACCTGGTGGACGCGCAGCAGGCGCGGCGCATACTCGACCGCATCGTCGGCTATGAGCTCTCGCCGCTGCTGTGGAAGAAGATACGCCGCGGGCTCTCCGCCGGGCGCGTGCAGAGCGTGGCCACGCGCATGGTCGTGGACCGCGAGCGGGAGATCCGCGCCTTCGTGCCGGAGGAGTACTGGCTGCTGGACGCGCTGCTGAAGCGCGAGGAGGGCGGCGAGTTCACGGCCAGGTATTTCGGCGGCAGCGAGGGCAAGGAGGAAATCAAGAGCGAAGCGGAGGCGGACGCCGTCATCGCCGCCGTGGAGGGCAAGCCCTTCACCATAGACACCGTCAAGCGCGGGAAAAAGAACCGCAGCCCTTCGCCGCCCTTCATCACCTCCACGCTGCAGCAGGAGGCCAGCCGGCGGCTGGGCATGACGCCCCGGCGCACGATGAGCATCGCCCAGCAGCTCTATGAGGGCGTGGACGTGACCAACCACGGCACCATCGGCCTCATCACCTACATGAGGACGGACTCGCTGCGCCTTTCGGACGAGGCCGTGGCCGCCGCGCGCAGCTATATCACCGCGCACTACGGCCCTGCCTACTGCCCGCCGGAGCCGCGGCGCTATAAGACCAAGGCCGGCGCGCAGGACGCGCACGAGGCCATCCGCCCCACTTATGCCGACATCGCGCCCGAACAGGTGCGCAAGGACCTGACGAAAGAGCAGTACATGCTCTACCGCCTCATCTGGGGGCGCTTCATCGCCTGCCAGATGACCAACGCGGTGTATGACAACGTGCAGATCGACGCCGTCTGCGAGGGGAACGTGTTCAAGGCCAGCTTTTCGGAGCTGGTGTTCCCCGGCTGCACGGCCGTCTATGACGACACCAGGGACGACGAGGCCGCCCCGGCGCGCAAGCCCCTGCCCAACCTGCAGGAGGGCGAGCAGCTGGAGCTGAAGAACCTCGACAAAGAGCAGAAATTCACCCAGCCGCCCCCGCGCTATACGGAGGCCACGCTCATCCGCGCGATGGAGGAGAAGGGCATCGGCCGCCCGAGCACTTACGCTCCCACTATCACCACCATCCTCAGCCACGAGTACGTGGTGAAGGAGGGGCGCTACCTGCGCCCCACCGCCCTTGGCGAGACCGTCACGGGGCTGATGGAGGAGCGCTTCCCCGACATCGTCGATCTCAAGTTCACCGCGCGCATGGAGGATGGGCTGGACGACATCGAAAAGGGCAAGGAGAGCTGGCGGGACTACCTCTCCGGCTTCTACGGCGGCTTTGAGAAGGAGATGAAGGACGCCGAAAAGGCCATGGCGGGCGTCCGCATAAAGGTGCCGGACGAGGTGTCCGAGGAAGTGTGCCCCGTCTGCGGGCGCAACCTGGTGATAAAATCCGGCCGCTTCGGCCGCTTCCTGGCCTGCCCGGGCTATCCCGAGTGCAGCTTCACCATGCCCATCGTGGTGGAGATGCCCGGCAAGTGCCCCAAGTGCGGCAGCCGCATACTCAAGCGCACCTCCAAGCGCGGCTACACCTATTACGCCTGCGAGCGCGGGGCCGAGTGCGGCTTCATGACCTGGGACGTGCCCACCAAGGAGGTCTGCCCCGAGTGCGGCAAGACGATGTTCAAGCCCTCCGGCCGCGGGCGCATGAAGGCATTCTGCATCAACGAGAACTGCCCCAACTTCACGCCTGAGGACAAGCGCGGCTACCGCCGGCGCACGGCCAAGACGGAGGAGGGCGCGGAGGCCAAGGAGGGCGCGGAGGCGAAAGATGGCTCCGCCGCCGCGCAGGAGGAAAAGCCGAAAAAGCCCGCCGCCAGGAAGAGCGCGGCGAAAAAGACTGCGGCCAAGAAGGAAGCTTCGGCCTCCGCAGCGCGCAAAACGCCCGCCAAACGCACGAAAAAGAGCGCCGCGGCGGAGGAGGCGGCCGAATGAGCGCCGTCACCGTGGTCGGCGCGGGCCTCGCCGGCAGCGAGTGCGCCTGGCAGCTCGCCCGGCGGGGCATAGACGTGCGCCTGGTGGAGATGAAACCCGGCAAGTACACCCCGGCGCATGTCTCGCCGCTTTTCGGCGAGCTGGTGTGCTCGAACTCCCTGCGCGGGGACGACCTGACGAACGCCGTCGGGCTGCTGAAAGAGGAGATGCGCCGCCTGGGCTCGCTGATAATGGAGTCGGCGGAGGCCAACCGCGTCGCCGCCGGCGGCGCGCTGGCCGTGGACCGGGAGGGCTTCGCCCGCTATATAACCGATAAGCTGCGCTCGCACCCGCATGTGGAAGTCGTGGAGGCGGAGGCGGCGGACTTCCCGGAAGGGGACGAGGTGGTCATCGCCACCGGGCCGCTCACCAGCGACGCGCTGGCGGGGAAGATCGCCGCGCTCTGCGGCGAGCCGGGGCTGCATTTTTACGACGCCGTGGCCCCCATCGTCACGCTCGAGAGCGTGGACATGGGAAACGCCTACCTGGCCTCGCGCTACGGCAAGGGCACGGCGGATTATGTAAACTGCCCGATGACGCGCGAGGAGTATACGGCCTTCGTATCCGAGCTGCGCGCGGCAAAGGAGGCGCCCACGCACGGCTTTGACGACGGGGCCGTGTTCGAGGGCTGCATGCCCGTGGAGGTGATGGCCCGCCGCGGGGAGGACACCCTGCGCTATGGCCCGATGAAGCCCGTGGGGCTCGTGAACCCCAACACGGGCGCTGAGGACTACGCCGTCGTGCAGCTGCGGCGCGACAACGCCGAGGGCACGCTCTATAACCTCGTCGGCTTCCAGACGCACCTCACCTTCGGCGAGCAGAAGCGGGTGTTCTCCATGATCCCCGCGCTGCGGGAGGCGGAGTTCGTGCGCTACGGCGTCATGCACCGCAATACATATCTGGATTCGCCGCGCCTGCTCGACCGCTACTACCGCCTGCGGGGCCTGCCGCGACTGAGCTTCGCCGGGCAGATGACCGGCGTGGAGGGCTATGTGGAGAGCGCCGCCAGCGGCATGCTCGTGGGCATCGAGACGGCGGCGCGT
>DSLMC04102__coassemble_1533_pt1 | contig 12375 bp, 11 predicted proteins | sample DSLMC04102__metabat2_low_PE_011 | metagenome-assembled genome bin DSLMC04102
TATTTCGCAGATTAAAACACTACTTTGAGGAGGAAAAGGAAGAAATGAAGATCCTTAAGACGGTAAAGAAGATCCCCGGCGGCCTGATGGTCATACCCCTGCTGCTGGGCGCGGCGTTCAACACCTGGCTGCCCGAGGCCATCACCCTCGGCGGCGACGGCACCTTCACCACCTATCTGTGGAAGAGCGGCGCCATGCCCATCCTGGCTGCCTTCCTGTTCTGCAACGGCGCCCAGATAAACGTCAAGTCCGCCGGTATACCCCTGGCCAAGGGCGTCATCCTGACGGTCATCAAATTCGTCATCGGTGCTGCCATCGGCATCATCGTTAACCAGCTTGTCGGCCCCGAAGGCATCTGGGGCATTACCCCGCTGGCCTTTATCGGCGCCATCACCAACTCCAACGGCGGCCTCTATGCCGCCCTGTCCGGCGAGTTCGGCGACTCCACTGACGTCGGCGCTGTCTCCATCCTCTCCATCAACGACGGCCCGTTCCTGACCATGGTCGCCATGGGCGTTGGCGGCATTGCCGACATCCCCTTCATGGTCCTGGTCGGCTGCGTGGCCCCCATCGCCGTGGGCTGCATCCTGGGCAACCTCGACGAGGACATCCGCGAGTTCTGCGCCCCCGGCGCTACCATGCTGATCCCCTTCTTCGCGTTCCCCCTCGGCGCCGGCCTCAACTTTGGCCAGCTGCTGCAGGCGGGCATCCCGGGCATCTTCCTCGGCGTCATCTGCTGCCTGTTCACCGGCGGCGCCGGCTACCTCTGCATGCGTCTCATGAGGAGCAAGCACCCCGAGTGCGGCGGCGCCATCGGCACCACCGCCGGCAACGCTGCCGGCACTCCGAAGTCCCTTGCGGATGCTGATACCTCCCTCAGCCCCTACGTCACTGCCGCCACGGCCCAGATGGCCGCGAGCTGCATCGTGACCGCCATCCTCTGCCCGATCTTCGTCAACTTCCTGCACAGGTGCGAGGTCAAGCGTCAGGCAAAGGTGGCCGCCAAGAAGGCCGGCAAAGCCTGAGCCATATAAAATACCATCAGGGCAGGCGGTTTTTGCCACCTGCCCAGTGGCATGTAAGGACACAACCAATTTATATATCTGGAGGTAGTTAAAATGCCTGTAGTTAAATTCCCGTACGGCAAGGATTTTCTGAGCCTTGACATTCCCGAGAGCCGCTTCGCCGGCGTGATGGAGAGCCACATGCACGAGTACAAGCCCGCCGGCACCCCCGACGAGCTCGTCCGCGCCGCCATGGCCAACCCCATCGGCACCCCGACCCTGGCCGTCATGGCCGAGGGCAAGAAGAAGGTCGTCATCATCTGCTCCGACCACACCCGCCCGGTGCCCAGCAAGGTCATCATCCCCCCGATGCTGGAGGAGATCCGCAAGGGCAGCCCCGACGCCGACATCACCCTGCTGATCGCCACCGGCTGCCACCGCGAGACCACCAAGGAAGAGCTCGTCAATAAGTTTGGTGAGGACATTGTCGCCAACGAGAAGATAGTCGTCCACGACTGCGACGACACCGACAACCTCGTCTACATCGGCAAGCTGCCCAGCGGCGGCGACCTGATCGTCAACAAGCTGGCCGTCGAGGCCGACCTGCTGGTGGCCGAGGGCTTCATCGAGCCCCACTTCTTCGCGGGCTTCTCCGGCGGCCGCAAGAGCATCCTGCCCGGCATCGCCTCCCGCAAGACCGTTGTTTACAACCACAACGGCAAGTTCATCGACGACAAGCACAGCCGCACCGGCATAGTGGACGGCAACCCCATCCACAACGATATGCTGTATGCCGCCCGCGCCGCACACCTGGCCTACATCGTCAACGTCATCAACGACTCCAACAAGACCCCGATTTACGCCGTCGCCGGCGACGTCGACCTGGCCCACCGTGTCGGCCGCGAGTTCCTGAGCAGCCAGTGCCAGGTGCCCGCAAACATGAGCGACATCGTCATCTCCACCAACGGCGGCTATCCGCTGGATCAGAACATCTATCAGTCCGTCAAGGGCATGACCGCCGCTGAGGCCACCGTCAAAGAGGGCGGCGTCATCATCATGCTCAGCAAGTGCAACGACGGCCACGGCGGCAAGGTTTTCTATGAGACCTTCCGCGACGAGAAGAATCTGCAGCGCATGATGGACACTTTCATCGCCACCCCGCCCACCGAGACCATCATCGACCAGTGGCAGAGCCAGATTTTCGCCCGTCTGCTGATGCGCGCCACCGTCGTGTTCGTCTCCGACGCCCCGGACGACATGGTCTCCGACCTGCACATGGTCCCGGCCCACTCCATGGAGGAGGCCCTGGCCAAGGCCGACGAGATCCTCGCCGCCAAGGGCATCAAGGACGGCTCCATCCTCTCCATCCCCGACGGCGTGTCCGTCATGGTGGTGTGATCGCGCGTCCTAACTGACCCGGCATGACCAGCAGCGCCGGCCCCGCCGGGGCCGGCGCTTTCTTTATACAGCCGCGCGGCTGTTTTTGCATGAAAAGTAAGCAAGCGGAGGTTTTTGCATTGAAAAAAGCGGTTCTTATACCCGATTCCTTTAAGGGCACCATGTCTTCCACCCGCGTTTGCCAGCTCATAGCGGAGCGCATCGAAAAGATATTCCCCGGCTGCGCCGTGCAGTCCATCCCCGTCGCGGACGGCGGCGAGGGCAGCGTGGACGCCTTCCTGACCGCCGTGGGCGGCGAGAAGGTGACCAGGACCGTCACCGGCCCCTGGTTCGAGCAGTGCGAGGGCTATTACGGCCTCATCGACGGCGGCGCCACCGCCGTGCTCGAGATGGCAGCCGCGGCCGGCCTGCCCATGGTGGGCGACCACAAGGACCCCTCCGGCACCACGACATACGGCGTGGGCGAGCTGATAGCGGACGCGGCCCGCAGCGGGGCCAAAAAGCTCGTCGTCGGCCTCGGCGGCAGCGCCACGAACGACGGCGGCTGCGGTGCGGCCGCTGCCGCGGGCGTCAAGTTCTACAACGCCGCGGGCGAGAGCTTCGTGCCCGTGGGCGGCACGCTGAAGGACATCGAGAAGATTGATATGTCCGGCCTGGACGACGCTTTGAAGAGCGTCGAGATGGTCACCATGTGCGACATAGACAACCCCATGTACGGCAAGACCGGCGCGGCCTATATCTTCGGGCCCCAGAAGGGCGCCGACCCGGCGATGGTCGAGTCGCTCGACCAGGGGCTGAGGCATCTGGCCGAGGTCATCAAGCGCGACGTGGGCGTCGACGTCGCCGAGATTCCCGGCGCGGGCGCGGCGGGCGCCATGGGCGCCGGCATGGTGGCCTTCTTCGGCTCCCGGCTGCAGATGGGCATCGAGACCGTGCTCGACACCGTGGGCTTCGACGAGGCCATCAGGGACGCCGACGTCATCTTCACAGGCGAGGGCAAGATCGACTCCCAGAGCCTGCGCGGCAAGGTCGTCATCGGCGTGGCGCGCCGCGCGGTGAAGCAGGCGAAGCCCGTCGTCGCCATCGTCGGCGGCGCGGACTACGACGTTGACGCCGCCTATGGCGAGGGCGTGACGGCCATCTTCCCGATAAACCGCCTGCCGCAGGACTTCTCTGTGCTCAAGGAGCACTCCGAGGAGAACCTGGCCTTCACAGCGGAGAACGTGCTGCGCACCATGCGCATGGCGGGAATGTGAGGCGCGAAATGAAGCCTATCCTTGCCATCACCATGGGAGACCCGGCGGGCGTCGGGCCGGAGATATCCGTCAAAGCCCTCGCCAAGAGCGAGGTCTATGGCTACTGCCGGCCGCTCGTCGTGGGCTCGCCGGTCATAATGGAGCGCGCGAAGGGCTTCGTGGGGATGCCGGAGATCGCCATCCATGAGATAAAGTCCGTCTCCGAGGCCAAGTTCGAGTGCGGCACCATCGACGTGCTTGACCCGGGCCTGGAGGGCATGGAGCAGGTCGTCCCCGGCAAGGTGAGCGCCCTGGCGGGCGACGCGGCCTTCAAATGCGTGGTCAAGGCCATCGAGCTGGCCATGGCCAAGGAAGTTGACGGCACCGTCACCAACCCGCTGAACAAGGAGGCCATCAACCTCGCCGGGCACCACTTCTCCGGGCACACGGAGATCTATGCGCACTACACCAACACCAAGAAGTACACCATGATGCTCGTGCATGAGAACATGCGCGTCGTCCACGTCTCCACCCACGTCTCGCTGCGCGAGGCCTGCGACCGCGTGAAGAAGGACCGCGTGCTGGACTGCATCCGCATCGCGGCGGACGCCTGCCGCAAGCTGGGCATTGAAGACCCGCGCGTGGGCGTGGCCGGGCTCAACCCGCACTGCGGCGAGAACGGCATGTTCGGCCGCGAGGACCTGGACGAGATCGCCCCGGCGGTGGAGGCCGCCAAGGCGGAGGGCATCGACTGCACCGGCCCCGTGGCGCCCGACACCGTGTTCAGCAAGCTGCGCGGCGGCTGGTTCGACGTGGTCGTGGCCATGTACCACGACCAGGGGCACATACCGATGAAGGTCGTGGGCTTCGTCTATGACCAGGAGAAGAAGGAATGGGGCGCCGTGGCGGGCGTGAATATCACCTGCGGGCTGCCCATCATCCGCGTCAGCGTTGACCACGGCACGGCCATGGGCCACGCGGGACACGGCAACGCCAGCGAGCTGAGCCTGATAAACTCCATCGAGTGCGCCACTCAGTTCGCGCTGCACTGGGAGTGATCAAATGGACAGATATCTGATAATAGCCGACGATTTCACCGGCGCCAACGACACGGGCGTGCAGCTGCGCCGCCGGGGGCTGCCCACGAGCGTCATCTTCGCGGGCAAGAAGCTGCCGGAGGGCGACTGCGTGGTGATAGACACCGAGAGCCGCGGCGTTTCCCCCGAGGAGGCGGCCGAGGCCGTGACGCTCGCCTGCGCGGAGGTCAACTTTGACGACTATAAGTACGTCATCAAGAAAGTGGACTCCACCCTGCGTGGCAACATCGCCGCCGAGGTGGCCGCCATGGACGCGGCCTATAAGCCGGAGCTCATCATTTTCATGCCCGCGCTGCCCGCGCTGGGCCGCACCACCGAAAACGGCGTCCACTGCCTTAAAGGCGTGCCCCTGACGGAGACGGAGCTCGCCAAGGACCCCAAGAACCCCGTCCGCGAGGACAATATCAACAAACTGCTGGCCGCGGCCTATACGGAGAGCGTCACGCACGTCTCGCTCGGCGAGATACGCAACGGGTTCGCCATCGAGGGCGGGCGCGTCTTTACCTTCGACAGCGTCACCGACCAGGACATGCAGGCCGTCATCGCGGCTGCCAAGGCCACGGGCAAGCGCACGCTGTATATCGGCACGGCCGCCATGGCCGACAACATCATGGCCCTGGAGAGCACGGTGGCGCCTGTGATGGGCGTCATCGCCAGCGTCAGCGACGTATCCGGCGGGCAGGTGCGCGCGGCGGAGGCCGCGGGCGTCAAGAGCGTGGTCGTGCCCTTCCACGAGATACTCTCCGGCGCCAAGGGGCAGGCCGAGTATGTGAACGCCACCGTGGAGAGCCTGAAGGCCGGGCACGACACCATGCTCGTCAGCAGCAGCACACTCAGCCGCAGCGAGCTCGAGGCCGCCAAGGCCGAGGGCGAGCGCCAGGGTATGAGCCTGCCGCAGGTGAGCGACTATGTGCGCTTCACGATGGGCGAGATGGCCGCCGCCGTGCTCGGCGAGTGCGCCGTGAGCGGCGTGTTCGTAACGGGCGGTGACACGGCGCTGGGCCTGCTGGAGAGCCTGGGCGCGGACGGCTCGGAGATACTCTCCGAGGTCAGCGTGGGCATCCCCATGATGCGCCTCATCGGCGGCAAGGCCGCAGGCGTGAAGATGGTCACCAAGGCGGGCGCTTTCGGCACGCCGGACGCCATCAACAACGCCTTCCGCAAGCTCAAGGAAGCCTGAAATAAAGAGTGAGGCCGGGCCGCCGACGCGGCCCGGCGGAAAGGAAAGTAAATGAGCACTATTCACGCGGTCCATATCGACGACAAGGACTCCTGCGTCACCGTCACCGAGCCCGTCAAGGCCGGGGACACCGTGGAGTACCACCTGGCGGACGGCACGGTGGAGACCGTCACCGCCCTGGGCGACTCGCCCATCTATCACAAGATCGCCATCGTGGACGTGCCGGAGGGCGGATTCGTCTACAAGTACGGCCAGAAGATCGGCATAGCCAGCTGTGATATAAAAAAGGGCGACTACGTCCACACCCACAATTTGAAGCCCGTCGGGCACCTGCAGGAGGCGTGAACATGGATAAGACCACTTTTATGGGCTATAAGCGCCCCTACGGCCGCGTCGGCATCCGCAACCACGTCGTGGTCATGCCCGGCGTCAACTGCGCGGAGATCGCCGCCAGGCGCATCGCGGAGAGCTGCAAGGGCTCCACGCTGCTCACCAACCCCTACGGCTGCGTGCAGAGCCAGGGCGACACGCAGATCACGCTGAAGATCCTTGCCGGCCTGCTCGCCAACCCCAACGTCCACAGTGTGCTCATCGTCGGCCTCGGCTGCGAGACCATGCAGAAGGACATGTACCTCGCCGCCGTCGAGGAGCGCTCGCCCGGCAAGCGCGTGGAGTATATCTCCATCCAGCAGTGCGGCGGCATCGGCCGCACGGTGGCAAAGGGCATCTCCATCGTCCAGGAGCTGATGGCGGAGGCCGAAAAGTGCAAGCGCGAGCCCTGTCCCATCGGCGAGCTGATGCTGGGCCTGGAGTGCGGCGGCAGCGACCCCACCAGCGGCATCTGCGCCAACGTGGCGCTGGGCATCGTCTCCGACCGGCTGGTCGATATGGGCGGCAGCAGCGTCATCAGCGAGACCAGCGAGGCCATCGGCGCCGAGCACATCCTCAAGGCCCGCGGCGCCACGCCGGAGATCGGCCAGAAGATCTATGACACCATCAAGTGGAAGGACGACGCCTACCGCGAGATGGGCGAGGACATCCGCAACTCCAACCCGACGCCGGGCAACATCCGCTCCGGCCTCACCACGCTGGAGGAGAAGAGCCTGGGCTGCATCAACAAGAGCGGCACGCGGCCCTTCACCGGCTGCTACGCCTACGGCGAGATGATCACCACCCGCGGCCCCGCCTTCCTGGAGACCGGCGCTTACGACCCGCTGAGCACGATAGGCGAGCTGGCCAGCGGCTGCCAGACCGTGGCCTTCACCACCGGCATGGGCAACCCCATGGGCTGCGCCGTGGGCCCGGTCATAAAGATAACCGGCAACCACCAGACCTATGAGTGGATGAACGACCTGCTCGACTTTGACTGCAGCGCCAGCCTGCGCGGCGAAAAGAGCCACGCCCAGGTGGCGGACGAGCTCTTCGACCTCATAATCGACGTCTGCGAGGGCAAGCTGACAAAGGCGGAGATCAACGGCTCCGACATCAACACCATCGACCACTACAATATGCTCTGCTGAGGGCATGGAAAAATGCGAGGGCCGCCCCGCGCGGGCGGCCCTTTGCGGGTTTTCGAGGTATGCTATGAAGAAAAAATTCGTTTTGGACATCCTGAAAGAGGTCGAGGCCGGAAGGCTCTCGGCCGACGACGCTCTTACCCGCCTGAAGCTCGAGCCAATAGAGGAGCTCGGCTTCGCGCGCGTGGATCTGCACCGCGAGCTGCGCCAGGGCGCGACCGAGGTCATCTACGGCGCGGGGAAGACGCCGGAACAGATTTCGAAAATTATCGGCGCGTTGATGGACAACGGCGCGCCGACTGTGCTGACCACACGCATGTCGCAGGAGGCGGCCGACTATGTGGCGGAGCGTCACAAGCTCACCTACGACCCAGTTTCGCGCGTGGGCATCGCCGGCGAGATACCGGAGCCGGACGGCGTGGGCACCATTGTCGTGGCGACCGGCGGGACCACGGACATACCCGTGGCCGAGGAGGCGGCGCTGACCGCCGAGGCCCTCGGGAACAACGTCAAGCGCCTCTATGACGTGGGCGTTTCCGGCATCCACCGCCTGCTGGAGCACGCGGACGACATCGTCACCGCGCGCTGCATCGTGGCCGTGGCCGGCATGGAGGGAGCGCTGCCGAGCGTCATCGGCGGGCTTGCCGACTGCCCGGTGATCGCCGTTCCCACCAGCGTGGGCTATGGCGCGGCCTTCGGCGGCGTCGCGGCGCTGCTGAGCATGCTCAACTCCTGCGCGAGCGGCCTTTCGGTGGTCAACATCGACAACGGCTTCGGGGCGGGCTATCTGGCCAGTATGATAAATCACCTGTGAGGACCGAGCAATGAGAACACTTTATCTTGACTGCGGCATGGGCGCGGCGGGCGATATGCTGATGTCCGCGCTCTATGAGCTGGCGCCCGACCGCGAGGGCTTTTTGCGCAAAATGGCGGAGCTGGGCCTGCCCGGCGTGGAGGTGAAGCTCGCGCGCGCGGAGAGCCACGGCATCGCCGGCACGCACGCGGCCGTGACCGTACACGGCCTGGAGGAGGACGAGCACCTGCACGGCCACGAGGTGCACGGACATGGCCATGAGCAGCCCCACGAACATCCGCATGAGCACGGGCACGACCACGGGCACGACCACGGGCACGACCACGGGCACGAACATGAGCATGACCACGGCCACGGCCACGGGCATGTTCATGAGCACGAGCATGAGCATGAGCACGCTCACGAACACGAACACGGCCACCACCATCACGGGCCGCACCTGAGCGACGTCCTGGCGCTCATCGGCTCGCTGCCGGTGTCCGAGCGCGTGAGGGAGGACGCCTGCGCGGTCTACCGCGCCATCGCGGAGGCCGAGGGCGAGGCGCACGGCGCCGCGCCGGACATGGTGCACTTCCACGAGGTGGGCTCGCTGGACGCCATCGCCGACGTGGTCGGCGTCTCGCTGCTGATGGAGGCGATTGCGCCGGAGCGCGTGGTGGCCTCGCCTGTGCGCGTGGGCTATGGCACTGTGCGCTGCGCGCACGGGCTGCTGAGCGTCCCCGCGCCGGCCACGGCCTCGCTGCTCAAGGGCGTGCCCATCTATGCCGGCGCTCTGGAGGGCGAGATGTGCACCCCCACGGGCGCGGCGCTGCTGAAGCACTTCGCCACGGAGTTCGGGCACATGCCGGAGATGGAGACGGAGGCCGTCGGCGTGGGACTGGGGACGCGCGATTTCGGCACGCCCAACTGCCTGCGCGCATTTTTGGGCGAGAGCCGGGGCGGGCTGCCGCGCGTGAGCGAGCTCAGGTGCAACATCGACGACGCCACGCCCGAGGAGCTGGGCTTTGCCATGGACGTGCTGCTGGAAAACGGCGCGCTGGACGTGTTCACCGTGCCCATCGGCATGAAAAAGAACCGCCCCGCCACGCTGCTCTGCTGCCTCTGCGCCGCGGATAAGGAAGAGGAGATGGGCCGGCTGCTGCTGCGCCATACGCCCACGCTGGGCGTGCGCATCTACCGCCCGGAGCGGATGACGCTCAGCCGCGGCATCGAGACGGCGGAAACGCGCTTCGGCCCCGTGCGCGTCAAGACCGCAGAGGGATGGGGCGTGAGCAAGCGGAAGGCGGAGTATGACGACATCGCCCGCATCGCCCGCGAAAACGGCCTCACGCTGGCCGAGGCGCGCGCTGAGGCGGAAAAGTGACATAACGGCTTGAATGAGCCGTATTTTGCTGGTATAATCAGAACGCAAAAATTTTTTCCGGGCGGTGCAATAAAACGCGCCGCCCAGGCATTATTATGGCAGTCAGGAGGTCGCGGCCTTGTTGATGATGCTTGGAGCTACGCTTTCCGGAGGCGGAGCGGAGGCGCTCGAACGTTGCCTTGTCCGTATGGCGGACGGGGACACAGACGCCCTTTCCGGGCTCTATGAGAGGACGCACGCGGCCATATACGGCTACGCGCTGTCCCTCCTGAAAAATGTACAGGACGCCGAGGACGTGATGCAGGACACCTTCGTCAAGGCGTTCCACGCGGCGGGGCAATACAAAAGCTCCGGCAGGCCCATGGCCTGGCTGATGACCATCGCCCGCAACGAGGCGCTTATGCGCATCCGCGGCCGGGGGAGGACGGTCTCGATGTCCCCGGAGGACTGGCAGGAACAGTTCGCCGACCGGCCGGACGTCTCGCAGGAGGATAAGCTGACGCTGAAAGCCCTGCTGGAGACGCTCTCCGACGAGGAGCGGGAGATCGTCACGCTGCACGCGCTCACCGGGCTCAAGCACCGGGAGATCGCCGCCATGCTGGACCTGGCATTGCCCACCGTCCTGTCGAAGTACAACCGCGCCATAAAAAAGCTTGGGAAGTCCCTTGAGGAGGCTGAGTGATGGACAACGAGAAGCTCGAACAGCGCATACGCGACCTGGCCGGGCACGCCGCGCCCGATAAGCTCGGCGACATACTCGCAGCCTGTCAGCAGGACGCCCGGAAAGGAACGATAATCGATATGAATACCGAAGTGAAAAAGAGGAGACCCCGTTGGACGGCCATCGTTGCCGTCGCCGCTGCCGTCGCGCTCATCTGCGCCGCCGGCTTTATAGGCTACGGCTACGGCCGCACCGCCGCCCCCACCGAGGATTCGGTGATCATGCTCGACGTCAACCCCAGCGTGTCCATCAGCGTGGACGCGGAGGAGAAGGTCCTCGCCGTCACGCCGCTGAACGCGGACGGCAACATCGTCGTCGGCGACATGGACTTCACCGGCTCCAGCCTGGACGTGACGGTGAACGCCCTCATCGGCTCCATGCTGCTGAACGGCTATATCGACGACATCACGAACTCCATCCTGGTCACCGTTGAGAACGGCGACGCTGCCCGCGCGGCCACATTGCAGGAGCGCGTGACGGCCCTCGTCAGCGGCGCGCTGAGCAGCGACGGCCTGCAGGCGTCCGTTATAAGCCAGACCGTCAGCCACAACGACGAGCTGAGCGCCCTTGCCCAGCAGTACGGCATCTCCGAGGGCAAGGCGGAGCTCATCCGCAAGGTCGTGCTGCTCGACCCCACGCTCACTTTTGAGACGCTTGCCGGGCTGAGCGTGAACGACATCTCCCTCATCGCCGCTTCCCGTTCGCTGACCGATTCCAGCGTCACCCAGACCGGCTCCGCCAGCGACAAGGGATACATCGGCGAGGAGGCCGCCAAGGCCGCTGCCTATGCCCACGCGGGCGTTTCCGCCGCGGACGTCAGCTATTCCTACGTTGATTACGACAGCGAGAACGGCATCATGGTCTACGAGGTGAAGTTCCTGGCCGGGGACGTGGAGTACGAGTACGACATCAGCGCGCTCGACGGCGCCATCGTCAAGTATGAGCGCGACCAGAGCGGCAGCGGGCTGAGCAGCCCCAGCGCGAGCAGCGACTATATAGGCGAAGCCGCCGCCAAGGCCGCCGCGCTGGAGCACGCGGGCCTCAGCGAGAGCGACGTCACCTGGACGAAGGCCAGCTTTGACCGCGAGAACGGCATAATGATCTATGAGATAGAATTCATCACCGCCGACGCCGAGTACGATTACGAAGTCAACGCCCTCACGGGCGCGATCGTCAAGTCCGAGCGTGAGGTGCGCCGCGCCTCCGCCGGCAGCCAGGGCACCGTGGCCCCGCCGGTGCAGACGGGCGCCGTCTCCATGGACGACTATATCGGCGAAGAGGCCGCCAGGGCCGCCGTGCTGGAGCACGCGGGCGTCGCCTCTGCCGACGCCACCTGGACCAAGTGCGCGCTGGAGCGCGAGAACGGCGTGATGGTCTATGAGCTCGATTTCTTCACGGCGGAGGCCAAGTATGACTACGAGGTGAACGCCACCAGCGGCGAGATCGTCAAGTCCGAGCGCGAGGTACGCGGCAGCGGCGCGGCCCAGGCCGGCGCGGGCACCACGGACAGCTATATCGGCGTGGACGCGGCCAAGGCCGCCGTGCTGGAGCACGCGGGCGTCGCCGCCGCCGATGCCACCTGGATAAAGACCGAGCAGGACTGGGAGCACGGCGTGATGGTCTATGACCTCGATTTCATCACGGCTGACGCCGAGTATGACTACGAGGTGAACGCCAGCACGGGCGCGATACTCAAGTCCGAGCGCGAGGCGCGCCCCGCCGCCTCCCAGGGCGGCGCCCAGACGGGCGGCGCGGCTGCCGGCGGCACTACCGCCGGGGGCTACATCGGCGAGGCCGCGGCCAAGGCCGCCGCGCTGGGCCACGCCGGCGTGGCCGAGGGCGACACCTACCAGATGAAAGTAGAGCTCGACCGCGACGACGGGGTCTATCTCTACGAGGTGGAGTTCAAGGCCGGCGGCATGGAGTATGAGTACGAGATCGACGCCTACAGCGGCGCCGTGCTCGAGGCCGAGCGCGATTACGACGACTGATAAAGGCTGATACTGAAAAGCGGGGAGCTTCAGCTCCCCGCTTTTTTGTTTTCCT
>DSLMC04102__coassemble_1595_pt1 | contig 11944 bp, 12 predicted proteins | sample DSLMC04102__metabat2_low_PE_011 | metagenome-assembled genome bin DSLMC04102
GCGCTCAAGCAGGTCGAGGCGTAAGTACCGTCCAGGCACTTTATCGCAAGTAAAAACCGTGTTACAATGGGGAAGGCAAATGCCTTCCCCATTTGCAAAGATGAGGTGTGCGCAGTGAAACGTATGATCCCGCTCATACTGGCCCTGCTGCTCCTCACCGCCTGCGGCGAGGAGCAGCAATACGCCGCACCCGCGGAGCCCACACCGGCTGAGAGGGCGGAAACACCGGACGTGACGAGCGCCGAGACGCCGGACGTGACGGCTTCGCCGGAGGCGGAACCGGTCAGCCTTCCGCAGTACTTCACCCAGCCGCGGCCCGTGCCGGAGGCCCTGGACTTCCCGGACTATGGCTTCACCGTTGAGGAATACTACCTCGCCGAGCCCTTTGGCCTCTCCGGGCGCGCGCTGCTGCTGCGCGGCACGGACGAGGGCGGCGGCGAGCGCTTCGCCTGCCGCTATATAAGCTACGCGCCGGAGGACGGGTATCACGTCCTGCTCGGCGAAAGCGTGGAGGGCGGCGCGGAGGAGCTGGGCGTCCGCGAGCAGGGCGGCGCGCTCATGGTCTCCGTGCCATGGCTCGCAGAGGGAGTGCCCGCGCCGGAAGTGTTCTATCCTGTCGGGCGGGAGACGGCCCTGCGCGCGTTCCGCGACATGCCCTACCTGGACGAGATCGAGCTGCCCCTTGACCGGGGCATGTCGGAAGCCCGGCTGGCCGGTACGCCCGGCGTGGTAAGGGCCGGTGAGCACGAATATGAGTACGAGGGCGTCACGATAAGCTGCCGGGAGTTCTGGACGCGCAAGGCCGGGTACATATATTCGTTTTACTCCGCAACGCCCGGCGCGCCCATATCCGTGCGCGGGCTGAAGATAGGCGAGAGCACGCTCGCCGACGCGCTCGAGCGCTTCCCCGGGCCGCTCGAGGAATACGCCATGGGCGGCCCGCTCTATGGCGGTACCGGAGGGCTCTGGGGCGAAGCGGGCATGAGCGATCAGGGCGCTCCGGATTTGAATTTCCGCTACGGAGACACCTTCCTGCGCCTGAGCTTCGGCGAGGACGGGGTTTTGGCCTCCATCCTCTGGTCGACGAGCGAATACGACGACGTGACGTATAAGGAGGACGCGTGAAAAAGCTGATACCCCTCGCTCTCGCCCTGCTCCTCCTCCCTGCCTGCGGCGAGGGTGCTCCGTCCGCCGCTGCGCCTCCGGCCCCGGCGGCGGAGCTGATAACGCCGGGGCCGGCATCCGTGCCGGACGCGACCGTTTCTCCGGAGGCGGCCTCCTGCCGCGCGCTGCCGGATACGATGGCGCTGCCGGACACGCCCTTTGAGCCTGAGTCATACTGGCTCGCCGGGCCTTTCGGCGACGGCGGTCAAGCGCTGCTGCTCATGTCCGCCGATGGTCGCTTCAAGTGCTGGTACAATTACTTTTTTGAAGAGTCCGGCACGGGCTGGGAGGACATCGTGGGCGGCAGCTTCACGGAAGCCGAAGCCGCGGCGAGCGTGGACGGCGAAACGCTCGCGCTCGAGTATTGCTCCGCTTCGGACAAGCCGCGGCCCGAGCGCTTCACAGCCATAACACGTGCCGAGGCGCTGCGCGCACACCGCGACATGCCCTACAACGACGAGCTCAGCCTGCCCGTGCCCACGCGCGCCGGGCGTGCTGACTGGGAGGCTATGCCCGGCGTCAGGCTTATAGAGCAAATGGGCAATTTCATCAGCTACGAGTACTTGGGCGCAGATGTAAGCTATGAACTTTGGGACGGGACACTGTCCCTCTCCGGCTTCACCGCCGAGTCTCCGGACTTCCCCTTCTCCGTGCGCGGCGTCGGCATAGGCAGCAGCGGCGAGGACGTGCTCGCGAGCTTCCCGTCCGACGTGCTCTCGCTCGCGGACGCCGGGGAACAACACACATTTTACGGCGGTCTCTTCGGCTGTATGGGCGCCTGGAACACTGGCGACGACTGGCGTGGCGGCGACGTTATCATGGTCAGCGACGGCCGGACGATAACGCGGTTCATCCTCGACGGGGATGGCACAGTGTACAGGATAGAATTCTGGAACTCCGTCGACTGATGCCCCGGCAGGCGCCGCGTCCCCTTGCGCGGCGGGCATATATTGGTAAGAACTGTTCCATCGGGGAGCACAGCGTGCTATAATGCAGAAGCAGACAGGTCCTGAAAGGGGGGCAAACGCTTGAAAGTCAGGTACACAGATCCCGGAGTGGAACAGATGATAGAAAGCATAATGGGCTTCCAGAGCGAGGGCGAGGCCGGCTTCTGGACAGGCGCGCTCTATCATTTTTACCCGCAGATAGACCGGGAACATGCGCTGAGCCTGCCGTTCCCGGAGCGGAAGGGCTATATCGAGAGCACCATGAGGGCGGTCTACGCGGAGGCCAGCCCCGAGATAAGAAGGAAAGCCGAACTCTATAACAGGCACTGGGACGAGTGCGAAGCGCAGATCGCCGCCGCGCTGTCCGACGCCTTTGACGTGGACTGCGCGGGCGGGTACAACGACATCGTCGCGCGCGTGGGGCTCGATCCCATATCGCCGAGGTTCCTGCGGGAGCGGGCTTTCGACGTCTTTTACCTGAACAGCGAAAAAGGCGCGATTGGGATGAGCATACACGAGATAATCCATTTCGTGTGGTTCGACGTCTGGCACTCGCTGTTCGGCGACAGCTTTGATGAATATGAGCGGCCAAACCTCAAGTGGATACTGAGCGAGATGGTGGTCGAGTCCGTAATGAGCGACCCGCGGCTCAGCTCCATCAACCCCTATTTCCCAAGGGAGGAGGGCGGGTGTATCTACCCCTATTTCTTTGACATGAAGGCCGGCGGCACGTTGATACTCGACACGCTGGACAAAATGTACCGGAGCGAGAACATCCGCGATTTCATGAGGGACAGCTACGCCTACTGCCTCGAACACAAGCAGGAGATACGCTCGCACATCGAGAAGTCGGAAGCAAACTATCCCTGACGGGAAGGGAACAGTAGCATGACGATCAGGCAGGAGGGGCCGGCCGACCGCGGTCAGGTCTATGAGCTCATTAAAGCGGCCTTCGCCACGGCCGAACACGCGGATGGGAACGAGCAGGATCTTGTCGAAGCCCTGAGGCTGGGCGAGTCCTTTATCCCGGAGCTCTCGCTGGTGGCGGAGGCGGAGGGCGGCATCGTGGGGCACATACTGTTCACAAAAGCTGAGGCCGGGGGAGAAACCGTGCTCGCGCTCGCCCCGCTGTCCGTCCGCCCGGGCTGGCAGAGGCGGGGCATCGGCTCCGCGCTGATGGCTGAAGGCCACAGGCGGGCCCGGGAACTGGGATATGGCTATTCCACGGTGCTCGGCAGCACGGATTACTACCCGCGCGCGGGATATGTGCCGGCGCAGGAGCTGGGCATCGCCGCCCCGGAGGGTATACCGGCGGAAAACCTGATGGCGGTAAAGCTGAGGGAGGACGCACCGCCTGTGAAGGGGACGCTTGTCTACGCCCGCGAATTTGGAGTGGGCTGAACGGGGAAATTTGCCCCGTCTGGGCGCGCTTCATGGCGTCTGCGCCGCTTTCGCAAGAAGATGGATCATGGCCGGGGCGCTCTGCCGCCCCTAAAAAACACCACGGAGGTGTCCATGGATGGACTTCACCGAGCGTTCGACAAGGATATACCGCACCAAGCAGCTCTACACCAAGGAGGAGCTGGAAGCGCGCGAATCGCTCTGCGTACATGAGCAGCCGGCCTTCTGCACCGCCGCCTGCCCGATGAAGCTGGACGCGCGTGAGTTCGCCCGCCTCTGCGCGGAGGGGGACTTCACCGCCGCCCGCGCGATGCTCGAGCGCATCACCCCCTTCCCGCTGATACTGGCCTCCGGCTGCCCCGCCCCCTGCGCCGAAAAGTGCCGCCTGGGCGAGCTGGAGGGCGGCGAAGGGCTCGATCTCCCCGCGCTCGAGCGCGCCGCGCTGCGCCTCGGCTCGCCGCGGACGGGCCGCGGCCTGCTGCGTTTCAAGAAAAAAAAGACCGCCGCCGTCATCGGCGCGGAGCTCTTCACGCTTGCCACCGCCGCCGAGCTCGCGCGCAAAAGCTACCCCACGGTCTTTTATGTCCGCGAGCCGGACGCCGCCGCGCTCGTCGCCGCCTGCGCCCCCTTCCTCTGTCCCGAGGACCTGGCGGCGGAGACGGAGCGCCTGCTGGCTATGGACCTCGACGTGCGCTATGGCAGCGCCCTCACCCCCGCGCTGCTGGAGCGCGAGCGTGAACGGGACATCCTCTGCGTCTCGCGCGAATACCTGCGCCTCCTCTCCCCGGACGAGGAGCCGGACGCCGTCACGCTCCTCTGCCCCGCTCTGGGCGTCCTCGCCCGCGGGGACGGCGAGCAGGGCGCGCTGGGCGCGCTCTTCGACGCCCGCCGGGCGGGCGTCAGCGCCGACCGCCTGGCCCAGGGCATGGACCCCGCCACCATGCGCGGCGACGAGGGCAGCGTTGAGAGCCGTCTTTACACCGACCTCAGCGCCGTCTCCCCCTCCCGCCGCATACCGGAGCCCCCCGGCGGCTACAGCGCCGGCGAGGCCCGTGCGGAGGCGGCAAGGTGCATCCAGTGCGAGTGCGTCGAGTGCCTCAAGGGCTGCGCTTACCTGCGCCACTACGACAAGTTCCCCCGCATACTGACGCGCGAGATATACAACAACGCCGGCATCATCATGGGCGACCACATGATGAACAAAGCGCTCAACTCCTGCGCCCTCTGCGGCCAGTGCACCGTCACCTGCCCCAACGGCTACGACATGGCGGAGATATGCCTCTCCGCGCGCGAGAATATGGTGGCCACCGGCAAAATGAGCCTGGCCGTACACGAATTTGCCCTCTATGACCAGATATTCTCCAACGGCGAGGCGTTTTTGTGCCGCAGGCAGCCGGGCTATGAGCGCTGCCGCTATGTGTTCTTCCCCGGCTGCCAGGCCGGCGCCGTGGCCCCGGAGGTCGTCGAGCGCGCCTATGCCGACCTCTGCGCCCGCCTGGAGGGCGGTGTGGCGCTCATCCTCGGCTGCTGCGGGGCCGTCTCCCGCTGGGCCGGCCGCACGGAGCTGACAGAGGAGACGGACGGACAGCTGCGCTCCGCGCTGGAGTCCCTCGGCTCGCCGGAGGTCATCGCCGGCTGCCCCACCTGCGCCGTCACGCTGCGCGCTCTCTCCGCCGCCCCCGTGCGCGGCATCTGGGACACGCTGCTGGATATCGGCCTGCCGGCGACGGCCTCCCACGCCGGCGGCACCGCCGCGCTGCACGACTCCTGCGGCGCGCGCGGTGACGCCTCCACGCAGTCCGCCGTGCGCGAGCTGCTGGGCCGGCTGGGCTTTGAGATAAAAGAGGGCGAATGGAGCGGCGACCGCGCCCCCTGCTGCGGCTACGGCGGGCTGGTGTCCTATGCTGCCCCGCAGGTGGCCTCGGAACTGGCGCGAAGCTGCGTGGAGGACCCCTCCCTGCCGCAGGTCACCTACTGCATGGCCTGCCGCGACCGCCTCGCGCGCGAGGGCGCTCAGAGCGTGCACCTGCTGGAGCTCGTCTATGGCGTACAGGCCGCCCAGACGCCCGGCATCAGTGAAAAACGCAGGAACCGCCTGCTGCTGAAGCAGACGCTGCTGCGGGATATATGGGGTGAGGATGTGCAGAAAAAAGACCTCGGCTTCCGCCTGGACATCACGGACGAGGCCCGCGCGCTGATGGAAGAGCGCATGATACTGGATACGGACGTACAGCAGGTGATGCAGCGCTACCGCGAGAGCGGCGAGGCCGTGCTGGAAAACGAGCGCGGCCTGCTGGTGACGCGCGCACGGCTGGGCAACGTCACCTTCTGGGCGAAATTCACCGAGGAGCCAGACGGCTACACCGTCCGCCGCGTTTACAGCCACCGCATGACGATAGAGACGAGGTGAGGACATGCCTGAAGAAAAGAGCTATTACGTCATCGACCCGGAGGGCAAGCTGACCTGCCACAAGTGCGGCGTGCCGCTGGTGAAGGACAACGCCGTGTTTGGCTATCTGGACAACGCCTTCCCCGTGGAACTGCCCGTCTGCCCCAAATGCGGCTTCGTCTACGTCCCCGAGGAGCTGGCCATGGGCAAGGTGCTCTCCGTGGAAAAAGTACTGGAGGACAAATGACCCGCCATCCCGGCGGCGAAGCCGCCACCCTGCGCCTCCTGTCCCTGTCCGGGATAGCCCCGCCCTGCCGCGTCGTCGACCTCGGCGCAGGCGATGGGGACGCTGTGCGCGCCCTGCGCGCGCGGGGCTTCGGCGCCGTGGGCATCGACCTCTCCCCCGGGGCGGATGTGGAGCGCGGCGACATCCTCGCCCCGCCCTTCCCGCCTGGCAGCTTTGACGCGGCGCTCAGCCAGTGCGCCTTCTTCCTCACGGGCGACGTGCCGGCCGCCTTCCGCGCGGCGTATTCCCTGCTGCGCCCCGGCGGAGTGTTCATGTACTCGGACATCGTCCCCGGCGGCGAGGCCGCGCTGCGCGCCCACGCGGAAAACGCCGGTTTTTCCCTCGTATCCATCGAGGACACCACGCCGCAGTGGCGTGAATACTACATCCGCGCCCTCTGGCAGGGCGCGGCGGAGCCGCCGCCAAAAGGAGCGGACATCAGGCGCAGCCGCTACCTCAGCGCCATATTCCGCCGCCCCTGAGACGGCGGGCGTTCAAAAGGAGGACACATGGACGTATTCGACCGTATGTTGGAACTCGCGCGCGAGGGCTATGACTGCGCGCAGATCATGCTCACCCTCGCCCTGGACATGGACGGCAAATCCGACCCCGACCTCGTGCGCGCGATGGGCGGGCTCAGCCTCGGCGTCGCCGGCGGCGGGGATGTCTGCGGCGCGCTCAGCGGCGGGGCCTGCCTGCTGGCCTATTTTGCCGGCCGCGGCGCCCCGGGCGAGCAGCCCCACCCGAAACTGGGCGAGATGTACGCCTCCCTCCGCGAGTGGTTCAGCGAATACACCGCCGGCTACGGCGGCGACAGCTGCCGCTGCATACTCGCCGGGGACGAGCGCAACCGCGTCATGCGCTGCCCCCTTGTCGTCCAGGCCGTCTTTGAAAAGTGCTGCGGCCTGCTGGAGATGAACGGCGTCCTCTGAGCGCCGCGGACAGAAAGGCTCGTATATGACCCCATTCGCCACCACGACCAGCGTCTGCCCCGTCTGCCTGCGCCCGATACCGGCGGAAAAGGCGGTCGGGGACGACGGCTTTATCCACCTTGTCAAGACCTGCCCCGAGCACGGGTATTTCGACGTCCTCATCTGGGAGGGCGGCATCGTCGATCACCTGCTCTGGAACACCGCCGGCAAGGGCGGCGGCAACCGCCCGCCGGTCACCGTCCCCGCCGCCGCTGACTGCCCGCGCTCCTGCGGCCTCTGTGACGAGCACGAGAGCGCCGGCTGCTGCGTGCTGCTGGAGCTGACGGACCGCTGCGGCCTCAAATGCCCCGTCTGCTTCGCCTCCGCCGGCGAGGGCGAGGGCCGCGACCTCCCGCTGGAGGACGTCGCGCGGCTCTACGACATGCTGATGGCCCGCGGCGGGCCCTTCAACATCCAGCTCTCCGGCGGCGAGCCCACCGTGCGCGACGACCTGCCGGAGATCGTCGCCCTCGGCCGCGAAAAGGGCTTCAGCTACTTCCAGCTGAACACGAACGGCCTGCGCCTGGCCACGGAGGCCGGCTATGCGGAAAAACTGCGCCGCGCGGGCGTCTCCTGCGCCTTTTTGCAGTTCGACGGCCTGGACGACAGCATCTACCGCGTCCTCCGCGGCCGCGCTCTGCTTTCGCTCAAGCTGAAGGCCGTTGAAAACTGCGCCGCGGCCGGCCTGCCCGTGGTGCTGGTGCCCACGCTCGCCCCCGGCGTCAACGACGGCGCGCTGGGCGATATCCTGCGCTTCGGCCTGGAACGCATGCCCGCCGTGCGCGGCGTACACATCCAGCCCATCAGCTACTTTGGCCGCTGCGCCCTGCCCGAGCCCGAGCGCCGCCTCACCATCCCCCGCGTCCTGCGGGAGATCGAGCGCCAGACGGGCGGGCTGATGCGCGTTTCCGACTTCGGCGGCGGCGGGGCGGAGAGCTCCTACTGCTCCTTCCACGCCAGCTACCGCCGCCGGGCCGACGGCTCGCTGAAGGCCCTCCCCCGCCGACGCGGGGAATGCTGCTGCGTAAAGAGCGCTGACGCCCGCGACTTCGTCGCCGGCCACTGGGGCGCGCAGGAGGAAGGCGGCGGGCGCGACGGCTTCGACGAATTCCTCGCCGAGGCCCGCGCCAGCACCTTCACCGTCTCCGGCATGGTGTTCCAGGACGCGATGAACCTCGACCTCGAGCGCCTGCGCCGCTGCCACATCTGCGAAGCCGACCTCGAATACGGCATGGTGCCCTTCTGCGCCTATAACCTGACGGACACCGCCGGCCGCGCCCTCTACCGCCGGTGAAGCGCTCGCGGCTGGACAACTGGATATGCTCCCTCGAGGGCCTTCCCGAGCTCACGCCCGATGCCCTTGCTGCATTGCAGCTTGAGCGGCTGAACGCGCTGCTCGCGCGCGAGCGCGCTCGCGGCGGCTTTTATTCCGGCCTGCCCGCGCGGCTCGAGAGCCTTTCCCAGCTCTCCTCCCTGCCCTTCACCACGCCGCGGCTGCTCGCGGAGAACGCCGGCGCCATGCTGCTCTGTTCGCAGTCGGAGATAAGCCGCGTCATCAGCGGCGCCACCAGCGGCACCACCGGCCCCGCCAAGCGCGTGTTCTACACGGAGCGCGACATCGCCCACACCGTAGGCTTTTTCGCCGCCGGCATCGGCGAGTTCACCTCCGCGGGTGACACGGTGATGATAGCCATGCCCTTCTCCGGCCCCTTCGGCCTCGGCGACCTCATCGCCCGCGCCGTTGAGAGCCTGGGCGCGCGCGCCCTGCGCACGGGCGTGGCGCGCACATATTCATCCCTCAGCGCGGAGCTGGACGATGAGCGCCCCTCCGCCTATATCGGCATGCCCGTCCCGCTGCTGGCGACGCTTAGATATTATGTAAACTTAAATGGCCGCCTCCCCTCCCTCCGCCGCGCGCTGATATCCGGCGACGCCTGCCCGCTCGGCGTCGTACAGGAGATAGAAAAGCTGCTCGGCGGGCCGCTCTTCCCACACTACGGCTCGCGTGAGATGTGCCTTGGCGGCGCCATCACCTGCCCCGCGCACGAGGGGATGCACCTGCGGGCCAACCACATCCTCGCGGAGATCGTCTCCCCGGAGGGCGAGCCCCTCCCGGACGGCGAATGGGGCGAGCTGGTGATAACGACGCTGGACATGGAGGCCCTGCCGCTCATACGCTACCGCACGGGCGACCGCACGCGCTTGCTGCCGGGGCCCTGCCCCTGCGGCAGCTGTACGCCGCGGCTCGGCCGCGTCAGCCGCCTTGACGCGCGCGAGAGCTTCATGGAGCGCCTTGATTCCGCCCTTTTCCCGCTCCCCGGCCTCCTTGACTATGATGCCCGCCTGCTTCCCGGCCGGCTTGAAATATCCGCCGTCACGCTGGACGGCCGGGACGGCGGCCTCGCCGCCGCGGCCGCGACGCTGCTGCCCGGCGCGGAGATATCCGTCTCCTGCCGCCGCGCGGAGGGCGGCGATATCCCCTCCCCGCGCAAGCGGACGCTGCTTTGAACAGCATGAAAAAAGGCCCGTCACCGGGCCTTTTTTCATCTTACGGGCAGATATGCCGTGGGATCGACGCTCTCGCCGTTCACCCTCATGGCAAAGTGCAGGTGATAGGGCGAGTTCGTCTCACAGATGGCCGTCGTGCCGACGGAGCCGATGGTGTCCCCCATCGACACGCTGTCCCCCGCCGCCACAGTCGGCAGCGCGGCCAGGTTGGAGTATACGCTGACGATGCCCGCGCCGTGGTCGATGACCACCGTCGTGCCATAGAGCCCGTCGTCATATACCTCCGTCACCGTGCCGCCGGCGGCGGCCTTCACCGGTTCGCCCAGCGGGGCGAGGATGTCCAGCCCGTCGTGCGTGCGCCAGTCGCCCATCGTGCGGTCATAGGCCAGCGTGTCCATGATATAGCCCACGTCCACCTCCCCGCTGAGCGGCCAGCCATAAGTCGCGGGGCCCGTCTCCTCCTGCGCCGGCTCCTCCTGCACGGCCGGCTGCTCTGACGGCTCTTCTGCCGCCACCTCCGGCGGCTCCGGCTGCGGCTCGGCGATGACCTCCACAGCATCCTCCGGCACCTGCCACTCCGTCTCGTCTGCCTCTGGCGTCGCCGCCGGCGTGGGCGCGGGAGTCACGGCCGCCGGCGTGGGCGCCGCGGTGGCAGAAAGCGAGATGTCGCCGATGTCGTCCTTCTGCACAGTCCTATTCCCGCTCAGCAGGCTCCAGGCCGAAACGCCGATAACCGCCGCGCAGAGGAAAAGGACTATGTAGAAGCCCTTCCCATTAAAAAAGCCGTCCAGCTTGCCGCCGGAACCCTTGTTATTTTCGTCCATCACGAAACCTCCAACAGATGTTGTCGGAGGTTATTGTTACCAGCTGGCAATCATTATATACATCCCCGGGGGAAGTTATTTATCCTCAATTTCTCTGTATTGTGAAGATGCTGCCTTCATATTATCAAAAGAGGGAAACCACCCGGGCGCGCTCACCCCTCCCGGCCCCAGAAATCATACTTGCAAACGGGGCATTTGGGGTAATCAAAGTCTATCGCCGCACCGCATTTCGGGCACTTTTTCTGCGGCATCTCCCCCGCATCACCGCCTTCGCTCTCACCCTCCGGCAGGAACAGCTCCACCTTGCCGCAGCTTTTGCAGACGTACACGTCGAGTTCCATTGCCCCGGCCAGCAGATTCGGCCAGTCGCCGAGTATCCACCCGGTGCGTCCCAGCTGGAAATCCTCCCGGCGGACGAACAGCATGTCCTCGCCGCAGCGCAGGCACTTCAACTTCCGCATATACGCACCTCCTTTTTTCTCAGTATATCATCCCCTGAGCGGGTCGCGCAAGGCCCGCCGGCCCAAATGCAAGCAAAACACCCCGGGCTCTCACCCGGGGTGTTTTTTGATATTAAAGCGATTACTTGCTGAGGTTGAAGAAGGCGTCCTTGCCGGCGTACTGCGCGACGTCGAAGAGCTCCTCCTCGATGCGGAGCAGCTGGTTGTACTTGCAGACGCGGTCGGTGCGGCTGGGGGCGCCGGTCTTGATCTGGCCGGCGTTGAGGCCCACGACGAGGTCGGCGATAGTGGTGTCCTCGGTCTCGCCGGAGCGGTGGGACACGACGGTGGTGTAGCCGTGACGGTTGGCGAGCTGGATGGTATCCAGGGTCTCGGTCAGGGTGCCGATCTGGTTGACCTTGATCAGGACGGAGTTGGCGACGTGCTTCTCCAGGCCGGTCTTGACGCGCTCGACGTTGGTGACGAACAGGTCGTCGCCGACGAGCTGCACGCGGTCGCCCAGGGCCTTGGTGAGCATGCTCCAGCCTTCCCAGTCGTCCTCGCCCATGCAGTCCTCCATGGAGATGATGGGGTAGGTGTCGGCGAACTTCTTCCACATGTTGACCATCTGCTGGCGGGTCATGGTCTTCTTGGCCTTCGGCAGGGTGTAGGTGCCGTCCTCAGCGTTGTACCAGTCGGACACGGCGGCGTCGATGCCGAGCATGAAGTCCTCGCCGGGCTTGTAGCCGCTCTTCTCGATGGCGGCGACGATGCACTTGAAGGCATCCTCGTCCTTCTTCAGGTTGGGGGCGTAGCCGCCTTCGTCGCCCACGCCGGCGGCGGGGGTGCCGTTCTCCTTGAGGACGCTCTTCAGGTTGTGGAACACCTCAGAGCACATGCGGAGGGCTTCCTTCCAGCTCTTCGCGCCGACAGGCAGGACCATGAACTCCTGGATGTCAACGTTGTTGGTGGCGTGGGCGCCGCCGTTGAGGATGTTCATCATCGGCACGGGCA
>DSLMC04102__coassemble_1611_pt1 | contig 11866 bp, 9 predicted proteins | sample DSLMC04102__metabat2_low_PE_011 | metagenome-assembled genome bin DSLMC04102
TGGCCCATCACGGCCCGCCCCACGGGGGACTCCTTGCTGATGAGGCCCTCGGGCGCGTTCTGCCTCAGGGTGGTGACGAGGCGGATGTCCCGCTCCTCATCGTCCTCCTCGATGTAGATCTTCACCTTGTCGAAAAGTCCCACTACGCCGTCGGCCGACTTGTCCTCGATGACCTTCGCCGTGCTTATCATGCGCGTCAGGTAGCGGATGCGGCTGTCGTTGCGGTTTTTTTCGCGCTTGGCGGCCTTATACTCAAAATTTTCGCTCAGGTCGCCGAAGGCCCGCGCCACTTTCACGTCCTCGATGAGCTTGGGCCGCAGCTCGCGCTCGCGGTACTCCAGCTCCTCGCGCATTTTCTGGATATCGACTTCCGTCAGCTCGTCGTACAAGGATATTCACCTTCAGATCTTGAAATAGTCCACGCCGCCCTCGAAGATGGGCTGGTAGCGCTCGCCCGGCACATTCTGATACAGCGCGTCGGCCGCGCGCTCGGAGTGCGCCATTTTGCCGAGGACTCGCCCGTCCGGGCTCGTGATGGCCTCCACGGCCAGGACCGAGCCGTTCGGGTTATAGCGTATGTCCATCGTCGGCTCGCCCTCCGCGTCCGCGTACTGGCAGGCGATCTGGCCGTTTTCCTCCAGCTCCGCGAGCAGCCCCTCGGGGCAGACGAAGCGGCCCTCGCCGTGGGACACGGGCACGGTGTACAGCTCGCCCACATGGCAGCGGGAGAGCCAGGGGCTCTTGTCGGAGGCGATGCGCGTCCGCACCAGCAGGCTCTGGTGGCGGCCGATGGCGTTGTAGGTCAGCGTGGGGCAGCCGCTGTCGGTCTCCACGATGCGGCCGAAGGGCACGAGCCCCAGCTTTATCAGCGCCTGGAAGCCGTTGCAGATGCCAAGGATGAGCCCGTCGCGCTCATAGAGCAGCCCGTGTACGGCGTCCGTCAGCCGCGGGTTGCGGAAGAAGGAGGTGATGAGCTTGCCGGAGCCGTCCGGCTCGTCGCCGCCGGAGAAGCCGCCGGGGATGACCATCATCTGGCAGCGCCTGAGCACCGACTCCAGGGCGTCAAGGCTCTCCGCCACGTCCGCGGGGGTGAGGTTGCGCACGACGAAGATCTCCGGCTCCGCGCCCGCGCGGCGCAGCGCCCGGGCCGTGTCGTATTCGCAGTTGGTGCCGGGGAACACGGGGATGAGTGCCCGCGGGCGGGCCACGTCCACCTTGGGGGCAACGCGCCCGGCGCACTCGTAGCTCAGCGCGCGCACGCGCCCCGAGCCCTGCCCGGGCGCGGAGAGGCAGGGCAGCACGCTCTCCAGCTTGCCCTCCCAGGCGCGCTGTATGTCGTCCAGGGCGACGGTCTCGTCGCCCGCAGTGAAAGTATATTCGCTCACGACCTCGCCCAGCGTCTCGCCGGCGGCGCAGGACGCGCCCAGCTCGGCGATGAAGCCGCCATAAGCGGGGGCGAACAGGCGCTCAGTATCAAAAGCGCCGTCGATGCGCACGCCGAGGCCGTTGCCGGCGGCCATTTTGCACAGCCCCTCGGCGATACCCGCGCCGCCGCAGGCCCAGCAGGAGAGCACGCGGCCCTCCGCCATCAGGCGCTCGAGCTGCTCATAGAGCGCGAGCATGGCCCCGCCGTCCATCGGGTCTGCAGAAAAATAGGCCAGGCGGCTGCCGGCGCGCTTGAGCTCGCCGGTGACGGCCGCGGCCGTGCGGCCGGGCGTGACGGCAAAGGAGACGAGCGTGGGCGGCACGTCCAGGTCCTCAAAGCTGCCGGACATGCTGTCCTTGCCGCCGATGGCGGCCGCGCCCAACGCCAGCTGCGCGTCCAGCGCGCCCAGCAGCGCGGCGAAGGGCTTGCCCCAGCGCTCGGGCTCCGTGCGCAGGCGCTCGAAATACTCCTGCAAACTGAGATAGGCCGCGTGGCCCATGCCGGAGGCCACGAGCTTGGATACGCTCTGCACGACGGCGATATACGCGCCGGTGTAGGGGTCCTTTTCGGAGAGGTAGGGGTCGAAGCCCCAGGCCATGGCCGAGCAGCTGGAGGTCTCGCCGTCCACGGGCAACTTGGCGATCATCGCCTGCGCGGGCGTCAGCTGCCGCGCCCCGCCGAAGGGCATCACGACCGAGGCCGCGCCGATGGTGGAGTCGAATCTCTCCGCCAGGCCCTTGCGGGAGCAGCAGCGCAGGCTGCCCATCAGCTTCGCCAGCCGCTCGCGCAGCGTATCGTGCGCGCCGAAGTCCGCCGTGAAACCGGGGACGTGCGCCGCCACGTTGGCGGCGTCCTGCGGCAGGGCGGGCACGCTCACGCGCGCGTGCTTTTCCGCGCCGTTGCTGGCCAGGAAGCTGCGCGCGATATCGACGATGGTCTTGCCCCGCCAGCTCATGCGCAGGCGCGGCTCGGCGCTCACATGGGCCACCACGGTGGCCTCGATGTTCTCCGCCGCCGCGCCGGCGAGGAAGCGCTCCGCGTCCTCCGCCGCCACCACCACGGCCATGCGCTCCTGGCTCTCGGAGATGGCGAGCTCCGTGCCGTCCAGCCCGTCGTATTTCTTGGGCACCAGGTCGAGGTCTATTTCCAGCCCGTCGGCCAGCTCGCCGATGGCCACGGAGACGCCGCCCGCGCCGAAGTCGTTGCAGCGCTTTATCATGCGCGTGATGTCCCCGTTGCGGAACAGGCGCTGGAGCTTGCGCTCCACGGGCGCGTTGCCCTTCTGCACCTCCGCGCCGCAGTCGGTAAGGCTGTGCGTGTCGTGGGCCTTGCTGGAGCCGGTGGCCCCGCCCATGCCGTCGCGGCCCGTGCGCCCGCCGAGCAGTATTACGGCGTCCCCCGGCGCGGGGCGCGAGCGGACGACGTTCTTCTCCGGCGCGGCGGCCACCACGGCGCCTATCTCCATGCGCTTGGCCACGTATCCGGGATGATAGAGCTCGTCCACCAGCCCGGTGGCCAGGCCGATCTGGTTGCCGTAGGAGCTGTAGCCCGCCGCGGCGGTGGTGACCAGCTTGCGCTGGGGCAGTTTGCCGGGCAGCGTGTCCTCCACGGGCACCAGCGGGTCGCCCGCGCCGGTGACACGCATGGCCTGATAGACATAGGCCCGGCCAGAGAGCGGGTCGCGTATCGCGCCGCCGATGCAGGTGGCGGCGCCGCCGAAGGGCTCGATCTCCGTGGGGTGGTTGTGCGTCTCGTTCTTGAACATCAGCAGCCAGGGCTCGCTGACGCCGCCGTTGTCGGCGGTCATCTTCACGGAGCAGGCGTTTATCTCCTCGCTCTCGTCGAGGTTTTTCAGCGCGCCCGTGTGCTTTAAGTACTTCGCGCCGATGGTGGCGATGTCCATCAGCGTCACGGGCCGGCCCTCGCGCCCCAGCTCGCGGCGGATGCCGAGGTAGCGCTCGTAGCTCGCCTTCACGCGCGCGTCGGCGATGTCCGCGGAGTCTATTATCGTGCCGAAGGTGGTGTGCCGGCAGTGGTCTGACCAGTAGGTGTCCAGCACGCGCAGCTCCGTCACCGTCGGCTCGCGGCCCTCGGCGCGGAAATACTGCTGGCAGAAGGCGGCGTCCGCCGCGTCCATCGCAAGGCCCATGCGGGAGATCAGCTCGCCGATGCCCGCGCTGTCGAGCTCGTTGAAGCCCTCCACCACGCCCACGTCGGGCGGCTCGGGGTAGTCCATGGCCAGCGTGGCGCGCTCCTCCAGCGCGGCCTCGCGGCTCTCCACGGGGTTTATCACGTATTTTTTGATGCGGGAGAGCTCCTCCGCCGTCACGCCGCCGTAGAGCAGGTAGACCCGCGCCGTGCGCACGGCGGGGCGCTCCTGCTGGGACACGAGCTGCACGCACTCGGCGCAGGAGTCCGCCCGCTGGTCGAACTGCCCGGGCAGGTACTCCACGGCGAACACGGCGTCCGCCGGCGGCAGCTCATAGAGCACGTCGTCCACCTGCGGCTCGGAGAACACCACGGGCAGGCACTTTTCAAAAAGCGCCTGGTCCATGCCCTCCACGTCGTAGCGGTTGAGCAGCCGCAGCCCGGTGAGCGAGGATATGCCCAGCAGCTCCCTCAGCTCGCCCAGCATCTCCGCGGCCTCTACGTCGTAGGGCGCGCGTTTTTCCACATATACCCTGATAACAGACATTTCAGCCCTCCATGCCCGGCGCGTCCAGCGCCCTGGCGCCGATATCGCGGCGGTAGTGCATATTTTCAAACTTCACGTTCCCGGCCGCGGCGTAGGCGGCGGCGATGGCCTCCGGCAGCGTGTCCGCCACCGCGGTGAGGCCCAGGACGCGCCCGCCGTTGGTGACGAGCGTGCCGTCCGGCAGTTTTTTCGTCCCCGCGTGGAACACCTCCACGCCCGAGCCCGGCAGCTGGCCGTCCGTGAGGCCGCTGATGGGGCAGCCCTTTTTATAGCTCTTCGGATAGCCGCCCGAGGCCAGCACCAGGCAGCAGGAGCACTTGTCCAGCCACTCGACGTCGATCTCCGCCAGCCTCCCGGCGGATACGGCCTCCATCACGTCCAGCAGGTCGGTCTTGAGCAGGGGCAGCACGGCCTGCGTCTCCGGGTCGCCGAAGCGGCAGTTGTACTCGATGACCTTGGGCCCGTCCTTCGTCAGCATGAGGCCGAAATAGAGGCAGCCGCGGAAGGGCCGGCCCTCGGCGTTCATGGCGCGCATGGTGGGCAGGAAGATCTTTTCCATGCACTCGGCGGCCACCTCAGGAGTGTAATATGGGTTGGGTGCGATGGCGCCCATGCCGCCGGTGTTCAGCCCCTCGTCGCCGTCCAGGGCGCGCTTGTGGTCCATGGAGGCCACCATGGGCACGATAGTGCTGCCGTCCGTGAAGGAGAGGACGCTCATCTCCGGCCCTTCGAGGTACTCCTCGATGACCACGCGCGCGCCGCTCTCGCCGAACGCGCGGTCGAGCATGGCGTTTTTAACGGCGGCGGCGGCCTCCTCCTGCGTCATCGCCACCACGACGCCCTTGCCGAGCGCGAGCCCGTCGGCCTTGACGACGATCGGCGCCGGGGCGCTTTCCACGTATTTCAGCGCCTCCTCCACATTGTCGAACACCTCGTAGGCGGCGGTGGGGATGCCATATTTTTTCATCAGGCCCTTGGCGAACACCTTGCTGCCCTCGATCATGGCCGCGCGCCTGTCGGGGCCGAAGCAGGGCACGCCGGCGCTCTCCAGCGCGTCCACCATGCCCAGGCAGAGCGGGTCGTCGGGCGTCACGACGGCGAAGTCGATGCCGTGCTCTTTGGCATAGGCCACGACGCCGGGGATGTCCGTGGCGGCCACACCGGCGCATACGGCGTCCTCCGCGATGCCGCCGTTGCCGGGCAGGACGTGTATCTCGCCGGCCTTCGGGCTCCTTTTCAGCGCGCGGACGACGGCGTGCTCGCGCCCGCCGGAGCCAATGACGAGTAGTTTCATGAAAAAACTCCTTCCAAACTTCGCAGTATCTGCCTATGCGCAGGTGACAGGCTGCGGGGCGGCCACAGGGCCGCCCCGGCCGGGTATTTTAGTGGTGGAACAGCCGGATGCCGGTGAACGCCATCACCATGCCGTACTTGTCCGCCGTTTCGATGACGTTGTCGTCGCGGATGCTGCCGCCCGGCTCGGCGACATACTTGACGCCGCTCTGGGCCGCGCGCTCGATGTTGTCGCCGAAGGGGAAGAAGGCGTCGCTGCCCAGGGAGACGCCGCCGACGCCGGCGAGGAAGTCGCGCTTCTCGTTCTCCGTCAGCTCCTCGCGGATGAAGCGGTCGATCTCGTTGTCGCGCTCGGCGCGCTTGAGCGCGGGGTCGAAGGTGAGCCCGAGCACCTTCGGGTGGCGGCGCAGGTGCCAGAGGTCGGCCTTGTCGCCGGCCAGGCGCGTGCAGTGGATGCGGCTCTGCTGCCCGGCGCCGACGCCGATGGTCTGGCCGTCCTGCGTGTAGCAGACGCTGTTCGACTGCGTGTATTTGAGCGTGATGAGGGCGAGCAGCAGGTCGTCCACGGCGCCCTCCGGGAGCTCTTTGTTCGCCGTGACGATGTTCTGCAGGCACTCGCGGGTAATGGGCAGGGCGTTGTAGCCCTGCTCGAAGCGGATGCCGAAGATGTCGCGCCGCTCGACCGCCGCGGGCTCGTAGTCCGGGTCTATCTTCACGACGTTATAATTGCCCTTGCGCTTGGTGCGCAGTATCTCGACGGCCTCCGGCGTGTAGCCGGGGGCGATGATGCCGTCGGACACTTCGGGGACGAGCAGCCGGGCCGTCTCGGCGTCGCAGACGTCGCTCAGCGCGGCCCAGTCGCCGTAGGAGCACAGGCGGTCGGCCCCGCGCGCGCGGGCGTAGGCCGTGGCGATGGGCGAAAGGTCGCCCTCGGCGAAGAAGGCGCGCCGGTCCTCGTCGGAGAGGGGGCGGGCGATGGCCGCGCCGGCCGGCGAGACGTGCTTGAAGCTGGCGGCGGAGGGCCTGCCGGTGGCTCGCTTGAGCGCGCGGACGAGCTGCCAGGAGTTGAGCGCGTCCATGAAGTTGATATAGCCGGGCCGGCCGTTCACGACCTCCACCGGCAGCTCGCCGCCGTCGGCCATGTAGATGCGCGCGGGCTTCTGGTTGGGATTGCAGCCGTATTTGAGCTCGATCTCCTTCATTTTGTCTCCTCCCCGTATTTGTTTATCATAACCTCTTCCCCGTCCACGCAGACATAGAGCGAGACGCGGTTTCCCTCGTCGAGCGAGGCCCAGAGCCGCTCCGCAAGGGCGCGCGCGTCCAGCTCCGGCAGCTCCACGGCCACCGGCTCGCCATGGAAGCTCGGCAGCGGGCTGCCGAAGCCCTCGTAGGTGCTGATGAAGTGCCCGGCGCCGGGCACGGCCCGCTCGTACTCATAGAAAAAGCGCAGGCAGGGCGCGCCCTCCTCCGTACCGGCCTTGAGTATGGAGAGCTTGTAGCTCCCGTCCGGGCTCAGCAGGCCGGAGATGCGCGGCGTCCAGTTGGGGCCGTCGGGCTCGAATTCGCGCGTGCGCAGCGCTTCCGCGAAGCTGCGCCCCGCCAGGAGGTAGTCGCGCAGGGTGTCGGTCTGGTCGCCGTTCGTCACCACCGTGCCGCGGCACACGCGGCGCACGGGGTGGTAGATGATAAGGCTGGGGTCGGTCATTTTGCTCTCGTCATGCGCCCTGGTGCGGATGCCGTCCTCCGTCTTTTCAAAAACGCGGTTGCGGCTGTTTTCACTGCGGCCCATGATGAAATACGCCGCGGCGCTCCTGCCCGAGGGCATGGCGCCGAGCATGATGCCGCGCCCGGGATAGGGGCGTTCGGCGAGGTATGCGAAAATGTCGGTCATCTGTCGCTCTCTCCTTCCAGCCGCTCCGCGACGGCCTCCGCCGCCTCGGGCAGTATTTTCCACTCTGCCTGTTCCATAACGCGGCGCTGCAGCGCCTCCGGCGTGTCGCCGGGCAGCACTTCCACCGCGCGCTGGGCGATGATCTCCCCGCCGTCGGGGATCTCGTTGACGAAATGGACGGTCGCGCCCGTCACCTTCACGCCGCGTGCGAGCGCGGCTTCATGTACGCGCAGCCCGTAATACCCCGCGCCGCAGAAGCTCGGGATGAGGCTCGGATGGATGTTGATGATGCGCCCGGCCCAGCGGCGCGTGAAGCCCCCGCTGAGTATACGCAAAAAGCCCGCCAGGACGATAAGGCCCACGCCCTCCCCGTCCAGCAGCGCGTTCAGCCGCTCTTCAAAACCCTCTTTTTCCAGGTATTCGGCGCGGATGCCGGCCTTTCTCGCGCGCTCGAGCGCAAAGGCCCCCGCCCGGTCCGACACGACGAGCGAAAGCTGCACATGCGGCATTTCGCCGCGGCCGGCGGCGTCTATGAGCGCCTGCAGGTTGGTCCCGCCGCCGGAGACGAGCACCGCCGTTTTCAGCATAGCTCCACTCCGCCTTCCCCGCGAATGATCTCACCGCAGACATAGGCGTCTGCCGCGCCGTTTACCGCCAGGGCCGCCAGGGCGCGGCCCGTGTCCTCCTTGGCCACCACGGCGCACATGCCGACGCCCATGTTGAAGGTGTTATACATGTCCCGCTCGGGGATTTTGCCCTCCCGGGCGATGATGTCAAACACCGGCGGCGTCCTCAGCGCGGACTTCTGGATGCGCGCACAGAGGCCCTGCGGGATGGAGCGGGGGATGTTCTCATAGAAGCCGCCGCCGGTGATATGGCTGAGCGCGCGCACGCGCGCGGCCTTTATCATCGCCAGCACGGGCTTGACATAGATGCGCGTGGGCTCCAGCAGCGTCTCGCCCAGCGTGCGGCCCAGCTCCTGATACGGCCGCTCCAGCGCGCCGTGCTCCACGTCGAAAACGCGGCGCACGAGCGAGAAGCCGTTCGAATGCACGCCGCTGGAGGGGATGGCGATCACCGTGTCCCCCGGCTGCATGGAGCTGTTGTCGAGTATCTTCGCGCGGTCCACGATGCCGACGGCGAAGCCGGCCAGGTCGTATTCGTCCTCCGGGTAAAAGCCCGGCATCTCCGCGGTCTCGCCGCCGATGAGCGCCGCGCCGGACTGCACGCAGCCCTCTGCCACGCCGGAGACGATGTCCGCGATGCGCTCCGGGACGTTCCTGCCGCAGGCGATGTAGTCGAGGAAAAAGAGCGGCTGCGCCCCGCAGCAGACGACGTCGTTGACGCACATGGCCACGCAGTCGATGCCCACGGTGTCGTGCCTGTCCATGAGGAAGGCTATTTTCAGCTTTGTGCCCACGCCGTCCGTGCCGGAGACGAGCACCGGCTCGGCCATGCCGGCAAGGTCGGGCCGGAAGAGCCCGCCGAAGCCGCCCAGGCCGCCCAGCACCCCGGGGGTGTTGGTGCGCTGGACGTGCTTTTTCATCAGCTCGACGGCCCGGTAGCCGGCGGTGATGTCCACGCCTGCGGCGCGATAGCTTTCGCTCTCGCTTTTCACTTACGCATCCTCCTTGTCCTTGCTGCGCTCGCTCAGCTTCTGCTCGAAGCGGTTCTTGCTGGCGCGCTTGGGGATCTCGCAGGGGTATTCGCCGGTGAAGCAGGCCGCGCAGAAATTCAGGTGGCTGTTGTCGGCCAGCTTGTGCACGCTGTCGCAGCTCAGGTAGCCCACGGAGTCCACGCCGATGATGTCGCGGATCTCCTCGATGGTGTGGTTGGCGGCGATGAGGTTATCGCGCGAGTCGATATCCGTGCCGAAATAGCAGGGATAGAGGAACGGCGGCGCGGAGAGGCGCACATGCACCTCCGTGGCCCCGGCCTCGCGCAGCAGCTCGACGATGTGGGCGATGGTGGTGCCGCGCACGATGCTGTCGTCCACCAGTATCACGCGCTTGCCGCGGACGGTAGAGGCGATGGCGTTGAGCTTGATGCGCACGGCGTTCTCGCGCCGCGCCTGGCCCGGCTGGATGAAGGTGCGGCCGATATATTTGTTCTTGACGAAGCCCACGCCGTAGGGGATGCCGCTCTGTTTTGCATAGCCGAGCGCGGCGTCAATGCCGGAATCGGGCACGCCGATGACCACGTCCGCCTGCACGGGGTGCTCGAGCGCCAGGAAGGCGCCCGCCCGCTGCCTGGCGGTGTGCACGCAGCTGCCGTCCACCACGGAGTCCGGCCGCGCGAAGTAGATGAACTCGAAAACGCACTCCGCGGTGGGCCCGCCGCAGTGGCTGCGGTCGCTCTCAAGGCCGTCGCGGGTGATGGTGACGATCTCGCCCGGCTCCACGTCGCGCAGGAACTTGGCGCCGATGGCGTCGAGCGCGCAGCTCTCGCTGGCGACGGCCCAGCCGTCCTCCAGCTCGCCGATGCACAGCGGGTGGAAGCCCAGCGGGTCGCGGGCGGCGATGAGCTTGCGCGGGGACATCACGGCCAGCGAATACGCGCCCTTGAGGCTGTCCATGGCGGCGCTGACGGCGGCCTGGATGGAGCCCGTGCGCAGGCGCTCGCGGGTGATGATATAGCTGATGACCTCGCTGTCCGAGGTGCTGGAGAAGATGGCGCCCTGCATTTCCAGGCTCTCGCGCAGCTCGCTGGCGTTGGTCAGGTTGCCGTTGTGGGCCACGGCCATGCCGCCCTTGATGTGGCGGATGACCATCGGCTGGGCGTTCTCGCGGGAGCGGCCGCCGGTGGTGCCGTAGCGGCAGTGGCCGATGGCCATCTGCCCTTCGGGCAGGCGGCGCATCACGTCCTCGGTGAACACCTCGTTCACCAGGCCCACGTCCTTGTAGCCGGTGATGACGCCGTCGTCGTTGATGGCGATGCCGCAGCTCTCCTGGCCGCGGTGCTGCAGCGCATAGAGCGCGCGGTAGGTCAGATGGGCCACGTCCGTCCCCTCCCCCGAGCGGGTGAGGACGCCGAAAACGCCGCACTCCTCGTGCAGCTTGTCAAAATAGTCTCTCTCCATAAATACCTCTCTGAACTCTCTGAAAAAACTGTCTGCGGTCTCAGCCGCCGATGATGCGGCGCATGACCTCCTGGTAAGCGTCCTCAACTCCGCCCAGGTCGCGGCGGAAGCGGTCCTTGTCCAGCTTCTCGTGGGTCTCGACGTCCCAGAAGCGGCAGGTGTCGGGGCTTATCTCGTCGGCCAGCACGATGGTACCGTCCGGCAGGCGGCCGAACTCCAGCTTGAAGTCAACGAGCTCGATGCCGTGCTGCAACAAAAACGCCTTCAGCACCTCGTTCACCTTGAAGGAATAGGCCTTGATGGTGTCTATCTCCTCCTGCGTGGCCAGCTTGAGGGCCAGGGCGTGATAGCTGTTCATCAGCGGGTCGCCCAGCTCGTCGTTCTTGTAGCTGAACTCGATGGTGGGCTGGTCAAAGACGATGCCCTCCTCCACGCCGTAGCGCTTGGCGAAGCTGCCGGCGGAGATATTGCGGATGATGACCTCCAGCGGCACGATCTGCACGCGCTTTACGAGCGTGTCGCGGTCGTTGAGCTCCTCCACCAGGTGGGTGGGGACGCCGTTTTCCTCCAGCAGGCGCATCAGGCGGTTGGTAAGGCGGTTGTTTATGACGCCCTTGCCCATGATGGTGCCGCGCTTTTCGCCGTTGAAGGCAGTGGCGTCGTCCTTATAGGAGACGATGCACAGCGCGGGGTCGTCCGTGGCGTAGACCTTCTTGGCCTTGCCCTCATACATCTGTTCACGCTTTTCCATTATTCTTCGTCCTCCCTTTTCAGCCTCTCGCGCAGCGCGCGGTCCTTTTCCAGCACTTCGCGGGTCATCTCCCGGCGCATATCGTCCAGCTTGGCGGCGATCTCCGCGTCGCCCACGGAGAGTATCTGCGCGGCGAGCAGCGCGGCGTTCTTCGCGCCGTTGATGGCCACGGTGGCCACGGGGATTCCGGAGGGCATCTGCACCGTGCTCAAAAGCGCGTCCAGCCCGTCCAGCGTGCTGCTCTTGATGGGGATGCCTATCACCGGCAGGGTGGTCTCCGCCGCCAGCGCGCCGGCCAGGTGCGCGGCCTTGCCCGCCGCGGCGATGATGGCGCCGAAGCCCGCTTCGCGGGCCGTGCGGGCCAGCTTGCGCGCCTCCTCGGGCGTGCGGTGGGCGCTGAGTATCCTCGCCTCGACCGGTATTCCGAGCTCCCGCAGCGTATCGATGGCTGCGCTGACCACGTCAAAGTCACTGTCGCTGCCCATGATAACGGCCACTTTCTTTGCCATGCTCTCTCCTCCTGAAAAATACGTCAAGGCCACGGCGCAGCCGTGACCTTGCAATTATAGTATTCACCTGTGCTGCCCGCCCTCTATGGGCATAAGGGCGCAATTATCCCCCAGCGGATGAAATCGGCGCCGGGCCATAACGACCACCCTCTCGGACAGGATGTGACAATTCTATCGTCTTTACGCGGCGAAAACAACATCTTTTCGCGCACTGTGCAAATT
>DSLMC04102__coassemble_1672_pt1 | contig 11399 bp, 12 predicted proteins | sample DSLMC04102__metabat2_low_PE_011 | metagenome-assembled genome bin DSLMC04102
TTGGCATATACATTCGTCCTTTCTTTCTTTATCCGACAACGGAGGCTGCAGCCGCGCGCACCCCGTCCCCGTCCATGCCGGGGGAGATGGCGGCGCTGTAGAGCAGGCGGATGACCGCCCAGTCCAGCTCCGTGGGCCAGTCCGTGGTCAGGTGATACTGATAGAATATGCTCTCGGGGTGGTCGTAGGTGTCCGTCAGCAGGCCGAGGCCCTGGCAGAGCTCCTCAACGATCACGGCGCGGCGCAGCTTCTGGCTGATGTCCGTGCTGTAATAGATCTCGCCTTCGTAGATGTCGTGATCGCCGTGCCACCAGACGGTGACATATCCATTATAGCCTTCGCCGAGGATATCGTCCATCTCCGACTGGGAGACGAAGTTGACGGTGAGGTTGGCGCCGTCTTCGTCCTCCGCCGCGGAGATGCCGGGGAAGCCCTCCACGCCGTTGAGCGCCGCGGCCAGAGCGGTGAAGAGCTCCAGGTCCTCCTCCGTGGGTGAGCCGGCGATGTGGTAGCGGATGGGGTCGGACCAGCGGACGACGTTTTCACGCGCGTCGCCGTATTCGGAGCCCAGGGCCACGTCGCAGAAGTAATCGATGATCTCCTCCGCCGTGCAGCCCTCGGCGGTGATGAGGGCGCCGCCCTCCGGCTGCGTCCCGCCCGGGCGGGCGGCGCGGCTGAGGATGGCGGCGGCCTGCGCGCGGGTGAGCCCGGCGCGGGGGCGGAACGTGCCGTCCTCAAAGCCCTCGACAACGCCGGAAGACGTGAGCGCGAGGACGCCTGAGGCGCAGTCCGCGGAGATCTCCGATGAGTCCGGGAAGGACAGCGCGGAGCCTTCCGCGGCAGAGAGGCCGAAGGCGGCGGCGGTGACGCGGCACATGAGCTCGCGCGTGGCGGGCGCGTCCGGGGACGCATCCGCGGGCAGCCAGCCGTTTTCCTGCGCATAGGAGAGCTGGACGCCGGCCCAGTGCGCGCTGTCCGCGCCGGTGGGGGCGAGCGTCATGCGGGCGGCCATAGTCACGGCCTCCGCCACGGTGACGCCCTGCTCGGGGCGGAAATATCCGTCCTCAAAGCCGACGATGACGCCGGAGGCGGCCATCTCCATCACCGGCTCATAGTACCACGCGCCGGCGGCCACGTCCGGGAAAGACGCGGGGGCATACTGCGCGGAGGCGGGCAGGGAGAGGGCGAGAACTGCGGCAAGGGCAGCGGCAAGCTTTTTCATCCGTTGCGCTCCTTCATGGCGCGGTCGATGTCGCGCCTGGCGTCCCGCTCCGAGGCGGCGGCGCGCTTGTCGTAGAGCTTCTTGCCCTTGCAGAGGCCGAGCTCGACCTTCACGCGGCTGTCCTTGAAATACAGCGAGAGGGGGATGAGCGCCACGCCGTCCTGCATGATGCGGGCGTTGAGGCGGTTTATCTCCCGCTTGTGCATCAGCAGGCGCTTGGGGCGCATGGGGTCGCGGTTGAAGATGTTGCCCTTTTCATAGGGGCTGATGTGCAGCCCGCGGGCGAAGAGCTCGCCGTCCTTGATGGTGCAGAACGAGTCCTTCAGATTGACCGTCCCGGCGCGGATGCTCTTGACCTCCGTGCCGAAAAGCTCGATGCCGGCCTCGTAGCGCTCGAGGACGAAGTAGTCGTGGAACGCCTTGCGGTTCTGCGCTATCTGTTTGACGCCCTGCGCCCTGGCCATGGCGCTCCACCTCCTTTACGGGCTCACTGTGCGGTAGTATAACACATCTGTCAAGGGAAATAAACACCGGTTTGTTAACATTTACGTTTCAGCGCAGCAGGAAGGGCAGGGCGTAGTCCGCCACGGCGACGGAGACGTCCGGCGCGGGGCGGGCGAGGATGAGCGAGCCGCCCTCCCCGGGGAAGAGCTCCAGCTCCGTGCGCGGCCAGGGGGAAAGGCCGCGCTCCGTGAGCGCGCGGCGCACGAGGGCGGCGGCGGAGCGCATGTCCGGCTCGCCGGGGACGAAAAGGGCCGCCGAGGCGGCGGTGGCGCATATGATCTCCATGGTCGATACCTCCGTGCTGCTATAATCGCCCCATCCGGCGCCCGCCGTCAAGTTTAAAATACTGGCAGGGGAGGGGACTTGCCACAACGGTTGACAAAGGGCCGCAGGATGGATATATTGGGAGGCGCGGGGAGGCCGGCGGCGCATCGGCGCAAAAAGGCGGCTCCGCTGTTGTTTTGTCCGGCGGGATATGGTAAAATGACGGTGAGCATATAGAAGCGGAGGCACTGCTATGGCTTTTGAAAAGCGGATAGACGGCAAGACGCTCTATGAGGGCGTGATCGTGAACGTACACATGGACCGCGCGCAGCTGGTGGACGGAGACGTCGTCCGGCGCGAGGTGGTGGAGCACCCCGGCGGCGTGACGGTGATACCCGTGGAGCCGGACGGCACCGTCTGGTGCGTGAGGCAGTTCCGCTATCCCTTCCAGCGCGAGATGCTGGAGACGCCGGCGGGCAAGCTGGAGCGCGGGGAGGACCCCGCCGAGTGCGCCCGGCGCGAGCTCTCGGAGGAAACGGGGTTGACGGCGGACGAGCTCGTCGACCTGGGGAAATGCTGTACCTCGCCGGGGTTTTCGACGGAGGTGCTGCACATCTACCTCGCCCTGGGGCTGCACCAGGGGCAGGCGCACCTGGACCCGGGGGAATTTCTGAACGTGGAAAAACACCCGCTCGCGGAGCTGTCGCAGATGGTGATGAACGGGGAGATAGACGACGCCAAGACCATGATCGCCGTGCTGAAGGCGGAGTAATATCTGGAGGGCAGGAAATGAACAACAAGGTGCTCATCGTCGATGACGAGCGGGCGATAGTGGACATCCTCAAGTACAACCTGGAGAAAAACGGCATGACGGCCGTCTGCGCCTACGACGGCGGGGAGGGGCTGCGCCTGGCGCGCGAGAGCGACCCGGACGTGATACTGCTGGACGTGATGCTGCCGGTGATGGACGGCTTCGAGGTCTGCCGCACGCTGCGCGCGGAGGGAAACAACGTGCCCATCATCATGATCACCGCCCGCGAGGAGGAGACGGACAAGGTGTTCGGCCTCGAGCTGGGGGCGGACGACTATATCACGAAGCCGTTTTCCATGCGCGAGGTGGTGGCGCGCGTCCGCACCAACATGCGCCGGGCCGTGGCGATGGCCCCGCAGAGCGCGCCGGAGCCCTCCGGCGACCAGCTGCGGGCCAAGGACCTGGTGATAGACAAGGCGCGGCACGCCGTTTTCAAGGACGGGAAGGAGATCGAGCTCACGCAGCGCGAGTATGAGCTGATACTCTACCTGGCGGAGAACCCGGGCAAGGTCATCTCCCGCGAGGAGCTGATGAGCCGCGTCTGGCAGTACGACTACTATGGCGACCTGCGGGCCGTGGATGTGGCCATCAGGCGGCTGCGCGAGAAGCTGGAGCCCAACCCCTCGGAGCCCGAGTACGTGATGACCAAGCGCGGCGCGGGCTACTACTTCGCCGACTGACGCATGAAGCAGCAGGAGGGGAAAAAGCGCGCGCGCTCGGGGCTCGTGAGCCTTTACACCAAGCTCGTGCTCATCATATTCGTGCTAATCATCGCGCTGATGGCCGTCACCGGCGTGTTCCTCACGCGCGGCGTCAGCAGCTTTTACACGAACGACTTCTACGACCAGATGCAGCAGGTGTTCTCCAGCACGGGGCTGGCGGAGGACCTGCGCGACAGCGCGGCCGCCGGCGACTATGAGCATATGGCGGCCATCATCCGCACCTACGCCGGACAGCTGGGCATCGACTCGGGGACGAGGAACTTCCACATCCTGGCCGGGGACACGGGGGCCTGGCTGGCCGGCAGCACCCAGCCGGAGAACGGCGTGGAGATCACGCCCAACATCGTCACCGCCATCGGGGGCGGCAACGGGTATGACTATGACCCCGGCGCGGACTATATGGACGTGGCGCTGCCCATTGAGAGCGGCAGCAACGGCTATATCATCTACGTCGTGGACAACAAGGCCACCATGGAGAGCCTCAACGCGCAGCTCATCAGCATCATCGTGGACGCGCTCGTGGTGGGCCTGGTCATCTCCGTGCTGCTGTGCCTGATTTTGGCGCGGGCCATCACCTCGCCCATCCAGGACCTCACCCGGGCGGCGGAGAAGGTGGCCGGCGGCGACTTCACGGACAAGGTGGAGAACGACTCCAAAGACGAGATCGGCGTGCTCACCCGCACGTTCAACGACATGGCCGGGCAGCTGGAGGACACGCTGGACGACCTGACGAAGTCCGAGCAGATGCGCCGCGAGTTCGTCGCAAACGTTTCCCATGAGCTGCGCACGCCCATAACCAGCGTCCGCAGCTATGCCGAGACGCTGGAGGACGAGCCGGACATGCCGGAGGACACGCGCCAGCGCTTCCTGGAGGTCATACTCAACGAGAGCGACCGCATGACGAAGATCGTACAGGACCTGCTGACGCTCTCGCGCTTCGACGCGGGCAGCATCGAGTTTTCCTTTGACGAATTCAGCTTTGAGAAGTCCGTGCGCGACGTCTATAACGCCATGGCCATGGAGGCGCAGGCGCACGGGCACAACTTCGTGCTCGAGCTGGAGCCGAACATGCCGCGCATCCGCGGCGACCGCCAGCGCGTGGAGCAGGTGCTCATCAACATGGTCTCCAACGCCGTCAAATACACCAAGGACGGCGGGCAGATCAGCGTCAGCGCCGGCGCGAAGAAGGGCGAGGTCTGGTGTACCGTGCGCGACAACGGCATCGGCATCCCCTCCGAGGACACGGGCAAGGTGTTCGACAGATTCTACCGCGTGGACAAGGCGCGCAGCCGCGAGAGCGGCGGCACGGGCCTGGGGCTCTCGATAGCGCAGGAGATCGTCGTCCGCCACGGCGGGCGCATCGAGCTGCAGAGCAGGCTGGGGCACGGTACAACGATAACCGTCTATTTGCCCGTGGAGGGGCCGAAGGATGAAAAACAGCGCTGAAAAGCCGCGCCGCCGGCTGAAAAAGGGCACGGTGAGCGCCCTGCAGGACCTGGCTATCGTCCTGCTGCTGGTGCTGGGCGTGGCGCTGAGCGCCGCCGGCGGGCTGCTGCCGTCGGACGTCGTCGCTGGCTGGCTGGCCGGGAAGGCGCAGAGCGAGGAGGAGGCGGACGAGGGCTATGCCCCCGCAGCCGCGCCATACTGCATCGTCCTCACGCCGGAGGACGGCGCGCACTGCGCCGTGATGTACAGCGGCGAGGAACTGGCGGAGACCTACGGGCGCTTTTCCGCCATGCTGGGCGAGGCGCTGGGCTCCTCCTTCGGCGCCGAGGCCGTCACCGAGGACGACTGGCGCGCCGCGCTCGGCGGGCAGGGCGTATATTTCGACTTTTACAATGATTTCCTGCTGTCTACTTACGCCATCTGGCTGGGGACGACGATGACGGGCGACTCCTCCGGGCACACGGCCCGGCGCATCTGCCTGGCCATCGAGGACGGGGCTGTGGCGCTATATTACGTGCGCCCGCGGGCCAACGACGGGCGCTATTATTTCCGCTGCGAGACGGCCCTGCCGGCGGACGCGCTGGCAGGGCAGCTGAGCTCCGCCGTGCCGAACGGGGCGGAGTTCCGCTTCGAGCGCGCGGGCTATGAGCACATCGACCCCTATTTTGTGATGACGGCGGACACGCCGCAGGTCTATTCTGCCACGGCGCACAGCTCCTTTGCCGACCTGGGCGAGGCGGCGGCCATGGACGCCTTCGGCATGAACAGCTATCTGGCGCAGAGCTACCCGGAATCCGACGGCACGCTGGTCTGGGTGGACGGGGAGAGCACGATGCGCGTGGGCACGGACGGGACGGTGTACTACTCCTCCCCCCAGCCTGAGCCGGGCGAGGTGGAGCGGCTGGGGCCGGCGGCGGCCATAGAACTGGGCCGGGCGCTGGTGGAAGCCACGCTGGGGCGCGTCAGCGGCGACGCGCAGGTTCAGCTCTCCTACATCGTGTTCGACGAGAGCGCGGAGGCCTATGAGCTGTGGTTCAGCTATACGCTGAACGGCCTGCCGGTGGAACTGCCGGGTGGGCAGAACGCGGCGGTGATAAGGCTCGTGGGGAGGACGGTATACGACGTGGAGCTGCGCTTCAGGGCGTATACGCTTGAAAACGCCACCGAGAACGTCCTGCCCGTGGACATGGCCGCCTCCATCGCCGACGCCGCCGGCGGCGGGGAGCCGCGGCTCTCGTACATCGACGGCGCGGAGGGCGTGACGGTCAACTGGCCGGTCAAGTGATATGGATAAGTTCAAGGCTAAAAACTTCATAATCATCGTGCTGCTGCTGATGGACGCCATACTGCTCGCGCTCATCGGCGCGGACATGGCGCGCTCGGCGTCATCACGGCGCGCGGCGCTGGAGGGGGCGGTGGACGTCCTCGAAGAGAACGGCATCAGCGTGGCCGGGGAGATGGAGCTGCCCGAGGGGCCGGTGTACGTCTACTCCACGGCGCGCGACGAGCGGCTTGAGCGGCAGCATGTGGACGCCCTGCTGGGCGAGAGCGAGTACACGGACCTCGGCGGCAGCATCATCACGTACTACGCGCTGGACGGGAGCGGCGAGGCCACTTTCCGCGGTGTCGGAGGCATACAGGTGCGCCTTGGGGGGCGCAGCGCCGGCGATGTGCCCGACGCCGAGGCAGAGGCGCGGCAGATGGCCGCCGACCTGGGCATCGAGGTGCTCTCCGGCAGCGGCACGGCGCAGGTGAACATGAGCGGGGACGGCGGCAGCGTGGTGCTCTTCTGCGCGCACGAGGGCGTGCTCATCGCCAACTGCCGGCTGGTCTTCACGTTCGGAGGGGACTCCGTCGTCATCGAGGGCACGAGGCCGCTGGACACCGTTTCCCCCTCCGGGGAGGCGGAGCTGCTGGACGCGCCCACTTCGCTGATGCGCTTCCTGGAGCTCCTGCGGGAGCGGGGGCAGGTGTGCTCGGAGATACGCTCCTTTACGCTGGCATATTTCTTCACCGCCACGGCCGCCGGCGACGGCACGCTGGAGCCCGTGTGGCGCATCGTCACGGACACGGGGGATTTTTACCTGAACGCCATCACCGGCGCGAGCGTGGACAACGTCGGCTGAGCGCGCGCATTGAACGTTTTGTGCAGAAAGACGAAGCGCAGAGCGGCAAATTGGGCAGAAGGGCATAAGATGCGCTCAAAAGACGCGCAAGTCTTGAACATTTGGCAGATATGTGTTAAAATACTTTGTTAGTATAGGTTCATTGCGGACACAATACAGTCAACAGGTTCACAAGGGTCCCGGCCCATGCTTTGGAAGGTGTGAGACTTTGGAAAAATATGTTATCAGGGGCGGACGCCAGCTCCACGGCGAGATCGAAGTGAGCGGGGCGAAGAACGCCGCTGTGGCTATCATACCCGCCGCCCTGATGGTGGACGGCGTGTGCCGGCTGGAAAACATCCCGCAGATCAGCGACGCGGACATGCTGCTGACGATACTTGAGCATCTGGGCGCCAGGGTGCGCACGGTGAACAAGAGCACGGTGGAGATCGACTGCACGGACGTGCGCTACACGGACGCGCCCTATGACCTGATGCGCAAGATACGCGCGTCGTATTACCTCATCGGCGCTATGCTCGGGCGCTTCGGCGCGGCCAAGACCACCATGCCCGGCGGCTGCAACCTGGGCGCGCGGCCCATCGACCAGCACATCAAGGGCATGGAGGCCCTGGGGGCGGAGGTCGAGGTCGCCGGCGGCTTCGTCTATGCCAGCACGCCGGACGGCCTGCTGCACGGGGCGCGCATTTACCTTGACAAGGTCTCCGTCGGTGCGACGATGAATATCATCCTCGCGGCGTCGCTGGCCCGCGGGCGGACGGTGATAGAGAACTGCGCCAAGGAGCCGCACATCGTCGATTTGGCGAACTTCCTCAACTCCATGGGCGCGGATGTGCGCGGCGCGGGCACCGACTCCATCAAGGTCAACGGCGTGGAGCGCCTGCACGGCGGCAGCTACACCATCATCCCCGACCAGATCGAGGCGGGCACCTACATGGTGGCCTGCGCGGCGGCCGGCGGCGAGGTGAAGATCAAGAACGTCATCCCCCGCCATCTGGAGAGCATCAGCGCCAAGCTGCGCGAGATGGGCGTCGTCATCATCGAGGGCGAGGATTCCGTGGTCGTCAAGAGCAGCGGCAAGCTGCGCCGCGTGAACGTCAAGACCATGCCCTACCCGGGCTTCCCGACGGACATGCAGCCGCAGGTGGCCACGGCGCTCTGCCTGGCCAGCGGCACCAGCGTCATCACCGAGGGCATCTATGACAACCGCTTCAAGTACACGAACGAGCTGCGCAAGATGGGCGCGCAGATACAGGTCGACGGCCGCACGGCCGTCATCGAGGGCGTGGAGCGCCTGACGGGCGCGCCGGTGGCCGCCTGCGACCTGCGCGCGGGCGCGGCGATGGTCATCGCCGGCCTCTGCGCCGAGGGCACGACCTATGTGGAGGATATCCACTACATCGAGCGCGGGTATGAGAACTTCGTGGGCAAGCTCCGCAGCCTCGGCGCGGACATAGCCCTTGTCTCCGAGCCGGACGAGCCCGGCAGCGTCAAGAGCGCGAGCGCCGGCTGATGCGCGTAAGCATATTCGCCAGCGGCTCGTCGGGGAATTGCGCGCTTTTTTCCGCCGGCGGGACCAATATACTGATAGACGCGGGCATCTCCGCGCGGCGTGTCTGCGCCTTCCTCGCCGGGGAGGGGCTGACGCCGCAGGAGCTGGACGGCGTGCTTGTCACGCACGAGCACAGCGACCACGTTTCCGGGCTGCCGATGCTGCTCAAGCGCTTCCCGCTGCGCGTGCTCGCGCCGGGGCGCGCCGCGGGGCAGCTGCGCGCGCTCGTCCCCGGGTACGGGGAATACATAGAAGAGATCGCGCCGGGCAGGGGCTTTGCCCTTGGCGGCGCGTATGTCTCACCATTTGCCACGCTGCACGACGCCGCGGGCAGCGTGGGCTACAGGCTGGACGGCGAGGGCTGCTCCTTCGGCGTCTGCACCGACCTCGGCTGCGTGACGGACGAGGTGCTCGACACGCTCTGCGGCGTGGAGGGCGCGCTCATCGAGGCCAACCACGACGTGGGCATGCTCCGCCGCGGGCCGTATCCATATCATCTCAAGCGGCGCATCCTCTCCGACCACGGGCACCTCTGCAACGAGGACTGCGCCCAGCTGGCCGTCACGCTGGCGGCCGCCGGGGCGTGGACGCTGATACTCGGCCACCTGAGCCGGCACAACAACACGCCGCAGGCGGCCTATGAGGCCGTCAGCGCCGCGCTGCTGGAGAGCGGGCAGGGGCGCTGCGAGCTGCTGGTGGCCCCGCCGCTGGGGCCGCTGGTGCTGGAGGAAAAGCGATGCTCGGCGTGACCTTCATCTGTGTGGGCAGGATGCGCGAGGCGCATTTCATCGCGGCCTTCGCGGAATATGAAAAGCGGCTGGGCGCGCTCTGCCGCTTCGAGCTGAAGGAGATACCGGAGACGAAGCTGCCCGAGCGGCCGGCGGAGGCGGAGATCGCCGCCGCGCTGAAAAAAGAGGGCGAGGCCATTGAAAAGGCGCTGCCCAGGGGTGCGCTCACCGTGGCCATGTGCATAGAGGGCCGGCAGACGCCCAGCGAGGGGCTGGCGCGGATGCTTGCCGCCGCCGCGGAGGGCGGCAGGCCGCGCGTCTGCTTCATCGTCGGCGGCTCCTACGGCCTGGACGAGGGCGTGAAGCGCCGCGCGGACGTGAGGCTCTCGATGTCGGAGATGACGTTCCCGCACCACCTGGCGAGGGTGATGCTCGCCGAGCAGGTGTACCGGGCGCTCATGATAAACAACGGCTCGCGCTATCACAAATGAGCCGGGGAGGTCTTTGAATGGAACATGTGCCGGAATGGAGCCGGGATCTGCCCGGGAAGCTCGCCGACAGCTGGCCTAAGGACGAAAAGGGCGGATATGTCGCCCCGGCCAAGCTCACGAGCTGCACGCAGCTCGACATGGGCGACGCCATCGTCGAGGGCCTGCTCGAGTCGGCGGGGATACCGCACTTCAAGCGCTATCCGCACTATGGGGGCTTCGGCAACCTCATGCTCGGCATGAGCGCCGAGGGCGTGGACATCTACGTCCCCGAGACGCTGCTGGAGGACGCGCGTAACATACTTGAAGGAGATGCAGTGAACGATGAGGAGCTATAAGGAAGAATATCAGTACTGGCTGGACAGCCCCGCGCTGGGCGAGGAGGAGTGGAAAGAGCTCTCCGCCATCGCCGGCGACGAGAAGGAGATCGAGAGCCGCTTCTATGCCCCGCTGGAGTTCGGCACCGCCGGGCTGCGCGGCGTGATGGCCGTGGGCCTCAACCGCATGAACGTGCACGTCATCCGCTGGGCCACCCAGGCCTTCGCCGAAGTGGTGAAGGCGGAGGGCGAGGCGGCCTGCGAAAAGGGCGTGGTCGTCTGCTACGACTGCCGGCTGAACAGCGAGAGCTTCGCGCGCGAGGCGGCCTGCGTGATGGCGGCCAACGGTATCAAGGTGCGCATCTTCGACGCGCTGCGGCCGACGCCGGAGCTCAGCTTCGCCGTCATCCACTACGGCGCCACGGCCGGCATCAACATCACCGCCAGCCACAACCCGCGCGAGTACAACGGCTATAAGGTCTACTGGTCCGACGGCGCGCAGTTGCCGCCGCAGCACGCCGCGGCCGTCGCCGGGCAGATGGGCCGCATCGACATCTTCCACGGAGTGCGGCGCATGGGATTCGACGAGGCGAAGGCGAGCGGCATGATAACCGTCATCGGCGCGGAGACGGACGAGGCCTTTTTGCAGAACGTCATGAGCATGTCCATCAACCCGGACGTGGTGAAGAAGGTGGCGGACGAGTTCAAGATAGTCTACACGCCCTTCCACGGGGCCGGGTACAAGCTCGTGCCGGAGGCGCTGAGGCGCCTGGGCGTGAAGCAGCTCTATCCTGAGCCGAAGCAGATGGTGATCGACGGCAATTTCCCCACCGTTGAGAGCCCCAACCCGGAGAACCCGGAGGGATTCTACCTGGCGGTGGACCTCGCCAAGCAAGTGGGCAGCGACCTCATCATCGGCACGGACCCGGACAGCGACCGCGTGGGCACCATGGTGCGCGGCGCGGACGGGGAGTATCACACCATCACCGGCAACCAGATGGGCGTGCTGCTGCTCGACTATATAATCAATGCAAAGAAGGCTAACGGCACCATGCCCGAGAATCCGGCCTTCATAAAGACCATCGTCACCACCAACATGGGACGCGAGATAGCCGAGCGCAACGGCGTGCATGTGGAGGAGACGTTCACGGGATTCAAGTTCATGGCCGAGAAGCTGGCCGAGTACAAGCGCGACGGCTCCTACAACTACATCCTCGCCTAT
>DSLMC04102__coassemble_1685_pt1 | contig 11329 bp, 9 predicted proteins | sample DSLMC04102__metabat2_low_PE_011 | metagenome-assembled genome bin DSLMC04102
CCAAGGACAGCAAGTCCTCCCCCGACCTCGGCTTCTTCTCCGTGCAGGATGTTCAGAGCCGCGAGACGGTGAAGATCGCCTCCAACCTCCCCTCTGCGGACAACAAGAACCGCCGCGACTACTTCGAGGAGTTCTTCCGCACCCAGCACGAGGAGGAAAAAGCCTCCGCCGGCAAGGACGGCAGCGGCGGCAGCAAGGAATAAAAAACGCCCCCGGGCTTTGCCCGGGGGCGTCCTTATTGCTCCGGCCAGAAAAGGCGCAGGGCCTCCCCGCCGTCCTCAGCCACGTCAAGCTCCCCCGCGCCGGGGCTCCAGCGCTGGAAGAGGAAGTCGTAGCCAAGGCCGTATCCGTCCACGCAGGTGAAGCGTATCTCGATGACATCCCCCGCGCCGCACTCGATGCTCCAGTCGTTGTTTTCCGTGTCCACCGTGTAGCACACGGCGTCAGGAGGCCCGGACATGGGGTCGATAACGGCCGCGAGCTCCTGCGCCGGCTCGCCGTTTTTGTACACGGTGAAGGCCGGGTCCTCGATCGCGCCCGGCGGGCCGTCATATCCCTCGATGGTGATGTGGAACCGGCTGCGCAGCCGCCCGCCAATGTACTCGGGCCCGCTCCAGCCCCCGCCGCCGTTTTGCAGCGGCAGCAGCATGGCGAGGTCCCCCCACGCGCCCAGCTCCTCGCGCCGCTCCTGCCCGCCGGCGGATATCAGCACGGACAGCCGCAGCTCCGTCCCCGCCTCCAGCGGCAGCGCGAGCTGCGCGGAATATGCGCCGTCCCCGGCGCTCTCCATGGGCGCGGAGAGCTCCTCGCCGCCCACAGTGGCCAGCAGCGCCGCTCGCGTGTCATCGCCCCAGGACTTGAGCTCCACCGAGGCTTCGGCCAGCAGCGTGCGCGCTTCGCTGTCGATGCCGCGGGGGATGAGGGCGTATGAGCTCACGCGGCTCTCCGCATCCTCGAGCAGCGCTTCGACGCGCTGCGTGACATCCTGCCCGCTGCTGTTTATCTGCTGCGCGAGCCGCTCAAGGCCGCCGTCCAGCCGCTCCTCCAGCGCGGAGATGCGCGCGCTTTGCGCGATGCTCAGCGCCAGCAGCGCCGCGCAGAGGACGAGCGTGCAGATCTGAAGCGCGTTTTTCTTCATTCCCGGGCTCCTTTCCGCCAAAATGCCAAAACGCCCCGGTGAAACTGCGCGTCCTCCGGGGCGTTGAAGTTTTATTTCCGGCCGAGCAGCAGCAGCGCTATGTCGGCCACGCCGTCTATCAGCAGGCAGATGCCGAAGAACATCACGGCCGTCTCCACCATGCCGAAGGGGTTTATCACCAGCGTGACGCCGACGATGAGCAGGCAGAGCGCGAGCAGCAGCGTCCAGTACCAGTTCGACCAGCCCAGCTTGCGCAGCTCCAGCGCGCGGGAGAGCTTGCCCGCGCCGTCGATGGCCAGCACCACGCCCAGTGCGAGGGGCAGTATGCTCATCACCAGCCGCGGCGCGGCCAGGCAGAGCGCTCCCACGGCGGCGAAGGCCGCGCCCACGGCCGCCTCGGACGCGCCGCGTTCCTCGCGGCGGGCGAAGTACATGATGAGCCGCGCCGCGCCGAAGATGAGCGCGCACACGCCGAGCAGCGTGCAGACGACGCTGGCCGCCATGCCGGGGCGCAGCGTCAGCACCAGCCCCACGGCGGCGTAAGCCACGGAGATGAATATCTGTTTGCGGTAAGCGTCCATTCTGCCCCTCCTCACAGGCAATACATGCGCCAGACGATGGCCGCCAGCTCCGCGCGGGTGATGCTGTTGTAGGGCCGGTAGACGAGGATGCCTCCGTCGTAGCTGCCCTGCACCAGGCCGTACTCATAGAGCGCGGTGACATAGGGGTCGTCCGTGTCATAAAACGGGCTCGCGCCCGTGGGGGCGATGCCCAGCGAGCGGCAGACCATTTTCGCCACCAGCGCGCGGCTGACGGGCAAATCGAGCTCCACGATCTCGTCCGGGCCGACGATGGCGTAGTCCACGGCGAAGGCCAGGTAGCCGCTGGCCCAGCGGTAGTCCGTGGGCGGCTGCTCGCCGTAGCCGGCGGCCAGCAGTATCAGCTTCAGCGCCTCGCCGTTGGTGACGGCGCCGTTGGGCTCAAAAACGCCCGCGCCGCGGCCCTCGATGAAGCCGGACCAGGCCAGCGGGGCCACGTATTTGTAGTACCAGGCGTTGTAGTCCAGGTCGTTGAAGGGCGAGGCGGTGAGCTCGCCGGTGGGCTCCAGCAGGCGGTAGTCGCCGTCGGCCGTGGTCGAATAGCTGTACTCATACGCCGGCGTGCCGCCGAAGCGGTAGTCGCCGTAGAGGAACAGCTTGGCCTCCGCCAGGCGGCGCTGCAGCAGCCCGTCGCTGATCTCGGAGCCCACGTGGCAGTAGCGGGCGAAGATGTTGACCACGGCGTCGTCGCTGTAGCCGCCGTGCCCGCTGGAGAGCATGGCGTATATCTGATAGTCCGAGCCCAGCCAGCCGATGCCGAGGTTATACGTGAAGCTCACCAGCGCGTCGTACTCGTGCTGCTCAAGCGTGATGCCCATGGAGGCGAGCGAGGCGTTGAGCGAGGCCTCCATGCTGGCCAGGTCCGCGCGCATCAGCTCCTCGCCCTGCTCCTCGGTGATGCCAAGGGGATAGTCGAACTCGCCGCACTGCGTGCCATAGCCGATGGCCCAGCCGGTGGTGTCCTCGTGCACCGTGGGCGAGAAGCCCTCGAAGGACTTGATGAACTCCACGCCGGCCTCGCTGATGTGCATCTCCCCCGCCGCCGGCGCGGCCAGCGCCCCTGTGGAGAGCAGCAGGCAGGCGCAGAGCAGCAGGCAAAACGTTCGCTTTATCATGGATCATCCCCCTTGCGTCCCGGAGGCGCGAGTGAAAATAAATATGCGATATTATAGCATCACCGCGCCCAAAAATCAACCAGGCGGCCAACGGCCGTGGGTGCTTGCCGCCGCAAAGCGGCGGCGGGCAGGAGCAGGGGCGGGCCCCTGCGACCTTATTCTGAGAGATTTCTTTTTGTCTTGTCAAAAAGAAACCCCTCAGACTCCAAAGAGAAAACCGCTTTGGTGCGTGTCGATACGTTAAATCTGCACGTCAGTTCGGGTTGTGACAGACTTTCAGGTGGTCATCCCGTAGTCGGATAGCCTTGCACAACGCCGACCGCGGTTGGCTTCGCTTCGCTCGCGCCGCTGACGGGATGATAATCGGCAGTGCCGCGAGCGTAAGCGAAGCAGTGCACGGTCGGCGATGCAGGAAACTCATTCACCGACGGGATGACCACTTTTGACAACTGAAAAGCCGTAAAAACACGCAAAAAACGCTCCGGTCTGCACCGGAGCGTTTTTCTTTGGGGCGCCACTCCCGTTTCTTTGGGCAAGACCAAAGAAATGGGGTGGCACCTGGGTCTCGCAGGGCCTTGCCCTGCTCCCTGCCCGCCGCCGCAACGCGGCGGCCTCTGCCGCCGGACGCAGTCCGGGCGCAGCCTGGTCATAGGACGCGGACGCGGAGGACGTTGGGCTGCTGGGAGAGCTGGCCGGTGATCTCGCCGTTGACTTTTTCGGAGAGGTCCATCATCGTGTAGGCGTAGGCCCCGCGGGGCTTGTTGAGCATGTGCTCGACGTTGATGTTGCGGGCGCTGACGAGGTCGAGGATGGAGTTTATCATGTTGGGCACGTTGCGGTGGATGACGCACAGGCGGCTTTCGCCCAGGCGCTCGAGCGTGGCGTTGGGCAGGTTGACGCTGTTTTTGATGTTGCCGTTCACGAGATAGTCGTAGAGCTCCTGCGCTGCCATGACGGCACACTTCTCCTCGCTCTCCGGCGTGCAGGCGCCCAGATGCGGCGTGCAGATGACGTTCTTTTTGCCTATCAGCTTCTCATTGGGGAAGTCGGTGACATACTTGCCCACGCGGCCGCTGGCGATGGCCTCCAGCATGGCGTCGTCGTCCACCACCTCGGCGCGGGACTCGTTCATGATGCGCACGCCGGGCTTCATGTAGCTGAGGGCCGTGGCGTCGATCATGTGGTGCGTGCTCTCCGTGTAGGGCACGTTGAGGCTGATGTAGTCGCTGGAGCGGAAGATCTCCTCCGCGTAATCGACGTGGATGACGTGGCGCGAGAGCCGCCAGGCGGCGTCCACGGACATATAGGGGTCGTAGCCGCGGACGGTCATGCCCAGCTGCAGCGCGGTGTTGGCCACCAGCGCGCCCACCGCGCCCAGGCCGATGACGCCCAGGCTCTTGCCGCAGAGCTCGGGACCGGCGAAGGCGCTCTTGCCCTTTTCCACCAGCGCGGGGATCTCCGCGCCGCGGCCGGCGATGCTCTTCACCCACTCGATGCTGCCCAGCATGTCGCGGGAGGCCAGGAGCATCTCGAAGATGACCATCTCCTTGGTGGCGTCGGCGTTCGCGCCGGGGGAGTTGAAAACGGCGATGCCCTCCTCCGTGCAGCGGTCGATGGGGATGTTGTTCACGCCCGCGCCCGCGCGGCCGATGCACAGAAGGTCCCTGCCGAAGTCCATGTCGTGCAGGTCGGCGGAGCGTATCAGCAGCGCGTCGGGGTTTTCAACTTCCGGCCCCACCTCGCAGCCGTGCTCGGCCAGCAGCCCCGTGCCGAGGGGGGAGATGGTGTTCATGGTGCGTATCTTAAGCATGGTGTTCGACCTCAAATCCCTTCATGTATTCCGCCAGCGCGCGGACGCCCTCCACCGGCATGGCGTTGTATATGGAGGCCCTCATGCCGCCGGTCAGGCGGTGGCCCTTGACGTTTACGAGACCGCGCTCCTTTGCGCCGGCGACGAACTCGGCGTCCAGCTCGGCGCTGGCGGTGCGGAAGGTGACGTTCATCATCGAGCGCGAGCCGCGCTCGGCGTGCGGCAGATAGAGCCGCGAGTTGTCCAGCACGTCGTAGAGTATGGCGCTGCGCTCGCGCCGCAGCGCGTCCATGGCCGCGAGGCCGCCCTGCTCCTCTATCCACTCCAGCACCAGGCCCAGCATGTAGATGCACCAGCACGGAGGGGTGTTGAGCATCGAGTCCTTGTCTATCATCTTCTGATAGGACATGATCTGCGGCGTTGCGGCCGCCTCGTGCCCGGCGAAGCGCCTGTCGATAATGGCCACGGTGAGGCCGGCGGGGGCGATGTTCTTCTGCGCGCCGGCGTAGATGAGCGCGTATCGGGAAACGTCCACCGGGTGGCTCATGATCTCGCTCGACATGTCGCAGACCAGGGGCACGCCGCCCGCCTCCGGTACATAGTCCCAGGCGGTGCCGAAGATGGTGTTGTTGGCGCAGTAGTGGAAATAGGCCGCGCCCGGCTCCACGTCCAGCTCCTGCTGGCGGGGGATGCGGTGGAAGCCCTCCTCCGTGCCGTCATAGGCGAGGGAGACGGCGCCGTATTTGCGCGCCTCTTTGGCGGCGATGCCGGAGAAGTTGCCGGTGACGGCGTAGGAGGCTGCCCTGCCGCCCATCAGGTTCAGGGGCACGGCGGCGAACTGGCCCGTGGCCCCGCCCTGTAAAAAGAGCACCTCGTGCGTGTCCGGTACGGCGAGCAGGCGCTTGAAGCGCTCCTTGGCGGCGGCGTGTATTTCTGCGAACTGGCTGCCGCGGTGCGAGAGCTCCATCACGGACATGCCGCAGCCGTGCCAGTCGAGCAGCTCGGACTGCGCCTTTTTCAGCACGCTCTCGGGCAGGACGGCCGGCCCGGCGGCGAAATTATAGACCCTCTCTGACAATAGGAACACTCCCCGCGGCGCGTCACGGCGCGCATATTTTATATTTCCGGGCGGCAAAAAAGCACGTTTTCCGCCGCCCGGATACATATTATATAATACTCTTTAGCCGGATGCCGCGTCAAACTGCATCTCCGACAAGCATTTCCCCGGCGACTGACGAAATTTTGACGTTTCTGACAAGCCCCCGCAGGCCTGTCCCCGGTACGGAAACTTCCATGTAATTTGTAGCGTGGCCGGTGGACACGCCGTCCGCCTCCGTCTCGAAGAGCACCTCCAGCGTGCGCCCCACGCAGGAGGCGAGATAGGACATGCGCGTTTTCATGGCGGCCTTGTGCGCCTCGTGCGCGCGGCGGGACTTCTCGGCGGCGGTGAGCTGCCCGGGCAGGCGGTCCGCCGGCGTGCCGGGGCGGCGCGAGTAGGGGAACACATGCAGCGCGGCGAAGGACACCTTTTCGATGAAGGCGAGCGTCTCGGCGTGCTCCGCCTCCGTCTCGCCGGGAAAGCCGGCGATGAGGTCGCCGGTGAGGGCGCAGTGCGGGAAGTGCCGCCGCAGCCGCTCCGCGACGGCCAGGAACTGCGCGGTGTCATATTTCCGGTGCATGCGCGCGAGCGTGCCGTCGCTGCCGGACTGCAGCGAGAGGTGGAAGTGGTCGCAGACCGTCCCCAGGGCGGCCAGGCGGGAGCAGAACTCCTCCGTCACCGCCGTCGGCTCCAGCGAGCCCAGGCGCAGGCGCAGCTCCGGCGCGGCGGCGGAGACGGCCTCCACCACGTCCGCCAGCGCGGGCGAGCCGGGCAGGTCGCTGCCGTAGGAGGCGATCTCGATGCCCGTCAGCACCAGCTCGCGGTAGCCGCGGCCGGCGAGCGAGGCGGCCTCCTCCGCCGCCTCGGACAGGGGCAGCGAGCGCACGCGCCCCCGCGCATAGGGTATCACGCAGTAGGTGCAGAAATTCTCGCAGCCGTCCTCTATCTTCAGGTAGGCCCGCGCGTGCCCCTCGAAGGCCCCGGCGGGCAGGCGCTCGATGCTGCGGCGCGTAAAGGGCCTGCCCACGCCCTCCTGGCGCCCGCCGCCGGCCACGGCGCGCTCCAGCGCGTCGATGAAGCCGTGCCGGTCGCCGCTGCCCCAGACGATGTCGGCCCCCAGCTCCCGCGCCCGCCCAGGCTCAACCTGCGACCAGCAGCCACAGACTGCGCGCACGGCCCCCGGGTGGAGCTCGGCCAGCCGCCGCAGGGCCTGGCGCGATTTGCGTCCGCTCTCCGCCGTCACAGCGCAGGTGTTCACGATAACGGCGTCCGCCGTTTCGCCATCTCCCGCGGGCGTGTGGCCGCGCTCGGCGAGCAGCGCCTCCATCGCCTGCGTCTCGTACTGATTGACCTTGCAGCCCAAAGTGTCTATAATGTATCTCATGATAATACCGTCCTGAAGGTGAGATTTATGGAGATCTATCTTGACAATGCCGCCACCACCCGCGTCTGCCCGGAGGCGGCCGAGGCGGCGGCCAACGCCATGCTCAACGCCTACGGCAACCCCAGCTCCACGCACGGCAAGGGCCGCGAGGCGAAAAAGCTGCTCGACACGGCGCGCAAAAACGTCGCCTCCGCGCTCGGCTGCGCGCCGGGAGAGCTGGTGTTCACATCCTGCGGCTCGGAGAGCGACAACTGGGCGCTGCTCTCCGGTGCGTGGGCGGCCTCCGCCCGCGGCGGGCACGTGATAAGCTCCGCCGTGGAGCACGACGCCGTGCTGAAAACGCTCGACGAGCTGGAGCGCCGCGGCTACGAGGTCACGCGCCTCGCCCCCGGCGCGGACGGGGCCATATCCGTGGACGCCGTGCGCTCCGCCCTGCGGCCGGACACCGTGCTCGTCTCGCTGATGATGGTGAACAACGAGACCGGCGCGGTGACGGACGTCGCCGCCGTGGCGCGGATGCTGAAAAAATGCGCCCCCCGCGCGCTGCTGCACACGGACGCCGTGCAGGGCTTCCTGAAAGTGCCCTTCTCTGCGAAAACGCTGGGCGCGGACCTCATCAGCGTCTCCGGGCACAAGATACATGCGCCCAAGGGCGTGGGCGCGCTATATATCCGCCAGGGCCTGCACCTGCGGCCCTTCATCGTGGGAGGATCGCAGGAGGACGGCCGGCGCGCGGGCACGGAGGCCGTGCCGCAGATCTGCGCCTTCGGCGAGGCCGCGCGCGTGGGCGCCGCCCAGGCGGCGGAGGCGCGCTCTCGCATGTCCGCCCTGCGCGCTCACGCCGTGGAGCGCCTCTCGGCGGCGATACCGGGCTTCACCGTCATCGGCGGCGGGGCCGCGCACATCCTCTCGCTCTCCCTGCCCGGCTACCGCAGCGAGGTGCTGATGAGCTGGCTGGACGGGCAGGGCATCTGCGTCTCCCGCAGCTCGGCCTGCAAGCGCGGCGCGCGCAGCCACGTGCTGGGCTCCATGGGCGTCGAGCCCCGGGTGATCGACGGCGCCATCCGCGTGGGCCTCTCGCGCTACACGACGGCGGAGGAGATCGACGCGTTCTGCGACGCGCTCATCGCGGCCGCCGGGCAGCTCGCGCACAGCTGAGCGCACAGGCACATTTTACCCGCGCTGCCGCGCCGCGTCAAGGGCGGGCGCAGGATATGGCGCGCATAATGTTATGTAAACTGATTTTGCATATTGCCCGCGCTATTCACGCGCGCGGCGCTGTTGAAAAGCCTGTTCAAAGTGTGCAAAACCCGCGCTGTACAAGGGCTCCGGCGGCTTCCGGCCTTAACATATTATTCACATTCGACGTGGATAGCGTGTAAATTACGTCTACTTAACATAATTTGTTGACATGTATGAGAATTAGGATATAAAATGGCCCTGCCCCATTTGGGGCAGGGCGCGGCCATATGCGGTAGGCGGTCACATCCCCTCCATCCCGGAGGGGACTTCTGCCCCCCTCCAGCGAGAGGGGGTGATGCCCATGTACGTTACATACGCAGAGCTCTTTACCTTCTGCCTTGTAATACTCGGTGTCATAGGCGTTGTACTCAACGCTAAAAAGAAGTAACCGCCGCTGCCTCCCAAAGCTCGGCGATTACTTCAAAGACCAATGAGGGGCTGACCGTTTACCGGCCGCGTCCTTTCTGTACACATTATACCTGCCGCCGCCTGCGTTGTCAAGCGGCGGCTTTTTGATTGCCATGGCGGGGCGCTCAGACGCCCAGGAAACCGCGCAGGTCGAGCGAGAGCTGCTCCGCGCCCTCGCGGTTGAGCGAATAGATGCTGCGCGCGCCGCGCAGTTCAAAGCCCACCAGGCGGGCGTTCAGCAGTATCTGCATGTGGTGCGTGACCGTGGCGGCGGAGAGGCCGGTGATGGCGGCCAGCTCGCCGGAGCTGCGCGGGGCTTCGCGGAGGGCGGCGAGGATGTCGAGACGCTTTTTGTCGGCCATGGCCTTCAGCGAATCCTGGAAGCGGAGCATGGAAAATGCCTCCGAGCGCGTCAGCAGCTGGACGAACAGGCCGGAGATGAACGGCCACGGCCCGTCGCGGCCCTGCTCAACGAGCAGCGCGTCGAGAACGATGGTCATGGTGGAGAAGTGCTCGAGGCCGGGGCGCACGATATACCGCCCGTCGGGCAGCGAGAGGTCCGACGGGCCCTCGAACAGCGCGTCAAGCCCGCCGGCGTCGAGGGCCTCTTTCGTGCGCGCGTACCAGTCGTCGATGAGCGGCGCGGCGAGGGGTAGCTTTTCCCGGTAGAGCTCCTCGCCGCGGCGGAGCACGGAGCCGATCTCCGCTTTTCGCCGCTCCCAGTTAATACAGAGGTCGAGCATGTTCCAGCGGTGGGAGGGCGGCACCTCGCGCTCGTCGAGGCCGGACATCAAGCGCACGAACTCCTCGAGCGTGAGCTCGCGCATATAGCCCTCGTCGCCGGGCGCGAGGGCGGCCGCGTTGTTATATATGAGCGCGGCGAGCTTCTCGCGGCCGAGATCGTGCCCCATCGCCAGGCGCACCAGGGCGGAGGGGGTGGAGAGCGCCTCGTTGGGCGCGCGGTAGTCGCGCCGCAGCACCTCCTCGCTCAGGCCGAGGCCCTCGATGACGTGCTGCTCGATCTCGCGCAGCGGCGTGAACCACTTTTCGCAGGCCGCGCGGCTGAGGCCGAAGCGGCGCGCGTAGTGCTCCGCGGCGTGCCCTATGTCGGCCCAGCCGGGGTCGCGGCCCTCCCCGGGGCCGAGGGCGGCGTCGAGGATGTAGGTCACTTCATAGAGCGCGTCCGGCTCCTTTGTCAAAATGTATTCTTTACCAGCCATCTCAAAGCACCTTAAACGCCCTCATACGGGTCACGATATAGAACAGCACGGCGCAGCCAAGGCTCAAATAGAACAGGCATTCCGGCACGGACATAAACGCAGCGGCGGCGGAGCACATCAGCGTGCCGGCCGGCGACATGAGCATCAGCAGCGAATTCGTGACGCCGGTGGTGCGCGCGAGGAACTCCTTGTCGGTATGTATCATGAACTGCGAGCTGTAGAGCGTGTTCAGCACGCCCAGGCAGAGCCCCTCCACAAGGCAGCCGGCGAGCAGCGCCGCGGCGCGCCAGGCGAGCGTGGGCAGCAACAGCAGCGCCGGCATCGCCACGCCCGACAGGGCGAAGACGAGCCCGGTGACCGTGGCCGTGGTCCTGATGCGGATTTTTTCAAGCCGCGGCACCATGAGCGCACCCACCGCCACGCCGCCCACCTGCACAAGCTGTGTGACGCTCAGCAGCGTGGCCCCGCCGCCGAGGCTGTCGGTGACAAAGGGTGTGTAGAAGGCGTTGACGGGCGAGGCGATGAAGTTCAGCGCCATGCCGAGCATCGTTATGGCCCAGAGCAGCCTGCTGCCGCGCAGGTACTTCAGCCCGTCGGCCATATCGTGCGCCACGGCGCGGACGCTCACCTTTTCCGCGTCCACCCTCGGCGGCAGCTTCATTTTCAGCGCAGCGATGGCGGTGCCGGAGAAGAAAAAGGTTGCCATATCTATCATTATCGCCCACTCCATGCCGAGCCCCTCCACGATGGGGCCGGCAAGGGCGAGGCCGATAACCGTGCAGACCTGCCCGAGGCCGCCGTTGAGTGCCACGCCTACGGTGTACTTCTCCTTGGAGAGCAGCGCGGGCATCGCGCAGGCCCCGGCGGGTATCCTCAGCGTCTCCAGCGTGGAGATGAGCGCTACGCAGACGAAAAGCATGGCCGTGCTCAGCGCGTCCAGATACACCAGCAGCGCTATGAGCGCCACCACCGCGCCGCGCGCGAAATCCATCCAGACCATGACAGCCTTTTTGTCCATCCGGTCCACTACCGCGCCGGCTATCGGCTGCAAAATGATGGTCGGCAGGTAGTTCACCGTCAGCAGCAGGGCCATCATGGAGGCGGAGCCCGTGACCTCGTACATCAAAAGCGAGAGGGCGATGCTGTCCACCGAGTCGCCGAAACGGTTCACCGCGTTCGCCGCGAGCAGCTTGAAGTATTCCCTCTCGCCGCGGAGCGCGGAGTATTTTGATAGTTTTGATGACATGCCTATCGCTCCTTTTGATATTCATCGAAAAGAAGGATATATCATATTTTGATTTTTGTCAAGAGCTG
>DSLMC04102__coassemble_1713_pt1 | contig 11139 bp, 10 predicted proteins | sample DSLMC04102__metabat2_low_PE_011 | metagenome-assembled genome bin DSLMC04102
GCATATTCCCCTATCAGGCAAACATCAATCACAGCTTTGTTTTTATAAAAGATGATCCCCTCCTGGTCCTGTTGCCAGATCACAACATGCGCTATGAAAACCGCATGTTCCCCATAGAGGACTTTGCGCAGTATCCGTTCATTACGAGTTCCCTCAACGATGAGTTCCATATCCTTGCCGACTGCGAAGCCCGCGGTATACCGATGAACGTCGTCCTCAAAACACAGGACGTCTATACTGCCGCCTACTCTGTGGAGGCTGGGCTGGGTGTGACTGTCGTTCCAGAGCTTTCTATGAGAACAAAAAGGGACCTGCACGTAAACAGTGCCTGCCTTTCGCCCACCTACAGCCGCAGGCTGTGCATTTATACGCGAGAGGGAGAGCGGCTCGACCCTGTCGCACAGGTGTTTTACGATTTCTGCCGCTCTGAGCTGCCAAAGATAGCCCGAGAATAGAAAATTGCAGCAAGTGCCCCGCTTTTGCGGGGCGCTTGCTGCGCTGGTCCATATTCGCCTGTCTGAAGCTCACCGCACGAAATTTGTCCAGGCGGCTCTTTCGGCCTGGGGCGGCTCGATGCCGGCGGCGCGGATACATTTTATCAGCCAGGCCATGTTGCGCGCGAGGTTGCGCACGGTCTGCAGTCCCTCGGCGTCCTGCTGCACGTCCTCCGGCGTGGCGCCGTGGACCATCGGCCAGTAGGTGGAGGACACCACAGGCATCTGGCTGATGGTGAAATACTTGTTTATCACGTCTGCGGAGGCCGTGGTGCCCGCCCGGCGCGCGCTGACGATGCAGGCCGCGGGCTTGTGCGCGAAGTTCGCCGCCCCGGAGTAGAACATGCGGTCGAGGAAGGCGAGCAGCTCGCCGGCGGGCGAGGCGTAGTGCACCGGCGAGCCGACGATGAGCCCGTCGGCGGCCTTCAGCGCCTCGACGGCCTCGTTCACGCCGCCGCCGCGGACGCACTGGCCCGTCTTGCGGCAGGCACCGCAGGCGATACATCCGCCGCCCTGGCCGCGGCCGGCGTTGATGAGCTCCGTCTCCACGCCGCACTCGTGCAGCACGCGCGCGGCCTCGTCCAAGGCGGCGCGGGTGCAGCCGTGTTCATGGGGGCTGCCGTTGATGAGAAGCACTTTCATTGCATTGTCCTCCTTTTGATGTTGCCGTTCAGTTGATATAGTAGCGCAGCACGCCGAGCGCGTCCTCGCAGCGGACGCGCGAGCGCTGCAGAAGGTATTCGAGGTGCGCCGCCGTCTCGCCCACGGCGAACCACTTCTGCTGCAGGGGGAAATCCGCCCAGGAGGGGCTCTTGCCGCGCACGCGCCAGCTCATGCGGCCGGAGAGCTCATAGGGCGTCAGTCCCGGGCAGGCGGCCAGGACGTCCAGCATCTCGCGGATGCGCGCGCCGTGGTGCTCGATGATGGTGCCGATGCGCTCGGGCATGGAGCCCTGGATGCCGCGGTGGGCGGGCAGGGGCAGTCGCACGTCGTAGATGCTGATATCCATCAGGCTGTGTACATAGTGGCCCAGCGGGTCGCTGAAGCCGTCCCAGGTGGTGATATTGGGCGTGATGTCAAAGAGCACGTGGTCGCCGAGGAACATCACCCTGTCCGCCGCATCGTAGAGGCAGAGGTGGCCCGGCGTGTGCCCCGGCGTGAGCACCGCGCGCAGGCGGCGGCCGCCGTACTCCAGCGTGTCGCCGTCCGCGACGAAGCTGAAGTCCAGCTTTTTCACGCAGTTATATTTGCGCATGGGCGAATTGCGCAGGAAGGCGACCTCCTCCGCCGAAAAGCCCAGCGTGATATACTCCTCCGCCCGGTGCGTGTTGGCCGCGGCGCGGAAGCGCTCCAGCCGCTCGCCGTCCTCGCGGCTTATGTACACCCGCGCGCCGGGCGCGGCCAGGTCCCCGGCCAGGCCCGTGTGGTCCGAGTGCAGGTGGGTGAGGAAGATGTCCGTGTCCTCCAGTCGCACGCCCAGCTCCGCAAGGCCCTCTTGCAGGGCGTCCAGGCACTCGGCGCGGCGGAAGCCGGTGTCGATGAGCAGATGCCGCCCGCCGCCCTCCGCGCGGATGAGGTAGCTGTTGAGGTTGCGCAGGGGATTGTCCGGCAGCGGGACGGGGATGGCGAAAATATTGCCTTCTATCTGGGTGTACATGTGCGCCCTCCGTGTGATAATATCTAACAGTTATTTTATCACATCCGGCGGCCGCTGGCGACTAACTTTTTATGGCCAGGATGCCGCCGGCCATCAGCGCCAGGCCCAGGGCCTGCCGCCAGGAGAAGGCCGCGCGCTCCGCGCCCAGCCAGCCGAAGCCGTCGATGAGCGCGGCGGTGGCCAGCTGGCTGAGGAGGATGACGGAGATGGCCACGGTGGGCGAGAGCGCGCCGATGCCGAGCATCACCGTCAGCGTGATGACCAGGCCCAGCGCGCCGCCCAGCAGGCAGTACCAGGGCACCGCGCCCAGCTGGGCGAAGCTGCCCGTGCGGTAAAAGCACAGCGCCGCCCAGGAGAGCACCGCCGCCGTGCTCTGCACCAGGCAGTTGGCCTCCATGGTGCCGATGCCCTCGCCCAGGCGCGTGTTCATCACGCCCTGCACGCTCATGGCCGCGCCGGCGACGGCGCTGGCGATATATCCAAGCATATCTTCTCCCCCTATGGTGAATATTGATGAAAAGCGCCGCGCCGCCGCGCGGGGGTTTATCTAAATGTCCCTCTTGCGCGCCGGGCGCGGATGTGGTATAACGATGTACGTGTATTACGTACATTCGACCTCCGTGCAAGGACTGAAAGGGGACGGGGCATACGGGAAAGCAGGCGCCGAAATACTACCTGGTGGAGACGGAAGCGCTCCCCGAGGTGTTCATAAAGGTCACCGAAGTGAAGGAGCTGCTGGAGACGGGCGAGGCGCGCACGGTGGCGGAAGCCACGGAGCGCGTGGGGCTCAGCCGCAGCGCGTTTTACAAGTACAAGGACGCGGTGATGCCCTTCCGCGAGATGCGCCGGGGCAGCATCGTCACTTTCCACGCCCTGCTGCGCGACCGCAAGGGCGTGCTCAGCTCCCTGCTCGCTATTTTTGCCGATACGGGCGCGAATATTCTCACGATAAACCAGAGCATACCGACGAACGGCACGGCGCTCGTCACCATCTCCGCCACCACGGAGAACATGCCCATCGGCACGGATGAGCTGATAACGAAGGCCCGCAAGCTGGAGGGCGTGCTGCGCTTCGACGCGCTGGCGGGCTGAGGAGGGAAGATAGAATGGTCAAGGCAGCGATACTCGGCATCGGCACCGTCGGCGGCGGCACGGCCGAGGTGCTGGCGAAAAACAGGGACCTCATCGCCCGCCGCGCGGGCCAGGAGATAGAGCTCAAGTACATCCTCTGCCGCTCTCCGCGGCCGGGGCACCCGCTGGAGAGCCTGATCGTGCACGACATAGCCCCCATCCTCGCGGATGAGGAGGTGGGCGTGGTGGCCGAGTGCATGGGCGGGCTCTCCCCGGCCTTTGAATACGTGTCCCGCTGCCTTTCGGCGGGGAAAAACGTTGTGACGTCGAACAAGGAGCTTGTGGCCGAGCGGGGGCTGGAGCTGACGGCCCTGGCGCGCAGGATGGGCGTGAACTTCATGTTCGAGGCCAGCGTGGGCGGCGGGATACCCATCCTGCGCCCGATAAGCCAGTGCCTGGCCGCGAACGAGATAAGCGCGGTTTACGGCATCCTCAACGGCACCACGAACTACATCCTGACGGAGATGATCCAGCGCGGCAAGAGCTTCGAGCAGGCCCTGCGCGAGGCTCAGGAGAAGGGCTTTGCGGAGGCGGACCCCACCGCGGACGTGGAGGGCATCGACGCCGGGAGGAAGATATGTATCCTTGCCGACCTCTGCTTCGGCAAGAACGTGCCGCCCTCCGCCATCACCATGGAGGGCATCACGCGCATCACCCCGGCGGATATCGCCTGCGCGCGCACGCTGGGCTACAAGATAAAGCTGCTGGGCCGCGCCATGCGCACGGGGCCCAACAGCGTCACCGCCTTCGTCGCGCCGCACCTGATATCCCAGTCCAACCCCATCGCCAATGTGGACGGCGTGCTCAACGGCATCGCCGTGCGGGGGGACGCCGTGGGCGAGGCGATGTTCTTCGGCCCCGGCGCGGGCGCCCTGCCCACGGCCAGCGCCGTGGCGGCGGACATGATAGACTGCGTGCGCGACGGCAGCACGCGCGTCTACAGCGGCTGGTGGCCCTCGGAGCCGGGCTACGTCACCGGGCCGGACAAGCTCTCCTGCCGCTGGATGCTGCGCACGCGCTCGCCCCTGGCGGACATCGCCGCGGCCTTCTCCGGCGTGCGCTTCATCAATGCCCCCGGCGCGGCGGCGGACGAATACGCCTTCGTCACCGGCTACATCTCCGGCGAGGAGCTGAGCGCGCGCACCGCCGGCATGGAAGTGCTGGCGAAGTACCGCGTGCTGGACTGAGCGCGCGGCGCGCGCACGCATATGATGAACTGACGGCTCCGGCCGGGTCAAATAGCTTTACGGAGGGAATCATCCCATGCTCATAGTTCAGAAATTCGGCGGCAGCTCCGTGGCCAATGCCGAGCGGGTCCGCCATGTGGCGGGCATCATAGCGGACACCTATGCCGAGGGGCACGACGTGGTGGTCGTCCTCTCCGCGCAGGGGGACACGACAGACGAGCTCATAGAAAAGGCGCGGGAGATCAACCCGCGCCCCTCGAAGCGGGAGATGGACGTGCTGCTCTCCACGGGCGAGCAGCAGTCAGTGGCGCTGATGAGCATGGCGCTGGAGGCCATCGGCCTGCCCGTCGTCTCGCTCACGGGCTGGCAGATAGGCATGGAGACCAACGCCACCTACGGCGCGGCGCGCATCATCCGCGTCTCCACCGAGAGGCTGCGCAGAGAGCTCGACAAGCGGCGCATCGTCATCGTCGCCGGCTTCCAGGGCATCGACCGCAACGAGGACATCACCACCCTGGGCCGCGGCGGCTCGGACACCACGGCCGTGGCCATCGCCGCCGTGCTGCACGCGGACAAATGCCAGATATACACCGACGTGGAGGGCGTCTACACCGCCGACCCGCGCAAGGTGCAGGGCGCGCGCAAGCTCAACGAGATAACCTATGACGAGATGCTGGAGCTGGCCAGCCTGGGCGCGCAGGTGCTGATGAACCGCTCCGTGGAGCTCGCCAAGCGCTACGGCGTGGTGATCGAGGTGCTCTCGAGCTACGTGCGCAAGCCCGGTACAAAAGTTAAGGAGGTCGCCAAAAAGATGGAAGAGATGAAGATAAGCGGCATTGCGAAGGACAACGACGTGGCGCGCGTCGCCGTCGTGGGCGTGCCCGACACGCCCGGCATGGCCTTCCGCGTTTTCAACGCCATGGCCCGCGCCAAGATAAACGTCGATATCATCCTGCAGTCCTACGGCAAGGCCGGCACCAACGACATCAGCTTCACCGTGCCCATCGGCGACGCGGAGGCCGCCGCCGCCGCCCTCGAGGACGTGCAGGAGGCCATCGGCTTCGACCATATCAGCGTGGACACCAACGTCTGCAAGGTGAGCATCGTCGGCGCCGGCATGATGAGCGCCAGCGGCATCGCCGCGCTGATGTTCGAGGCTCTCTATGACGCCAAGATCAACATCCAGATGATCTCCACAAGCGAGATAAAGGTGTCTGTCCTGATCGACAAGGCCTACGCCGACCAGGCCGTGCAGGCCATCCACAACCGCTTCTTCGGCTGAGCGGCCAACGGCCGCGGGCAGATGCCGCCGCAAGCGGCGGCGGGATGCAGGGACTTTAGGTCCCTGCGGACCATTCCTGAGGGGTTTCTTTTTGTCTTGTCAAAAAGAAACCCCTCAGACTCCAAAGAGAAAACCGCTTTGGTGCGGGTCGATACGTAAAATCTGCTTGTTAGTCCGGGTGGTGACAGGCTTTCGGGTGGTCATCCCGGCGTCGGATGGCCTTGCACAACGCCGACCGCGGTTGGCTTCGCTTCGCTCGCGCCGCTAACGGGATTATGATCGGCAGTGCCGCGAGCGAAGCGAAGCAGTGCACGGTCGGCGATGCAATAAACTCATTCACCCTTCGGGATGACCACTTTTGACAACTGAAAAGCTGTAAAAACACGCAAAAACCGCTCCGATTCGCACCGGAGCGTTTTTCTTTGGGGCGCCACTCCCGTTTCTTTGGGCAAGACCAAAGAAATGGGGTGGCAAGTTGACTTTTGCGGGCGGGGCCTATATAATTTTCCTGTTCTAATGTACAAGGCAGACGGCATGGGGGGCATTTTTGTGCTTGAGCGGAGTGCGGCTTTCGCGCGTGCGTTCGTAAAATGGCTGGCAGTGGCGGCGGTGACGGGGCTCATCGGCGGGCTGGTGGGCTCGGCGTTCTATCTGAGCGTGGCGAAGGCCACGGAGCTGCGCGGGGAGATACCCTGGCTGCTGTACCTGCTGCCGCTGGCGGGCGTGGCCATCGCCTGGCTCTACCGCGCCACGCGCATGGAGCACGAGGGCACCAGCGAGATCATCGGCTCCATCCGCTCGGGCGAGGGCGTGCCGCTGGTGCTGGTGCCGGTGATATTCGTCTCCACCGCCGTCACGCACCTCTGCGGCGGCAGCGCCGGGCGCGAGGGGGCCGCGCTGCAGATAGGCGGCGGTCTGGGCTTCGCCGCCGGGCGGCTGTTCCATCTGGACGAAAAGGAGCTCCGAATGGCCACGCTCTGCGGTATGAGCGCGCTGTTCTCCGCCCTGTTCGGCACGCCGCTGACCGCCGCCGTGTTCGCGCTGGAGGTGGTAAGCGTGGGCCAGCTCTACTATTCCGGGCTGGTGCCCTGCCTGGCCGCCGCCCTCGCGGCCTACGGCGTCACGGGCCTTTTCGGCATTGCCCCCACGCGCTTTGACATCCCCTTCGTGGCCCTGACGGCGGACGGGCTCTGGCGCGTGGCCGTGCTGGCCATGCTCTGCGCGCTGGCGAGCATACTTTTCTGCGTCGCCATGCACAAGAGCGCGCACCTGGCCGTGAAACTGCTGCCCAACCCCTGCCTGCGCGCGGCGGTGGGCGGCGCGCTCATCATCGCCCTCACGCTGCTGCTGGGCACGCGCGACTATAACGGCGCGGGCGTGGAGGTCATCGCCGCCGCCCTCGAGCGCGGCGAGGCCCGGCCGGAGGCCTTTCTGCTCAAGCTGCTGTTCACGGCGGTGACGCTCGCCTGCGGCTTCCGCGGCGGCGAGGTGGTGCCCGCCTTCTTCATCGGCTCCACCTTCGGCTGCGCGGCGGGCGCGCTGCTGGGGCTGGACCCGGGCTTCGCCGCCGGCATCGGCCTCGTCGCCGTGTTCTGCGGCGCGGTGAACTGCCCCGTCGCCTCGATGTTCCTCTCCGTGGAGCTCTTCGGCAGCGGGGAGATACTGTACTTCGCCCTCGCCTGCTGCGTCTCCTACATGCTCTCGGGCTATACGGGGCTCTACAGCAGCCAGAAGATCATGTACTCCAAGCTGCGGCCGGAGTTCATAGATATAAACGCCAAGTAAAGGGGATAGAGATATGGCCGTTTCCGACACCGTCCTCACCGGCACAGCCGGGCTTTTCGACGGGCTGCTCACCTTCTCCGTGGCCGGCGTCTCGCTGATGACGCTGCTCGGCGCGCTCGTCGTGTTCCTCATCTGCTTTGCGGCCATGCGGCTGCTCACGCGCCTGGCCTCCAAGGCCCTCTCCAAGAGCCGCCTGGAGGGCGCGCTGCGCAGCTTCGTCCTCTCCTGCGTGAAGGCCGCGCTCTGGCTGCTCACCGCCGTCATCGTGGCGGACAAGCTGGGCATACCCTCGGCCTCGCTGGTGGCGCTGGTCTCCGTGGCCGGCCTCGCGCTCTCGCTCTCGCTGCAGGACACGCTGAAGAACGTCTTTTCCGGCTTCACCATCCTCTTCACGCGGCCCTTCTCCTCCGGCGACTATGTGGAGATCGGCGCCACGGCCGGCACCATCACCGCCATCGGCCTTTTTTACACCACGCTGCTGGCCGCGGACGGCAAGGAGATAAGCATACCCAACTCCGAGGTCTGCGCCTCCCGCGTGACGGACTACACGCGCGAGCCCGAGCGGCGCGTGGAGCTCGGCTTTGACATGGGCTACGACTGCCCGGCGGAGGACGTGCGCGCGGCGCTGCTCGCCGCCCTGGCCGCCGACGGCCGCGCCCTCTCTGGCGAGGGCCATGAGCCGGCGGTGGTGCTCAGCGAATACCGCGCGAGCAGCGTGCGCTACCTGCTGCGCTTCTGGGTGAACAACAGCGACTACTGGCCCGTGTACTACGCCGTCAACGAGTCTGCGCGCGGATATCTCGCCCGCGCGGGGCTGAGCATGGCCTATGACCGGCTGGACGTGCGCATCGTGAAGTAAAGGGGGCGGCAGGCATGAACCGCGGCTCGTTCCTCTTCCGCGAGGAGCCACATGATGTCATCGCGCGCATATTCTCCCGCTCGCTGGGCGTGGAGGGCGGCGTCTCCGCGCGCCTGCTGGACGGCGGGATGTTCAACACCACCTACCTTGTCGAATACGGCGCGCCCCCGCAGCGGGCGGTGCTGCGCCTGGGGCCCGTGCAGCGGCAGCGCCTGCTCGGCTTCGAGCGCGGGCTGATGCGCGCCGAGGAGCGCGTCTGCGCCGTCTGCCGCTCGCTGGACCTGCCCTGCTCGCGGGTGCTGGCCGTGGACTGCTCGCGCGCCCTTGTGGACCGCGACTACATGATCGTGGACTACATCCCCTCCGTCCCCATGTGCGACGCCGGGCTGGGCCGCGGGGAAAAAGAGCGGCTCTACCACGAGCTGGGGCGCTGGCTGCGGCGGCTGCACTCCGTGCGCGGCGAGGGCTTCGGCTTCGTCTCCCGCCAGCTGGAGGGCCTCAGCTTCCCGCGCTGGAGCGAGGCGCTGAGCTTCGAGATCGCCGACTTCACCGCCCGGCTGGAGAGCGCCGGCGGCCTCACAGCGGCGGAGGGGGCGCGCGTGCGCGGCATATACGCGCAAAACGCCGCGCTGTTCGACGAGATAAGCGAGCCGCGGCTGCTGCACACGGACATCTGGGAGGGCAACGTGCTGCTCGACGGCGAGACGCACGCCATCCTCGCCGTCATCGACGGCGACCGCGCCATCTTCGGCGACCCGGACTTTGAATTCGCCAGCCCCTGGGGGCAGGTGCCGCCGCTGCGCGAGGGCTACGGCTTTGAGCCTGTCAGGGACGGGCATCGTGAGCGGCGCATGAGGCTCTACCTCGCCTTCTACCTGGCGCTGGAGGCGCATGTCGGCCTTTCGGAGTACAACAACCCCGGCCTGTTCCGCGACCGCAAACGGCAGCTTTTCGAGGTGCTCGGCACATTTGCATAGATACACGTTTATTCATATCAAGGAGGTACCCCAATGTCCAAAAAGGTAGTTATAATCGGCGGCGTGGCCGGCGGCGCGTCCGCGGCGGCGCGCCTCAGGCGGCTGGACGAGGGCGCGCAGATCGTCGTGCTCGAACGCACCGGCTATGTCTCCTACGCCAACTGCGGCCTGCCCTACTACGTCGGCGGCGTGATAGCCGACCGCGAGGAGCTCACGCTGCAGTCGCCGGAGAGCTTCAAACGGCGCTTCAACGTGGACGTGCGCGTACTCACGGAGGCCGTGAGCATCGACCGCGCGGCCAGGACCGTCCACGTGCGCTCGCTCTCGGACGGCGCGGAGTATGACGAGAGCTACGACACGCTCATCCTCTCCCCGGGCGCGAAGGCCTTCGTGCCCGCCACGCCGGGCGTGGAGAGCGCGCTCTGCCTGCGCCTGCGCACGGTGGAGGACGCCCTGGCCATGCGCGAGCGCGCGGTGGCCGGCGGCCGGGCCGTGGTCGTGGGCGGCGGCTTCATCGGCCTGGAGGCCGCGGAGAACCTGCTGCACGCCGGCATGGAGGTGACGCTCCTGCAGCGCAGCGAGCAGGTGCTGCCGCCGCTGGACGCGGACATGGCCGCCGAAATCCACGCGCACCTGCGCGCGAAGGGCCTCGATCTGCGCTTCAAGGCCGCGGTGGAGAGCTATGAGGAGACGGCCGGCGGCCTGCGCGTACACGTCAGGGGCATGGAGCCCATCGACTGCACCTTCGCCGTGGTGGCCGTGGGCGTGGAGCCGGACACCGCCCTGGCGAAGGCCGCCGGGCTCGAGCTGGGGCCCAAGGGCTCCATCATGGTGGACGCGCACATGCGCACCTCCGACAGCGACATCTACGCCGTGGGCGACGCCGTGGCGGTGAAGAATTTCGTCACCGGGGCCGCCGGGCTCACGCCGCTGGCCGGCCCGGCGAACAAGCAGGGCCGCATAGCCGCGGACAACATCTGCGGCATCGCCTCCGAGTACAAAGGCACGCAGGGCTCCACGGTGATAAAGCTCTTTGACATGACCGCCGCCGTCACCGGCCTCAACGAGAAGGCCGCGAAGGCCGCCGGCATCGAGTACAGCCGCGTCTACGGTTACTGGGGCCACCACGCCGGCTACTACCCCGGCGCGGAGAACATGACCGTCAAGACGCTCTTCGACCCGGCCACGGGCCGCATCCTGGGCGCGCAGATCACCGGCGGCGCGGGCGTGGACAAGCGCATCGACGTGCTGGCCACGGCCATCCGCTCCGGCCTCACCGCCGCCGACCTGGCGGAACTGGAGCTGGCCTACGCTCCCCCCTACTCCTCGGCCAAGGACCCGGTGAACATGACCGGCTTCATGATAGAAAACGTCCGCGCCGGCATCGTCAGGCAGTATTTCTGGGACGACGTGGCCGCCCTCCCGCGCGACGGCAGCGTGACGCTGCTGGACGTGCGCAGCGAGAAGGAGTACGCCTGCGGGCACATCGAGGGCACGGTGAACATCCCCCTGGACGAACTGCGCGGCCGCCTGGGCGAGCTGGACAGCTCCAAGCCCGTCTATGTGAACTGCTTCTCCGGCATGCGCAGCTACATCGCCTGCCGCATCCTCATGGGCCGCGGCTTCGCCGAGGTCTACAACCTCGCCGGCGGCTGGCGCTTCTACAACGCCGTGATGCAGGGCAGGCGGGATGTGGGGCATTATCCCTGCGGCGAGAAAATTACGAAGGGGACTTCGTCCGTCTCGTAAGATCCCTTATATTACGAG
>DSLMC04102__coassemble_1805_pt1 | contig 10666 bp, 9 predicted proteins | sample DSLMC04102__metabat2_low_PE_011 | metagenome-assembled genome bin DSLMC04102
GATCCTTCCGCGCCGCACCACCGGCACCTGCGCCATGCACCAGCGCGAGCTGACCGAGGCCATCAAGCGCGCCCGTCAGATCGCCCTGCTGCCCTACGTCACCGACTGACAAACAAAAAACGCCGGCCCGGCGGGCCGGTGTTTTTTTATCCTCTCTGACCGCGCGCAGCGGCACAGAAAAACAGGAGGGCCGGAGCCCTCCTGTTTTTTAGTTCAGGGTCTGTTGCCTATCACACCACGTTGATGGTGATGTTGGGCAGCACGCCGTTGAGGCTGGCGGCATCGTCCATGCCGTCGGCGGTGGCGGGGTACTCAGCGTTGACAACGAGGGAGCCGTCCTTCATGGCGGCGAGCTGGGCCTCGTACTCCTCGACGGTGTAGTTCTCGAGCATCCAGGTGTCGGTGGGCAGGCCAACGGCGTCGACAGTCGCGCCGAGGGTGGTGGTCACGCCGCCGATCTCATCCCAAGTGCCTTCGTAGAAGCTGGTCAGGGCGACCTCGGCAGCCTGGGCGATGCCCTTCATGGCGGAGGTGATGACGGTGTCGCTGTCGCCGCTCTGGTCGACGTCAACGCCGATGACCAGGCCGTCGTTGGCGGAGGCGGCGCTGGAGATGGACTCGAACATGGAGCCGCCGCAGGCGAACACGACCTCGGTGCCGGTGGTGTACCAGCCGTTGATCATGGTCTGCAGGTCGGGGGAAGCGGTGAAGTTGGCGCCGTACTGCCAGCTGTAGTTGACGCTGACGTCAACGCCCATCTCCACGGCGGCCGCGCTGGCGCCCTGGAGGAAGCCGTAGCCGTAACGGCAGCAAGCCGGGTTGGTGCCGCCGCCGCCGCCGGAGAAGCCGAGCTGGGTGAAGCCCTCGCGGACGATGGCGTAGCCGGCCAGATAACCGGCCTGCTCTTCCTGGAAGTTGATGCCGGCGACGTTGGTGAGGACGTTGCCAGCCTCGTCATTGATGGAGTAGCCGTCGATGAACACGAACTTGACGTCCGGGTTGTTCGTGGCGGCGGTGCGCAGGGCAGCCTCCTGCAGGAAGCCGGCGCAGACAACGATCTTGGCGCCGTTGTCAACGGCGTCCTGCATGGCCTTGGTGCGGTCGTCGTCGGTGGCCTGGTCGCCGTTGGCGGGCTGGTAGTACTTGTAGGTCAGGCCGTTCTCGTAAGCGTACAGCTTGACGCCGTTCCAGGTGCCCTCGTTGAAGGACTTGTCGTGCAGCTGGCCGACGTCGGTGACGAAGGCGACCTCGTAGGTGCCGTCCTCAGAGGTGATGTTGTCCTCGATGTCGTTGGGGTCAACGGCCTCGGCGGGCTCCTCAGAGGGATCTTCCTCGGCGGGCTCCTCAGCGGGGGCCTCGCTCTCGGTGGCGGCGGGCTCTTCGCTCTCAGTGGCAGGGGCTTCGCTCTCCTCGGCGGCGGGCTCGCTGCCGCAGGCGGCGAGCGCGAAGACCATCACGAGAGCGAGAAGCAGAGCAAGAAACTTCTTCATTCTGGTATGTATCCTCCGTTTCATAATATGATTCGGGTCGCGCGGTGCGTTTCACCGCGTCGTGAGACATTATATCACAGCTGTATGTATCATTCAAGTAAAATACACGAAAAATTCCCCCCGGCCAGCGGCCGCTGGTATTTGCGCTGCGCGCCGCGCTGTTGGAAACCTTTCGGTAGACCGGGGCACCGCCCATGGCCTCTTTATCGCAGCCTGGCTTCGCTTACGCTCGCGCCGCTGAGTTGCAGAAGCTCAAAGCCTCCCCTGCCGTGCAGGGGAGGTGGCGCCTGCGGAGCAGGCGGCGGAGGGGTGTTTGAAGTTTGCGCTTCTTTGGATAGCAGCGCAAACTTTCGGCACCCCTCCGGCCGCCTTCGGCGTCCACCTCCCCTACAATGTAGGGGAGGCTTTTACGTTGAGTAGGACAAAACCCGCGAGGCGGAGAGCCTCGCGGGTTTTCTGTTATAAGTATCTGCAAACTTCCCCGTAGACCGGCGCGCAGCGCAATTACCCGCGGCCGTTGGCCGCTCAGGTGAAGAGGGCGACGATGCGGTCCCAGAGCTCGGCGAAGAAGCCTTTGTCCTCCTCGGCGGGGACGGGCTCGGCCTCGGCCTCGGGCTCGGAGATGCCCTCGGTCATGATGACGAACTGCACGGAGGCGGTGTCGCCGTTGCGCCCGTCGAGGAAGGAGGCCTGGGCGGAGGCGTCCGCGCTCTCGTCCTCCGCGGAGCCGCCGGTGAGCTCGTCTATGAGCTCGGGGATCTTGCTGGTCTCCTCATTCAGGGCGGCGACGCCGTCGCTGAGCTCGCCCGCGCCGCTGGCGAGGGAGCTGATGCCGCTGTAGACGCTGCTCCAGTTGGCGGAGAGGGCGTCAACGCCGCCGGCGTAGCTCACCAGGCCCTCGTGGAAGGCGGAGTAGCTCTGCGCCAGCTGGCTGAGCCCGCTGGTGAGCTGCAGCAGCCCGGAGAGGTCGATCTGCCCGCCGGTCGCGCTCATGGCGGCGGAGATCTGCTGCGCCGTCTGGCGCAGGGAGGCGGCCGCGCTGTTCACGCCTTCGGCCAGCGTGGGCAGGTTGTCCTGCACGGCCTCGAAGGCGGCGGAGGCCTGCGCCCAGACGGCCTTCACCGTCTGCGCCGCCTGATAGTTGGCCACCAGCGCGGCCAGGGCCTCGTTGTCCGGGGCCAGGGCCATCAGCGCGCCGATGTCCTCCTCGCTGACGCTGGGCTCGGGGATGGCCTCCACGGCCTGCGCAAGCGCGGGATAGGCCGCGCCGTAGCCCTCCGCCAGCTGCGCGAGGGCCGCGCCCGCCTGCTCCAGGCCGTCCGCGGCCTGTTCCAGGCCGGCCGGCAGCTGCGCGAGGGCGGAGAGGTCGAGCGTCATGCCCGCGCCGGCGGACTGTGCGCCGGCAGCAGCGGCGGCAGCGGCCTCCGGGTCCATGCCCGCGGCAGCAGCGGCAGCGGCCGCGGCTTCGGCGTCCGTGCCCGCGCCGGGCAGGGAGGCGCTTATCTGCGAGAGGGCGCCGGCGATCTGCTCGGAGCCGGCGACGAGCTCCGCCGAGCCGGCGGAGAGGGTGCTGAGCCCGGAGCCGAAGCTGCCCGCGCCGCTGCGCAGGCTGCCCGCGCCGGAAGCCAGCTGGGAGGCCCCGTCGCTCAGCTGGGAGATGGCGTCCGTCATCTGGCCCACGCCGTCGGTGATCTCGGCGGTGTCGCCCATGGCGGAGGCGATGTCGTAGTTGACGCCGGCGATGGTGAGGCCGGCCATGGTGAAGTCCTCCACGTCCGCGGTGACAGTGTACTCGGCCTCCGCGCCCGGGAGCACGGTGAAGGCGAGGGTCTTGTCGCCGCCGGCATTGGCGACGGTCGCGCCCCCGGCGGAGATGTCTTTGCAGAGCGAGGCGTCGAGCGTGACGGTGATCTGCAGCATCATCTCGTCGGCGAAAGCGCCGGGCGCGTTGCCGTTGGGCTTGACGGAGAGGGTCATCTCCAGCGCGCCGGACTGCCCGCCGAGCTCGGCGGGGGAGATGGACTTGCCGTCCAGCTCATAGCCGATGGCGATGTCCCAGGGGAGCTCGAAGGACTCCAGCGTGCCCTGGTAGTAGAGCCGGCCGCCCTCGGGGATGGTGGCGGTGACGGCCCCGTCCTCATACGTAAGGGCCGAGGTGTCCGTCAGGTTCTCCACGGCGGTGTACGCGCCGTAGTGGGTGACGCTCTCGCCGGCGTCGCCGTTCAGGGCCACCACGGCATAGGCGGAGAGGGGCTCGCCGGCGGCGTCGAGCTTGGCGTATATGACCTCCTCCGCGCCGGCAGCGGCGGGGGCGTCCGCCGCGGCGGCGGGGACGGCGAAGAGGCTGAGAGCGAAGCAAAGCGCCAGGGCGAGGGCGCCCAGGGTGCGTTTTTTCATTTTACATCGACCTCCTTTTCGGTCTTTTTCAGGAATCCGGCCTTCAGCGTCAGCCGGGCGGTGAGCGGGTCGAAGATCATCAGCAGCGCGGGCAGCGCCAGCAGCACCATTGCCATCGAGAGCAGCGTGCCGCGCGAGAGCAGCAGCCCCAGCTCGGAGACGACCTGCATGGAGGAGGTGAAGTTCAGCCCCAGCCCGGCGGTGGAGAGGATGAGCCCGCTGGTGAGGACGGAGATGAAGTTCTTCTGCAGCGTGTTCACCACGGCCTCCCGCCGGCCCATCGTGCGGCGGTTGACCAGGTAGCCGTCCGTGATGAGGATGGCGTAGTCGATGGTCGCGCCCAGCTGCACGGTGTTTATCACCAGATAGCCGATGTACACCAGCGTGTTGCCGGTGAAATAGGCGAAGGAGAGGTTGATCCAGATGGCGGATTCGATGGCGAATAGCAGTATGAACGGCAGCGTCAGGCTGCGGAAGGTGACCAGCAGCGTGAGCAGTATGAACACGATGGCGATGCCGTTCACAAGGCCCGTGTCCTCCGTCACCACCTCGCGCACGTCGTAGAGGTTGGCGCTCTCGCCGCAGGTGTAGCTCTCGTCGTAGTACTTATCCGCCGCGGCGCGCACGGCCTCGATGACGGCGAAGGCCTCCTCGCCCTCGTTGGCGGTGTCCGCCGAGAGCACGATGCGCGCATAGTTGTCGGAGTAGAAGTTGGAGACGATGGCGTCGTCCAGCGTCTCCGGCGGCACCTCGCCGACGGTGGCGGCGTAGCTCATGACGGAGGTGACGTTGTCGATCTCCGCCAGCTCGGCGCTGAGCGCGGCCTCCGCACCCGGGTCGCCGCGGGGGACGAAGAGCACGATGCTCGTGGACTGGCCGAAGGTGCTGTTGATGAGCTCCGTGTCCTGGCCGTAGCGCAGGTCCGGGTCCGGCACGCCCATGCCGTAGACGAAGCTGGCGCGGCTCTGCCCCAGGTAGCAGGGGATGACCAGCAGCAGCACGAGTATCAGCGCGGGGATGCGTATCTTCACCAGGCCGCGGCCCAGGCCGCGCAGCTCGGGGATGATGCGCTTGTGGCGCGTCTTGTCCAGCAGCTTCACGCAGGCCAGCGAGAGGCAGGGCAGGAACACGACCACCGACACATAGCTGAGGATGACGCCCTTGACCAGATTCATGCCCAGGTCCGCGCCGATCTCGAAGCGCATGAACATCAGCGCCATGAAGCCGAACACCGTGGTGGCGGCGGAGGCGGCGATGGAGGAGAAGCTCTCCTTGATGGCCGCGCGCATGGCCATTTCCACGTCGTCCATCTCCTGCCGGTGGCGCTCGAAGCTGTTCAGCAGGAAGATGGCGTAGTCCAGCGAGACGGCCAGCTGCATGATGGGGCTCACCGACTGCGTGATGAAGGAGATCTCCCCGAACACGATGTTGGTGCCCATGTTGATGAGGATGGCCACGCCGATGCTGGCCAGGAAGAGCAGCGGCGCCACCCAGGAGGTGGTGGTGAGTATCAGCAGCAGCACGATGATGGGCACGGCGATGGCCGCGGCGCCCAGCACCTCCGTCACCACGCGCTTTTGTATGTTGGCGGTGTTGGCGGCGTCGCCGCCGATGGCGCCGTTCTCGCCGATGAGCTCATAGAGCGCGTCGATGGTGCTGCTCTCGCGCCCGTCGGCCACCGTCACCTGATAGAGGGCCGAGCCGTCGCGCCAGTACTGCTCGACGGTGGCCTGGTCCATCAGCTCCACCGGCGTGGAGAGGTCCTCCACGTCGTCCAGCCACATGACGCCCGTCACGCCGTCCACAGCGGCGATGTCGGACTTCAGCGCCTCCGCCTCCGCGAGCGTGAGGCCGCTGACCATCACGCGCGTGTTCGGGATGCCGGAGCCGAACTCGTCGTTGAGGATGCCAAGCGCGACGGTGCTCTCGGCGTCCGGCGGCAGGTAGTCCGCCAGCTTGTAGTTCACGCTCACGCCCAGCATCAGCACGGCGCAGATGAGCGCGAGCGCCAGGAATACGGCGATCACCGCCCGCCGGTGGGAGGTGATGGCCTTCGTCAGTCTGTCCATGGACATGCCCCCTGAATACGTTAAATATTAAACGCTTTGTTGACTTACTTTCGATTTTATAGTATACTTTCATACTGTCAAAAGGGCAACAGACAGTTTCGCAGGAAATGAAAAATTATCGACAGTTACGGGCAAATCGTATGGTTACTCACGAAAAGTTTTCATTTGGAGCGTTATTTTATGGAAAAGAAACAGGACGCGCGCGTCCGCTACACGAAGATGATGATACGCAGCAGCTTCATCGAGCTGCTGCGTGAGAAGCCGGTGGCCAAGATCAGCGTGACGGAGCTCTGCGAGCGCGCGGGCATCAACCGCGCCACCTTTTACGCCCACTACGCCGACCCCTCCGACCTCCTGCGCAGCATCGAGGACGAGATACTGAACGACCTCTCGCGCTGGCTGGGGCCGGCCATCGCCGCGCCGGACGGCGCCGACCTGGCCGGGATGCTGACGCCGATCATCGAGTACATCGGCGAGAACGCGGATGTCTGCTCGGTACTGCTCTCCAGCAGCGGGGACGCCGGATTCCAGGCCAAGGTGGTGGACGCCGTGGAGCAGCCCTTCCTCGCCAGCTTCCGCCACGGGGGCAGCCGCGAGGTGGCGGAGTATTTTTACACCTTTGCCGCCGACGGCTGCGTGGGGATGCTGAAAAAATGGCTCGCCGGGGGGATGACGGTGCCGCCGGCCAAGCTGGCCAACATGATGGCGCGCTTCACGGCGCGCGCCGTCTGAGAGGGGGAGCGCGATGGCGAGCGAGGCCACCCGCCTCCGCCTGGCCAGGGCGATGGAGGAGCTGATGCGCGAGCGCGCGCTGGAGAACGTCACCGTGACGGAGCTCTGCGCGCGCTGCGGCGTGACGCGGCAGACCTTTTACCGCAACTTCCTCGACAAATACGACCTCGTGAACTGGTATTTCGGCAAGCTGCTGGAGCGCAGCTTTGAGCACATGGGCTCCGGCCGCACGGTGCGGGAGGGGCTGGAGCGCAAGTTCGAGTACATCCGCGCCGAGCGCGTGTTCTTCGCCGCCGCCTTCCGCACGGACGGCACGAACTCCCTCAAGGAGCACGACTGCGAGAGCATATATGGCTTCTATTCCGGCCTTATCGAGCGCAAGACGGGCTCCGCGCCGGGGGCGGAGACGGCCTTCCTCCTCGAGCTGTACTGCCGCGGGAGCGTGGCGATGACGGTGAAATGGGTCCTCGGCGGGATGCCGGAGAGCCCGCGCGAGCTCGCGCATCTGATGACGGAGGCCCTGCCGCTTCCGCTGAAGGGGCTCTTTGCCGGGATCGGCCTGCTCGGCTGAGCGGCGTACATATATGGAAAGGCGCGGGAGCTTTTTGGGCTCCCGCGCCCTTTTTTGTTAAAGCAGCTTTGCGTAGTTCGTCCCCAGGCAGGCGTCAAAGCCGAGGCTGTTGTACATGCCCACGTCGCAGCTCGCGCAGCAGGCCATCAGGCTGGACGCCCCGCGCGCGGCGCACCAGTCCTGGGCCGCGCGGGCGAGAGCGCGCGCCGCGCCCCGGCCGCGGAAGGCCGGCTCCACGAAAAAGTCGTCGAAAACGCCCGTCTGGGCGCACTCGAAGGTGGAAAAGCTCAGGACTACGCTGCACATGCCCACGGCGCGGCGCCCGCGCTTTGCGAGGAAAAAGGCGATGCGCCCCTCTCTCGCGGCCCGCAGCAGCCGCTCCTGCCCCGCTCTGTCGAGGCAGCCCTCGCCGACCGCGGCGCGGAAGCCGTTTTCCAGCCGCAGGAGCTGCCAAAAGTCCTCCGCGCGAAGCTCCTCCACGGCGATGGGCACCTCGTCCTCCGGCGGCAGGAGCAGCAGCGGCTCGCCCCACTCGTCAACGCCGTTTTCCACGAAGCCGAGGCGGCGCCAGAAGCGCAGCCGCCGCGCGTCGCCGCCGCAGTTCAGCTCAAAATAACGCGCGCCGCTCTCGCGGGCGAAGGCGAGGAAGGACCGGGCGCATTCGCGGCCCGTCCCGCCGCCGCGGTGCTCCGGGAACACGCAGAAGTCGGTGAGGAAGCACTTGCCCTCCTCGCCGGCGTATATCACGGCGAGGGCGAGGCCGATATCGTCCCCGCCCCTCTCGAAAAAGAGGAAGCGGCTGCGGCCGTCCTCCCGGGAGCGCAGGCGCAGCATGTGGGCGAAATATTCCCCCTCGCGCTCGAGGTGCGCGGCGTCATCCGGCAGCGTAAAGACGTCCCGCCGGCGGTACTCAAGCAGGCGGGCGCGGAAGCGCTCCGTCTCCGCTCCCGGCAGGGCTTCGCGGACAGTTATTCGGTTTTCCATTTTCTTTCCTCCAAAACAGATTCAGGAGGGTCAGTTGGCGCGGCCCCTCCCTGCGCGCTTTTTCGTCATGAAAAACCACTCCTTCCGTTTTGGATTGGGCTCTGGCGGCCTTTGCGGACATCATAACACGGCGTCGCGGCTCACGTCAACGCCGCTCCTGCGGCTCGTGGCAGAGCGCGAGCACCAGCCGCGCCATCTCCCGGCTGCTGAGCGGGCAGCCCTCGCCCAGCCATTCGCGCAGCAGCCCCACGACGCCGTTGACGAAGAACACATAGGCATAGCGCCCGGCGTCGCCCTCGAGCAGGGGGCGGTTGCGGGCCATGACGGCGTCCACCAGCCGCCGGTCAAAGCGCGCGTCCTCCCGGCGCAGTATGAGCGCGCGGAAAAGGCGGGCGTTCTGCTGCACATGGTCAAAATAGAGCTCCAGCGCGGCGGGGAAGGCGCTGTCCGCGCCTATGGGCCCCTCCGGGACCGGTATGTGCTCGAGCACCTCGTCCTCCAGCTCGCGCAGCAGGGCGTGGATGTCCTGATAGTGGGCGTAAAAGCTGGAGCGGTTGACGTCCGCCGCCGCGCAGACGTCCGTCACCGTGATCTTTTCCAGCGGCTTTACCTCCAGCAGCTCCAGCAGCGCGTCTTTCATCAGGCGCTTCGTCATGCGCACGCGGCGGTTTTCGGCCATACCGTCACCCCGTTCACAAAAAGTTTTCAGCCTGCGGCGTTGCGCAGCCGGCAAAAACGGCGCATCTGTCGTGGTCAGGACGTTTTTGCCAAAACTGTGTGTGGAAATACCGTCACGCTGTTGATATCATCATATCACAGGCGCTGGCGCAGGGTCAACGCCGGAAAGAAGGTGAACGGATGAAAAACTGGCAGGTGGCGCTCGCCGTCCTGGGAGGGGTGGCGGCCGTCAACGGGCTGTTCTGGGCGGCGATGGCGATCGCCGCCGATGACGGGCTGAAGAAACTGGACCTGCACTGGTTCGGCCCGGCCGGGAAGGCCGGAGAGGGCGCGGCGGCGCAGCCCCCGGAGGAAGCGGCGCCGGCGGAGGCCTGAACGGCGCAAAGCGTCGCCCCCTGTGGGGCGGCGCTTTTTCATGCCGGCAAATTGGTTTACACCGCCCGCGAAATGTCACTTTACTCATATCATAATTGTGTTATAATAGGTGCAGTTAAAAAATTCACCATCACCGCAGAGCAAATCATGGAAGGAGTTAATTCATCATGTCCAACCGCATCATGCTCAACGAGACTTCTTACCACGGCGCGGGCGCTATCCGCGAGATCCCCGCGGAGGCCAAGGCCCGCGGCTTCAAAAAGGCGCTCATCGCCTGCGGCCCCAGCATCCTCAAGCACGGCGTCGTCGCCAAGGTGACCGACCTGCTGGACGCCGAGGGCCTGGAGTACGCCATCTACTCCGACATCAAGGCCAACCCGACCATAGAGAACGTCCAGGCGGGCGTTGAGGCCTTCAAGGCCGCCGGGGCGGACTACATCATCGCGATAGGCGGCGGCAGCCCGATGGACACCGCCAAGGCCATCGGCATCATCATCAACAACCCCGAGTTCGCCGACGTCCGCTCGCTGGAGGGCGTGGCCCCCACCAAAAAGCCCTGCGTGCCCATCATCGCCGTGCCCACCACCGCCGGCACCGCCGCCGAGGTCACCATCAACTACGTCATCACGGACGTGGAGCGCCGCCGCAAGTTCGTCTGCGTCGATCCGCACGACATGCCCATCATCGCCGTTGTCGATCCCGAGATGATGGACTCCATGCCCAAGGGCCTCACCGCCAGCACCGGCATGGACGCGCTGACCCACGCCATCGAGGGCTACACCACCAAGGCCGCCTGGGAGATGACCGACATGTTCCACCTGAAGGCCATCGAGCTCATCTCCAAGAACCTGCGCGCCGCCGTCGCCGGCGAGAGCGCCGGCCGCGAGGGCATGGCGCTCGGCCAGTACATCGCCGGCATGGGCTTCTCCAACGTCGGCCTCGGCATCGCCCACAGCATGGCCCACACCCTGGGCGCCGTGTACGACACGCCGCACGGCGTGGCCTGCGCCATGATGCTGCCCATCGTGATGGAGTACAACGCCGACTGCACCGGCGAGAAGTACCGCGAGATCGCCCGCGCCATGGGCGTCAAGGGCGTCGATGAGATGAGCCAGGACGAGTACCGCGCGGCCGCCATCAACGCCGTCCGCCAGCTGAGCGCGGATGTGGGCATCCCCGCGAAGCTCGACGCGCTGAAGGAGGAGGACCTCGACTTCCTCGCCCAGTCCGCCGCCGCCGACGCCTGCGCCCCCGGCAACCCGAAGGACGCCTCCGTCGAGGACTTCAAGGCGCTGTTCCGCAAGATAATGTGAAGAATACGAGGGGGACCGGGGGTCCCCCTCGTAGGCTCCCCTCCATAAAAAATGTAT
>DSLMC04102__coassemble_1855_pt1 | contig 10442 bp, 10 predicted proteins | sample DSLMC04102__metabat2_low_PE_011 | metagenome-assembled genome bin DSLMC04102
TGGCCTCGTGCGGGCACTCGCGCTGGCACTTCATGCAGCCGATGCAGCCGGCGTCACAGAGCTTGCGCGTCTGCGCGCCCTTGTCGTTGGAGCGGCAGCCGACGAGCACGCGCTGCTCATAGGGCACTTTCTGGATGATGCCCTTGGGGCAGGCGCTGGCGCAGGCCATGCAGGAGGTACATTTCTCGCGGTCCACCACGGCCACGCCGTTTTCGATGTGCATGGCGCCGAACTGGCAGGCCCTGACGCAGTTGCCGAGGCCGATGCAGGAGAACTGGCAGGCCTTGGGGCCCTTGTTGCCGAAGCGCATGGCGGCCACGCAGTCCGCCGGGCCCTCGTACTCGAAGAAGTCTTTGGCCGTGCCGCAGCTGCCGGAGCAGGGGACGTAGGCCACGTATTTGACGGACGCCACGGCGTCCAGGCCCATGACGGCGGCCACCGCGGCCGCGGCCTTGGCCCCGCCGGGGCCGCATTTGTCGGGGGGAGCCTCGCCGGCGACCACCGCCGCGGCGTAGGCGTCGCAGCCGGCGTAGCCGCAGCCGCCGCAGTTGGCGCCCGCCAGGGCGGCGCGCACCTCTTCGATGCGCGGGTCCTGTTCGACGTAGAATATCTTGGCCGCAAAGGCGAGCAGGCCGCCGAAAATGGCGCCCATCACGCCCAGCACCAGAATCGCGTACAGTACGTTAAGCATATCCGCGCCCCCCTTAACCGATCTGCATGCCGGAGAAGCCCATGAAGGCCAGCGCCAGCAAGCCGGCGGTGGTGAGGGCTATGGGGAAGCCCTCGAAGCTCTCGGGATACTCCGCGAACTGGAGGCGGTCGCGCACGGAGGCGAACAGCACGATGGCCAGCATGAAGCCGAGGCCGCCGGTGATGCCGTAGACGACGCTCTCGATGAAGTTGTAGTTGTTCTGCACGTTCAGCAGCACCACGCCGAGCACGGCGCAGTTGGTGGTGATGAGGGGCAGGTAGATGCCGAGCGCGGTGTAGAGCGAGGGGATGGACTTCTTAAGGAACATCTCCACGAACTGCACGAGCACGGCGATGACCAGGATGAAGGCCAGGGTGCTCATGTAGCCCAGGTCAAGGCTCACCAGCAGGCTGTTGACCAGGTAGCAGATGGCCGAGGAGAGGCCCATGACGAAGGTGACCGCGATGCCCATGCCGACGGCGGTGTCGATCTTGGTCGAGCAGCCGAGGAAGGGGCAGCAGCCGAGGAACTGCGAGAAGATGAAGTTGTTGATCAGTATCGCGCCCAGCGCGATGGTGAACACGGAATCAAGCATTTTCCTCAGCCTCCTTTACCGCGGGGATCTCCACCTTGGCCGCGCGCGCGGCCGCTTCCTTCTTCTCCGCGCTCTTGCGCAGGGCGTACTGCATGGCCGCCAGCAGGCAGGCCAGCGTGAGGAAACCGCCGAAGGGCATGATGAGGATGGTGGCCCCGAACTCCTCGGGGAAGATGCGGATGCCGGCGGCGGAGCCGTCGAACGAGACGCTCAGCGCGCCGTTGACGATCTCGAAGATGCCGGTGCCGAAGGTGCCGGAGCCGAGCAGCTCGCGGATCAGGCACATCAGCACGAGCACGACCGTGTAGCCGAAGCCCTGGAAGATGCCGTCCCAGAAGCTGGGGCCGATGGGCTCGTGCTGGCAGAAGGCCTCCGCGCGGCCGATGATGATGCAGTTGACGACGATGAGCGGGATGAACACGCCCAGCGAGGACGACAGCGCGGGGATGAACGCCTGCAGCAGCAGGTCCACGATGGTGACGAAGCCGGCGATGACGACGACGAATATCGCCAGGCGGATGTCGTTCGGTATGGCCTTGCGCAGCGCGGAGATGCACACGTTGCAGCAGGTGAGGATGATGAGGACCGAGAGGCCCATGCCGATGCCGTTGAACAGCGTGGTGGTGATGGCCATGGTGGAGCACATGCCGATACGCTGCACGAGTACCGGGTTGTTGGTGATGAGGCCCTCTTTGAACTGTTGTTTGAGATTCATTTCACGCCCCCCTTTAACCCAGCGCCTTGACGGCGGCGATGGCGGTGTTGGCCGCGTTGGCCATGGCCCTGGAGGATATCGTGGCGGCGGTGATGGAGTCCACGGTGCCGCCGTCCTTGGTCACCGCCATGCCCTCGGTCTGGCCGATGAAGCTGTCGGTGAACTCCTCTTCCGTTATCTTGGCGCCGAGGCCGCTCGTCTCCGCGTGGTCGATGACGCTGGCGCCGGTGATGGCGTAGTCGGCGCCGACGCCGAAGGCGGCGGTGATGGAGCTCTGCGCGCCGGAGAAGGTGAGCTCGACGACCCAGCCCTCGTCGCCGGCCTTGGAGATGGCGTCCACCGTCTCCCAGGCGGCCTCGTCGAAGGCCACGGTCTCGTATTCGCCGTCATAGGGCAGCACGGCCTGATAGGCCTCGGCCCTTGCCTCGGCCTGCCTCTGCGCGATGATGTCCTTGGTGAAGTAGTTCACCAGGCCCAGCACGCCGGAGGTGAGGGCGGACACCACGAAAAGTATCAGCGCGAGCCGGACGATCTGGTTGGGCGCTTTTTTGGTCTCAGTCATGCCGACGCCGCCTCCTTTTCCTTTTTCTTGGCCTCTTTTTTGGCCTGCCTGGCGGCCTTCACGTCCTCGGCCGTGACGCCGAACTGGCGGCCGCGAGTGACGCGGTCGATGGCCCAGGCGCAGCAGTTCATGATGAGGATGGCGTAGCTGACGCCCTCGGGGTAGGAGCCGAAATAGCGTATCAGCACGGTCAGCGCGCCGCAGCCCACGCCGAAGAGCAGCTGGCCCCTGAGCGTCACCGGGCTGGTGGAGTAATCCGTGGCCATGAAGAAGGCGCCCAGGATGAGGCCGCCGGAGAGGAGGTTATAGAGCGTCCAGTCCACGCGGCCGTAGCCGCTCTTGCCGAACACCAGGCAGAGCACGGCCACCGTGCCGATGAAGGCGGTCGGGATGCGCCAGGTGATGACCTTGCGGATGAGCAGGTAGGCCGCGCCGGCGAGCAGCGCCAGGGCGCTGATCTCGCCGATGCTGCCGGGCACGCCGCCGAGGAACAGCGATGTGAGGTCGAAGTACTCGGGCAGCGCCTCGCCGGCCTTGAGGTAGCTGAGCGGGGTGGCCATGGTGGCGCCGTCCACAACGCCGGCGAGCGTGGTGGGCACGGCCCAGCTGGTCATGACGGCGGCGTAGCCCGCCGTGAGGAAGGCCCTGCCCGCGAGGGCGGGGTTGAGGAAGTTCTTGCCGATGCCGCCGTAGAGCTGCTTCACCACCACGATGGCGAAGAAGGAGCCGATGACGCCCATCCACCAGGTGGCCTCGCTGGGCAGCACGCAGGTGAGCAGGAAGCCGGTGACCACGGCGGAGAGGTCGCCCACGCTCTGCGGCTTTTTCAGCAGCTTGCGGTAGCCCCACTCGAAGAACACGCAGGCGAACACGTTCACCGCCAGCAGCAGCACGACCTTGATGCCGAACATGTATGTACCGACGGCCAGCGCGGGGATGAGGGCGATGATCACGTCGAGCATGATGCTCGTGGTGTCCCTCTTCGTCCTCACCAGGGGGTTGGACGAGACTTTGAAGAGCTTTTTCTCCTCCATTACGCCCTCGCCTCCTTTCCGGCCGCGGCCGCGGCGTTCACGCGGGCCGCTTCAGCGCGCGCCTTCTCTTCGGCGCGCTTGGCGTTGAGCATCGCCTTGCCCACCTTGAAGGTGTGCGTCAGCGGCAGCCTGCCGGGACATCCCCAGGAGCAGGAGCCGCACTCGAAGCAGTCCATCACGTGGTACTCCTCCATTTTCTTGTAGTCGCCCTTCTTCACGTACATGTACATGTAAATGGGCTCGAGCTTCATCGGGCAGTGGGCGATGCAGTTGCCGCAGCGGATGCAGACGGGGTCCGCGATGTCGCGGTCCTCCTGCTCGGTGAACACCAGCAGGCCGCTGGCACCCTTGACGCTGCCGGCGGAGATGTCCGCCACGCAGATGCCCATCATCGGCCCGCCCATGCAGATGCGCTGCACGTTGCCGACGAAGCCGCCGGCCTCGTTGAAAATGTGCTCCAGCGGCGTGCCGTAACGCACGAGGAGGTTCTGCGGCTCCTTTATGCCGCTGCCGGCCACGGTGACGACGCGCTCGATTGCCGGGACGCCCTCGTAGCACGCGCGGTAGATGGTGTAGGCCGTGTATGTAGACACAACGTTGCAGCCCACGCCGCTGGGCAGCCCGCCGGGCTTGACCTCGCGGTCGGTGTTGACCTTCACCTGCATCTTCTCGGCGCCCTGGGGGTACTTGACCTCCTCGGGGACGATCTCGATGCCGTACTTCGCGGGATCGAGGCTGCTGAGCAGGTCGATGGCGTCCTGCTTGTTCTTCTCGATGCCGTAGTAGCACTTGTCCACGCCCTGGGCTATGCGCACGAGCTCGATACCCTTCAGCAGCTCCTCCGGGTGCTCGAGCATGGTGCGGTGGTCGCCGCAGAGATAGGGCTCGCACTCCGCGCCGTTGATGATGAGCGTGTCCACCTTCCCGCGGCCGCTGGAGATCTTGAACGCCGTTGGGAACATGGCGCCGCCCATTCCGGTAACGCCGGCCTCGCGGATGCGGGCGATGATGGCGTCCGGATCCTTGAGCTGCTCGGGCGTGAGCGGCTTCATGTCCTCGCAGGGGGTGTCCTGGAAGTCGTTCTCGATCACCACGGACATCACCATGTCGCCCAGCATGTGGCGGCGCGGCTCCACGGCGACGACCTTGCCGGAGACGGAAGCGTGTACAGGCGCGGAAATCGGCGCGTCAGTCGCGCCGATGAGCTGGCCCATCTTCACAGTGTCGCCCACCTTGACGACGGGCTGGTTCGGGGCGCCTATGTGCTGGACCATCGGCAGCACCACCTCTTTGGGCGGGGCGATGGGGCGCACAGGCGACTTGGCGGCAGTTTTTTCGTATTCCGGGTGAACGCCGCCGTAATACTTAAAAGGCATGAGCATCACCTCTCATAATTTTGACTGCATCATAATAGCACAATTCGTCGAATGTGTCCAGAGAATATGACGCCAAAAATGTCATTTTTGCGTGATTATTTCTTAACGAGCATGAGAAATCATTAACAATTGCAGGGCTATTGTTAGCAACTGGCAATTATGCGTCGTTATAGGGGGAAACTGCACTTATATGCAATTTCCGCCCGGGCGGCCGCGGCGCGGTAAAAAAACTTCCGTCTTAACAAGCGGGGCAAATTAGTGTAGAATAAGCCTGCGCCCGGCGGCGCCCCCGCGCCCCGCCGGCACACTGAAACGGAGGTGCTCACATGCTCATCACCGAATGGGGCGAGGCCCTGGACCGCAGCGCGCCGCTGCCCGAATACCCCCGGCCGCAGCTCGTGCGCGGCAGCTACCTCAACCTCAACGGCCCCTGGGAATACGCCTTCACGGCGGACATGAAAAAGCCCGAGGAATACGCGGGCGAGATCGTCGTCCCCTTCTCCCCCGAGTCGCCGCTCTCCGGCGTGGGGCGCACGCTGCGCGCGGGGGAATACCTCTGGTACCGCCGGCGCTTCACGCTGCCGGAGGGCTTCAACATCGGCCGCGTGCTGCTGCACTTCGGGGCCGTGGACCAGTCCGCGCGCGTCTGGGTGAACGGCCACGACGCCGTGGCCCACACGGGCGGCTACCTGCCCTTTTCGGCGGACATCACCGAGCTGCTTGAGGACGGCGAGAACACGCTGGTCGTCCGCTGCGCGGACGACACGGACGAGAGCTGGCACACGCGCGGCAAGCAGAAAACGAAAAAGGGCGGCATCTGGTACACGCCGCTCTCCGGCATCTGGCAGACCGTCTGGTGCGAAAGCGTGCCGGAGAACTATATAAAGCACCTCTTCATCACCCCCCGCCTGGCCGACCGGGCCGTGGAGCTCTTCGTGGACGGCGAGGGCGAGTGCCGCGCCGAGATCGAGGGTGAGGAGTATGTGTTCCCCGCCGGGCAGCCGGCCGTGCTCGAGCTGCACGGGGAGATACGCGAGTGGACGCCGGAACGCCCGGAGCTCTACGACTTGACGCTCTCGCTGGGCGAGGACCGGGTGCGGAGCTATTTCGCCATGCGCTCCTTCGGCGTGGGGACGGACAGCGCCGGCGTCAAGCGGCTGCTGCTCAACGGCAAACCTTATTTCCACAACGGCGTGCTCGACCAGGGCTGGTGGCCGGACGGGCTCTACACCGCGCCCAGCGACGAGGCGCTGGCCTTCGACATCTCCGCCGCCAAGGCGATGGGCTTCAACATGCTGCGCAAGCACGTGAAGGTCGAGCCCGCCCGCTGGTACTACCACTGCGACCGCCTCGGCATGCTCGTCTGGCAGGACATGCCCAACGGCGGCGGGAAATATAACGCCCTCACCGTCTCCGCCCCCCTGCTCACGGGCGCGCACACGCGCGACGACAAATACGCCCGCTTCGGCCGCAAGAGCGAGCGCGGCCGCCGCGAGTTCACCGCCGAGCTGCGGGAGATGGTCACCGCGCTCTACAACTGCCCCTGCATCGCCATGTGGGTGCCCTTCAACGAGGGCTGGGGCCAGTTCGACGCGGAGGAGAACGTCAGGGCCATCCTCTCCATCGACGACACGCGCACCATCGACCACGCCAGCGGCTGGCACGACCAGGGCATCGGCGAGATAAAGAGCATCCACCTCTATTTCGACGACTACCGCTACGCGCCGGACAAGCTGGGCCGCTGCGTGGTGCTCAGCGAGTTCGGCGGCTACACCTGCGCCATCGAGGGCCACTCGGCGGAGGGCAAGCCCTTCGGCTACAAGAAATTCAAGACCCCCGCCGAGCTCCGCGCGGGGCTGGTCGTGCTCTACGACGGGCAGATACGCCCCGCCGTGCGCGACGGGCTCTCCGCCGCCGTCTATACCCAGCTGACGGACGTGGAAAACGAGCTCAACGGCCTCATCACCTACGACCGCCGCGTGCTCAAGCTCGCGCCGGAGGCCGTGGAGCGCACCGTGAGGATGCCCGCTCTCCGTCCCTGACGGAAGTTTGCACACACAGCGCGGACATTTCGGCCGGTAATTCGTGAAAGTTACGCCTTGCGGCCGGCGCGCATGTGATGGTATAATGACGGCGTGTTTTCGCAAAACTTACAAAAACATAAAATAAAAATACGGGTCGAGGAGTTGTGACACAGACATGAACTATGAAAACCTGCGCCGCGAGGACGAGGAGATCTTCTCCGCCATGGCCAAGGAGCTGCAGCGCCAGCGCGACCACATCGAGCTCATCGCCAGCGAGAATTTCACCTCCCCTGCGGTGATGGAGGCCACGGGCAGCCATCTGACGAACAAATACGCCGAGGGCTACCCCGGCAGGCGCTTCTACGGCGGCTGCGAATATGTGGACGTGGTGGAGGACATCGCCCGCGAGCGGGCCAAGCAGCTCTTCGGCGCCGAGCATGCCAACGTGCAGCCCCACTCCGGTTCGCAGGCCAACGTCGCCGTATATCTGGCGCTCTGCAAGCCCGGCGACGTGATCATGGGCATGGACCTCGCCTGCGGCGGGCACCTGACGCACGGGTCAAAGGCCTCCATCACCGGCAAGTACTTCGACGTGCACGGCTACGGCGTGGACCGCGAGACCGAACTCATCGACTACGACGAGATGCGCCGCATGGCGCTCGAGCTGCGCCCGAAGATGATCATCTCCGGCGCCAGCGCCTACTCCCGCATCATCGACTGGAAGCGCATCCGCGAGATCTGCGACGAGGTCGGTGCCTACATGTTCGTGGACATGGCGCACATCGGCGGCCTGGTGGCCGCGGGCGCCCACCCCTCCCCCGTCCCCTATGCGGACGTTGTCACGACGACCACCCACAAGACCCTGCGCGGCCCCCGCGGCGCCGTCATCCTCTGCAAAGCCGACCTGGCGAAGAAGATCGACTCCGCCATCTTCCCCGGCAGCCAGGGCGGCCCGCTGATGCACGTCGTGGCCGCCAAGGCCGTGTGCTTTAAAGAGGCCATGAGCCAGGAATTCAAGGACTACCAGTTCCAGGTGGTGAAAAACGCCAAGGCCCTGGCGGAGACGCTCGCCGCCGGCGGCGTGCGCCTGGTCTCCGGCGGCACGGACAACCACCTGATGCTGGCCGACGTTATGAGCATGGGCGTCACCGGCCGCGACATGCAGGAGCTGCTGGACCGCGCGAACATCACCGCCAACAAGAACGCCATCCCCTTCGACGAGCAGCCGCCGCACCTGGGCAGCGGCGTGCGCTTCGGCTCTCCCGCCTCCACCTCGCGCGGGATGAAGGAGGACGAGTTCCGCGAGATCGGCGGGCTGATACTGCGCCTGATGCGCGAGCGGGACGCCGCCGTGCCCGCCGTGCGCGAGGAGGTCCTCGCCCTCTGCGAGCGCTTCCCGCTTTACGAGAACGTCATCTGAGGAAACACCGGGGGAGAGCGCGGCTCTCCCCCCTTTTTTATCATCCCCGCGCCGGGCGCGGGGCGCGGAGGTGCGCATGTACAGGATCTTTCTGGTGGAGGACGACGCCGTCATCGCCGCGGCGGTGAAGCGGCACCTGGAGGGCTGGGGCTGCGAAGTGGCCTGCGCGGAGGACTTCGCGCATGTGCTCGCGGAGTTCGAGCGCTGCTCGCCGCAGCTGGTGCTGCTGGACATCTCCCTCCCCTTCTATAACGGCTACCACTGGTGCAGCGAGATACGCCGCGTCTCCGCAGTGCCGGTCATCTTCATCTCCGGCGCGGCGGACAGCATGAACATCGTGATGGCCATGAACATGGGCGCGGACGACTTCATCGCCAAGCCCTTCGACCTGGACGTGCTGACGGCGAAGATACAGGCCCTGCTGCGCCGCGCCTACGGCCTCAGCGAGCCGAAGCACGTCCTCGAGCGCGGCGGCGCGCTGCTGGACATGCCCGCGGGCACGCTCTCCGCCCCCGGCGGCAGCGTGGAGCTGACGAAAAACGAGCTGCGCATCCTGAAAACGCTGATGGAGAGCCGCGGCATCGTCAGCCGCGACGAGCTGATGCTCAGCCTCTGGAAAACGGACAGCTTCGTGGACGAGAACACGCTCACCGTGAACGTCGGCCGCCTGCGGCGCAAGCTGGAGGGCGCCGGCCTGGCGGACTTCATCAAGACCAAAAAGGGGCTCGGCTACTTCATCGAAGACGGCGGCGCCCACACGGGAGGTTGAACGGACATGCTGGACTGCATCGCCGTCGGTCTCGGCGGCTTCATCGGCTCCGTGCTGCTCTTTGCGCGCGTGGGCCTCTGCGGCGGCTTCACCACCTTCTCCACCTTCTCGCTGGAGACCTTTGAGCTGCTGCGCGCCGGCCATTACGGCATGGCCGCGCTCTACGCCGCGCTCAGCGCCGCGCTCTGCGTCCTCGCCGTGCTGCTGGCGCAGCTGCTGGTGAAGCCATGAGCGCCCTCGCCTATCTGCGGCGGCACTGGAAGATCGTGCTGCTCTTCGCCGCCTTCACCGGCATCTTCGCGCTGGTGTTCTCGCTCTACGACCTGCCCGTGGAGGCGGTGGCCTACGCCGCCGCGCTCTGCCTGGCCGTGGGCGCGGTGATGTTCGCCCTCGGCTTCCTGCGCTGGCGGGCGCGCCTGCGCGCGCTGGAGGCCATGCGCCGCACCGTCACCGTCTCGCTGGACGGCCTGCCCGCTCCCGGCGGGCGCGCGGAGGCCGATTACCAGGAGCTTTTGCGCATCCTGCGCGCCGAGCTCGCGCGCACGGAGGCCGCCGCCGCCCGCGAGCGGCGCGAGGCGGAGGACTACTACACGCTCTGGGCGCACCAGATAAAAACGCCCATCGCCGCGCTGCGGCTGCTGCTGCAGTCCGGCGGGGCGGACAGCGGCGCGCTCACGGCGGAGGTGCTGCGCATCGAGGGCTATGTGGAGATGGCGCTGGGCTATGTGCGCCTGGAGGGCGGGAGCGACTTCGTCTTGCGCTCGTGCGACCTCGACGAGGTCGTGCGCGGCTGCCTGCGCAAGTACGCGCCGCTCTTCATCCTCAAAAAGCTGCCGCTCGACTTCCGCGAGACGGGCCTCACCGTGCTCTCGGACGAAAAGTGGCTGGCCTTCGTGATCGAGCAGCTGCTCGCCAATGCCCTCAAATACACCCGCGCGGGGCATGTGGCCGTCTACGCCGAGGGCCGCGCGCTGATCGTCGAGGACACGGGCATAGGCATCGCGCCGGAGGACCTGCCGCGCGTTTTCGAGCGTGGCTTCACCGGCTACAACGGCCGCGAGGACAAAAAGTCCACCGGCCTCGGCCTCTACCTCTGCTCGCGCGTCTGCCACAAGCTGGGGCACCGGCTCACCCTCGTCTCCGAGCCCGCCCGCGGCACCCGCGCCCGCCTCTTCTTCCCCACCGGCCCGTATCCGGAGGCGCCGGGCGGCGGGCAATGATCGCAGGCAAAAGACCCGCGGGGCATGTGCCCCGCG
>DSLMC04102__coassemble_1857_pt1 | contig 10428 bp, 11 predicted proteins | sample DSLMC04102__metabat2_low_PE_011 | metagenome-assembled genome bin DSLMC04102
GAAACTCCTCCCTCGGCGGGGTGAAGGCGTTCAGGACCGGGCCGGCGAGGAGCGTGGCGAGGTATCCGGCGGGGCCGGCGAGGATGAGCGCCGTGGGCGGGAAGAGATACGCCGCGAACATCGTGGCTGCGGCGAGGAGCATCAGCGCGAGGGCGCGCCAGGGGGCGCGGCGCAGCAGGCGCAGCATGAAGGAGAGTATCTGCGCCGCCCTGAAGCTGAAGCGCGAGAGCGCGGGGAAGCCGAGGGCGCAGATATCGAGCGCGAAAAAGAGCGTAAGGGCGAGCGTGACGGCGTAAAATGCCGTCACCAGCGCGCTCAGCGGCGCGTTCACCAGATAGAGCGCGGACACATAGGCCACGGCCAGCAGCAGCGCGAGGATGAGCGAAAGGGCCGCGCCGGTGGCGAAGTTCTGCCGGAAGGCGCGGAAAAATTCCCGCCAGGGCCGCTCCCTGCCGCGGCGCACGCACTTTGCAAGCGAATAATAGAGCGCGGAGGCGGCGCCGCCCAGCGTGATCACGGGCAGCGAGCAGAGCGCGGCCAGCGCGCCCAGGCCGAGGACGGTGAGGGCTTTTTTCATGCGAGAGCCTCCCGCGCTGCCTCCAGGTAGTAGTGCGTGAGCAGGTCTACGCACTTGCCGTAGCTCTGGCGGCCCAGTTCCTGGCCGTTGGACTTGAGGAAGGAGTCGTAAACGCTGTTGGAGGCCGTCTGCACGGCCGTGTCCTCAAACTGCGCCCAGTAGGCGTTGTTGATGTTGAAGTCGCGGCGCACGGTGTCCGAAAGGCTGTAGTAGACCTCCTCCCAGGCCTCGCGGTCCGCGCGGCTGAGGGCGTTGCCGAGGTAGATGTAGCCGAGGGCGGCCCCGGCGTAGCGGAAGTCGGCGTACTGCGAGTTCAGGCAGGAGAAGATGGCCACGAAGTTGCACTCCTGCTCCGCCGCCACGCCCCGCTGGTGGGCGATCTCGTGCTGGGTGGTGGAGGGCAGGAGGAACACGGGCGAGGCCATGTTCACGTTTGCCTCCCCCGTGAGGGGGAAGAAAAAGCCCGTGAAGTCAAGGTAGCTCATGATGGTGGAAAAGTGGATGCCCTTGGGCTCAAGGGGCTCGCCCTGCAGGCAGGGGAAGGACTCCGCCGCGCCGGCGAACACCTCCGGCGCGCGAGCGAGGATGTCCTCCCGGTCGTAGTCCCAGCCCCCGTCCGCCGTGCGGGGGACGTCCTCCGCGTACTCGTTCGCGAGAGCGGCAAAATAGCGCGTGACGGCCTCCAGCTCCGAGACCTCCACCGGGCCGTCGTCCACGCCGCTCTGCTCGGAGAAGCCGGGGGCATAGTAATAGGGCGTCCAGAAAAGGCAGAGCCCGGCCCAGAAGAGGGCGGCGATCATGCCGAGCGTCACCGCGCAGCGGAAAAGCTGCAATAGCCGGCCGCCGCGGCGTATCAGCCGGACGATTACGAAGGCGAGATAGGCCAGCAGGCCTATTATCAGCAGGGCGTAGAACACCTCGGCCGCCGAAAAGCTGAAATGCGAGCACAGCCGCGACATGAAGGCGTGATATGGCCGGGAGATGTGCGAGTATATCCAGAGCATGGCGCCGTCCGACCGGCGCAGGAGCTGCACGGCCAGGGCCGTGAGCAGGCCCAGAAGCAGCAGCGCGCTGCGCACGGGGGCAAAGTCCCGTGCGCGGCGCCCGTTTTTGACGTTTTCCATTTTCAGCCTTTGAAAACGGCGGCGTTTTTGACGAAGTACTCCAGGCCGGAGTACACCGTGGTGGCGAGGACGACTATCCAGCAGACGGTTACCAGCGCATCGGGTATCGGGAGCATGAGCAGCACGAAGCAGACCATGGTCGAGGCCGTTTTTATCTTGCCCGACCAGGCGGCGGCTATCACCTTTCCGCCCTCCACGGCGATCATGCGCAGGCCCTGGATGGCCAGCTCGCGGGCGACGACGATGATGGCCGCCCAAGCCGGGAACAGCCCGAAGTCCACGAACACGAGCAGGACGGAGATGACGAGCAGCTTGTCCGCGAGCGGGTCGAGGAACTTGCCGAAATTCGTCACCTGGTTGTAGTGCCGGGCGATGTAGCCGTCCGCGAAGTCGGACAAGGAGGCAATGACGAACGCCGCGAGGGCGAAGTACATGTGCCCCTCAAAGTCGAGGTACATGAGCACGAGCACGACGGGGATGAGCAGCATCCTGACGATCGTAATTTTGCTGGCTGTGGTCAATTTCATTCTGAGCGCCTCCTGCCTCGGTCAAATGAGTTCGCACCTGAGCTCGCCGTCCTCCGCCGAGAGGACGCGAAGCTGCACTATGCTGCCCGGCATGCACGGGCCGGGGAAAACCACGGAGCCATCGATGCCCGGGGAGTCGAAGTACGCCCGGCCGCGGGCAATGTTGCCCTCCGGGTCGTATTCGTCGCAGATGGCCTCGACGACGCTGCCGGCGAGCGAGCGCTCCCACTCGTCCATGATCTCCGCTTGCAGCGCGTTCACCAGCTCTGCGCGCTGCCGGGCGGTGTCCGCGTCAACGTGCGGCATTTTGGCGGCGGGGGTGCCCTCCTCCGGCGAGAAGGGGAACACGCCGGCGCGCTCGATCTTCGCTTCGCGCAGGAATTCGCAGAGCTCCTCGAACTCCGCCTCCCCCTCCCCGGGCAGGCCGGTGATGAGGCTCGTGCGCAGCACGAGGCCGGGGATGCGCTCGCGGAGCTTTTTGAAGAGCGCGCGGATCTCCGCACCGCGGTCGCGGCGGTTCATCTTCCGCAGTATGTTGTCGTTGATGTGCTGGATGGGTATGTCGAGGTATTTGACGATCTTCGGCTCCGAGGCGATGACCTCGATGAGCCCGTCGTCGAGCTCGTGGGGATAGAGGTAGTGCAGGCGCAGCCACTCCAGCCCCTCCACAGCGCACAGCTCCCTCAGCAGCGCGGCGAGGCAGGTGCCGTCCTTGAAGTCCGCGCCGTAGTGTGTGAGGTCCTGGGCCACGAGGATGAGCTCCTTATAGCCCTGCGCGGCGAGGGACTTCGCCTCCTCGACGATGGCGGCCATGGGGCGCGAGCGGAAGGGGCCGCGTATCGAGGGTATCAGGCAGTAGGAACAGCGGTTGTCGCAGCCCTCGGCGATCAGCAGGTAGGCCCAGGCCGGGCCGGTGCAGACCAGCCGCGCGGACTCCTGCACAGGCGCGTCGTTGGGGTCCAGATAGACGGGCCTTTCGCCGCGCGCGGCGGCCTCCAATGCCTCCGCGATGCGCTCGCAGCTGCCGACGCCGACCACGCCGTCCACCTCCGGCAGCTCGGCCATGACCTCGCCGCCGTAAAGCTGGGCGAGGCAGCCGGCGCACAGCAAGGTTTTAAGGCGGCCGTTTTTCAGCTCCGCGGCCTCGAGCAGCGTGTCTATTGCCTCCTGCTTCGCGTCCTCTATGAAGGCGCAGGTGTTCACTACCACGGCCTCGGCCTCCGCCGGGTCGGACGTTATCTCATGCCCGGCCGCGGCGAGCGCGGCGAGCATCTGCTCGGCGGCCACCTGGTTTTTGGGGCAGCCGAGGGATATAAGCGATACTTTCATGCTTCCTCCTGGGAGAGATATTCGCGCCGGTAGCGCTCGGCGGCCTCCCGCACCTCCTGATAGCCGAAGCCGCGGCGCTGGACGGCGGCCAGCGCGCGGCGCAGCTCCTCCGGCTCCGGCGCGCGGCCGCGCATCTTCGCGCACAGGCAGCGGTAGGCGCCGTCCGCGTCGTCCGGGACGGCGGCGAGGGCCGCGTCCCAGTATTCGCGGGGCACGCGCCGGCGGCGCAGCTCCTCGAGCACGCGCCGCTCGCCGAAGCCGCGGGCCGTGTAGTGCCGGGCCACCATGGCGGCGTAGTTTTCGTCGTTTACAAAGCCCAGAGCCACGCAGCGGTCGGCGGCCGCGGCGGCCTCCGGGGCCTCAAAGCCCTTTTCCACGAGCTTCGCGGCCAGCTCGTCGCGCCCGTAGTCCCGCCGCTCGAGCAGGCGCATGGCGGCCTCCTTCGCGCTGCGCGCGGCGGCCGGGCTCACTCGTCGAAGTCCTCGGCGGAGATGTCCACCGCGCGGCCGGCGGCCACGGCGGCCCGGCGGGCCTGCGGCGTCAGCAGCTTGTGGGCGTTGGCGCGGATGTCCGCTTCCAGCTTGTCCATCACGTCCGGGTGCTCCTCAAGATAGGTGCGCACGCCGTCGCGGCCCTGGATGCGGGCGTCGCCCACCGTGTACCACGCGCCGGCCTTCTCGATCAGGTCCAGCTTGGCGCCGAGGTCGATGATCTCGCCCACCTTGCTGATGCCCTGGCCGTAGATGATGTCGAACTCCGCCTCCTTGAAGGGGGGCGCGACCTTGTTCTTGATGACCTTGGCGCGCGTGCGGTTGCCGATCATCTCGCTGCCGTTCTTCAGCGTCTCGATGCGGCGCATGTCGATGCGCACGCTGGCGAAATACTTCAGCGCGCGGCCGCCGGGAGTGGTCTCCGGGTTGCCGTACATGACGCCGATCTTCTCGCGCAGCTGGTTGATGAAGATGACGATGCAGCCCGTCTTGCTGACGACGCCGGCCAGCTTCCTGAGCGCCTGGCTCATCAGCCGGGCGACCACGCCCACGCTGCTCTCGCCCATCTCGCCCTCGAGCTCGCTGCGGGGCAGCAGCGCGGCCACGGAGTCGATGACCACCACGTCCAGCGCGCCGGAGCGCACCAGCTGCTCGGTGATCTCCAGCGCCTGCTCGCCCGTGTCCGGCTGGGAGATCAGCAGATTGTCGATATCCACGCCGAGGGCGCGGGCGTAGGCCGGCTCCAGGGCGTGCTCCACGTCGATATAGGCGGCCTCGCCGCCGTTTTTCTGCGCGCTGGCCACGACGTGCAGCGCGAGGGTGGTCTTGCCGCAGCTCTCGGGGCCGTAGATCTCGACTATGCGCCCGCGGGGGACGCCGCCGATGCCGAGCGCGAGGTCCAGCGAGAGCGAGCCGGTGGAGATGGCCTCCACGTTCACGGGGATGTCGTCCCCCAGGCGCATGATGGCGCCCTTGCCGTAGTTGCGCTCGATCTGGGCGATGGCGGTCTCCAGCGCCTTCTTCTTGTCGGAAGCGGGTGAGGGGGCGGCGGAAGCCGCGGCCTTTTTCTTTTCTGCCATATTCCAAACACCTCTTATATCGTCAGTCTGGCGTAGTTTACACGTCGTTGCCCGCGCCCTCGCGGACATAGGTGAGCTCGGCGATGCCGTTTATGGCGCGGCAGCCGAGGAAGCGCAGGCGCTGCTCGCGCCCCAGGGGGCCGAACAGGCGGCGGCCGCCGCCGAGCAGCGTGGGGATGATAGAGAGGCGGAGCACGTCGATCTCGCCTGCGCGCAGCAGCTGCATGGCGGTCTCCGCCCCGCCGCAGATCCAGATATCGCGGCCCGGGAGGGCGCGCAGCCGGCGCAGGAGCTTATCGGGCGCTTCATCAGTGAAGGTGACGCCCTCGGGCGCGCCGTCCGCCGGGCGGTGCGTGAGGACGTAGCAGTCCATGCCCTCATAGGGCCACGCGCCGGGCGAGAGCTCGCCCCTCACCTGGTCGTAGGTGCGGCGGCCCATGACGGCCGTGTCCACCGTGGCGGCGAACTCGCCGTAGCTGCCCTCTTCGAGCGCGGGGTCGTGGCCATGGAGCCAGCCCACGCCGCCGGCGCTGTCGGCGATGAAGCCGTCCAGGCTGAGGGCGATGTACAGTACGGTCTTGCGCATGGGCTTCAGGCCTTGGCGGCTACCACGCGCTGGATGTTCTGCGTGTCCGGGAAGCTGCGCGCTTCGCGCAGGCCGGCCATGCGCATCAGGTCCTTCACGCGCTCGGCCTGGTCCTCGCCCACCTCGAACATCAGCTCGCCGCCCTGGCGGATGACGAGCGCCCAGTTCTTGAGGATGGCGCGGTAGAAGTCCAGCCCGTCCTCGCCGCCGTCCAGCGCCCAGACGGGCTCGTAGTCGCGCACAGAGGGGTCGAGCGTGAGTATCTCCATGGTGGGGATATAGGGCGGGTTGCTGACCACCAGGTCAAAGCTGCCCGTCATCAGCGGCGGCTGCTTCGTCACGTCCGCCGGCAGGAAGCTGACGCGCCCGCCGAGGCCGTTGCGCTCGACGTTGCGGCGGCTTATTTCCATGGCCTCCGGGCTCACGTCCGACAGCACCACGCGCACGCGCGGGAGCTCGGCGGCTATGGCGCAGCCGATGCAGCCCGTCCCGGAGCAGAGGTCGAGCACGCGCGCGTCCAGCCGGCCCGTGCCGCGCAGGTACTTTATGGCCAGCTCCGCCAGCACCTCGGTGTCTATGCGCGGTATCAGCACGTCGCGCGAGACCTCCATCGGCAGGCCGCGGAACTCCCAGACGCCCGTGATATAGGCCACGGGCTCGCCGGCGAGGCGGCGCCGGACCATGGCCTCGGCGCGCTTTTCAACCTCGTCCGTGGCGTAAAAGCGCATGTCGCGCAGCAGCTTTTCCGTGCTCTTGCCGGCGGCTGAGGCGGCTATCAGCCGCGCTTCCAGCGCGGCGGCCTCTATCCCCGCGTCCCGCAGGCGGTTGCGCAGGGCGATATACATCTCACTGTAGGTCCTTGGCATCTCTTTTCCCCCCAAATGCCTTACCAGGCGTCCGCGCCCTTTTCCTCGGGTATCACCAGCTCCATGGCGCGGATGGCGCACTCGATCATGCCGTCGTCCGGCTCCTTCGTCGTCAGGTGCTGGAGCTGGCGGCCGGGCCAGGAGAGCGCGCTGCTGAGCCAGTTGTCGTGCCGGCCTGCCCAGCGGTTTATCTCATAGCTCACGCCCACCGTCAGCGGCAGCAGCGCCAGGCGGCAGGCCATGCGCAGCAGCGTGTTGTCCAGCTGTATCAGCATCCCCACGAGGATGCCGACGATGATGGCCACGAGCAGGAAGCTCGTGCCGCAGCGGGGGTGGAAGCGGCTCTGCGGCCGGACGTTTTCCACCGTGAGCGGCAGGCCCTTTTCATAGCAGAATATCGTCTTGTGCTCGGCGCCGTGATAGGAGAAAAGGCGCTTCATGTCCTTCATGTTCGAGCACAGGTAGAGGTATACGAGCAGTATGGCGAGCTTGAGCACGCCCTCGAGGAGGTTGCGCAGGGTATAGTGCCCCTCGAGCCCGGGTATCAGCCCGATTATGAACGTCGGGAGGATTATGAACAGCGCCACCGCCAGCGCCACGCCGAGCACGGCGGCGATGCCGATGACGGCCTTCTCGGCCTTTTCGCTGCCGAGCTTTTTCTCCAGCCACATGTCGAACTTGTCCGGCTCCTCCTGCTCGTCCTCCGGGAGAAGGGAGGCCGAATAGGTGAGGGCCTTCATGCCCTTGAGCATCGAGTCCGCGAATACGGCCACGCCGCGCACGACGGGCCAGCCGAAGAGCGCGCAGCGCTCCTTCAGCGGCTTTATGGGCTCGGTTTTTTCAACCAGGCCGTCCTTCGTGCGGCAGACTATGGCCTGCCGGTCCGGCCCGCGCATCAGGATGCCCTCCATCAGCGCCTGGCCGCCTATCGAAGTGCGGAAGCAGACCGCATTTTCGTTCTTTTTTGCCATTATTGACCTCTTTTGCTTGTTATTGAGTCTTGACGGGCAGCTCCACCGTCACCAGCGCGCCGCCGCCCTCGGCGTTTGCCACCGTCAGGCGGCCGCCGTGCAGCGAGACGATCTCGTCGCAGACGGCAAGGCCGATGCCGCTGCCGCGCTCCTTGCCGCGGCCCTTGTAGAAGCGCTCCTTCACGTGCGGCAGATCCTCCGGCGCCACACCGGGGCCGTGGTCGCGCACGGAGATGCGCACATATTCGCCCTCCGCGGCGGCGGAGAGCTCCACGCGCCGGCCGCTGCGGCCGTATTTGACGGCGTTGTCCAGTATGTTCAGCAGCACCTGCTTGAGCCGCGCGGCGTCCCCCGTGACGGCGGGCAGTCCCGCCTCCGGCAGGTCGCAGCAGAGCTGGATGTCGTCGTGCCGCAGCAGCTCGCTGTAGGTGAAATCGACCTCCTCGATAAGGGCGGCGAGGTCCACCGTGCCCAGCTCCAGTGCAAACCGGCCGTCCCGCAGCCGGGTGAACTCCAGCAGCTCCTCCACCATGGAGGTGAGGCGGCTGGCCTCCGCGCAGATGATCTCCGCGCCGCGGCGCGAATCGTCCTGCAACGCCTCGTCATAGAGCAGCGTCTCGCCCCAGCCGGTGATGGCCGTCAGCGGCGTACGCAGCTCGTGCGAAACGGAGGAGACGAACTCCGACTGTACGCGGCTGGCCTCACCTATCTTCTGCGACATGTCGTTGATGGCCTCCGTCAGCGCGCCCACCTCGTCGTCGCGGAATTTCTCCGCCAGGGAGCCGTAGCTGCCCTCCGCGATGCGGCGGGCCGTGTCGCCCAGGCCGAGGATGGGGCTCGTCACCCGCTCGCGGAACCAGAGGTTGGAAGCGAGCAGCAGCAGCACTGAGAGCACGGCGAAGGCCGCCGCCCAGCCGCCCGCGCCGCGCGCGGCGCAGACCACGGCCGTTATCACGAAGATGCAGACCGCGCAGCTGACGGCCAGCCACTCGCCCTTCAGCCCCTTCGCCGCGTCCGGCAGTTCCAGCGCGCGCAGGCGGGATATGAGCGCTGCTGCGCGCGCGCCGATGTGCCCTTTCGCGTCCTTCTCCGGCATCTCAGGACCCCCACTTGTAGCCGTAGCCCCAGATGGTGGTGATGAACTGCGGCATGGCGGTGGACTCCTCGATCTTCAGGCGCAGCCGGCGGATGTTCACGTCCACGATCTTCAGGTCGCCCTTGTACTCCGGCCCCCAGACGTTCTCCAGTATCTCCTCGCGCGAGAGCGCGCGACCGGGGTTTTCCATGAACAGCTTGATGATGGTGAACTCCGTCTGCGTCAGGCGCACGCGCTCGCCGTCCTTGTCCAGCGTGCGGTTGCGCGGGCTGAGCACGAAGGGGCCGCTGACGATGTCGTCCTCGTCCCCGTCGGTCACGCCGCGCACGCGGCGGTAGAGCGCGTCCACTCTTGCGAGCAGCTCCGCCGGGGAGAAGGGCTTGGTGACATAGTCGTCCGCGCCCGTCATCAGCCCCGTGACCTTGTCCATCTCCTGGCTGAGGGCCGTCAGCATGATGATGCCCATGCGCGAGCCGGAGGCCCTTATGCGCCGGCAGACCTCAAAACCGTCTATATCCGGGAGCATCACGTCCAAAAGGGCGACGCAGATGTCCTCGTTCTCCTCGAGCAGCTTGAGCGCTTCCTCGCCCGTGGCGGCCTCCAGCGGGTCGTAGCCCGAGCGGCGCAGGTTGATGACCACGAAGCTGCGGATGGCGTTTTCGTCCTCAAGGACCAGTATTTTCTTCACAGACGCCACACCTTCCCGTTAAACTTTTGTCTCTTTTGCGGCGCCTGACCGGCGGCGCCTCCAGGTATTATATCACAGCTTTTTCATTAATGGTAGCGGAAGATAACAAAATATAGTATCATCCGCTTACAGAAAGGTAAACTGTGGCGCTCAGCGCGAAAGGGGGGCGGGAAATGCTCGTCTGCTGCGCGGACATACGCGCTCTGGACAACGCGCGGCCGCTCCTGGCCGGGCGCGGCGGCCGTGCGCCCAGCGGCTTCGCCCGCTCGCTGCTGCTGGTGGCCGCGCGGGAGCTCTGGGGCTGGCGCGCGCTGCCGGAGGTGGCCTACCGGCGCTCGGGCAAACCGTACTTCCCCGCCGAGCCGCGGCGCTATTTCTCGCTCAGCCACACGCGCACGCATGTGCTGGCGGCGGTGGCGGATGTGCCCGTGGGCGCGGACGTGGAGACAGCGCGCGAGCGGCCCGCGCAGCTCTGGCAGCGGCTGATGAGCGAACGCGAGCGGCGCGACTTCGAGCCCTATGAGCTCTGGTGCCTGCGCGAGAGCTGCTATAAGCTGATGGACGGCGGCGACCTGCGCACGATGCCCTTCCGCCGCGAGGGCGGGCGCATCGCCGCGCCCGTGGAGGGTGTCTCCTGCCGGCTCTACCGCCCGGACGAGGGCTGCTTCGCCGCCGCCTGCGCCCTGGGCGCGGAGCCGCCAGAGGGGCTGCTGCTGGTGCCGCCGCGGGAAATCTGCTCTTGAAATAAGCGCCGCCGCGGGGTATAATAGCAGGGCGCACGCGCCGGTGTGTCGGAATTGGCAGACGACCGCGACTCAAAATCGTGTGGAGAGATCCGTGTGGGTTCGAGTCCCACCACCGGCACCACGTCGGAGCAAAGTCCGCTTTGCTCCTCCTCTCCAACTGCGACCCGCTTGCGCTGGGCTCGCAGTTGGTTTTCTTTTTTCAACGCTTCCCACGTCGGAACAGAGCTCACTCTGTTCCTCCTTTCAAGATCGCAGCCACGTTGTTGGGCCGCGATCTTGGCCGCCCTATGCGGGCGGCCATTCCTATACTTGGGGGGCTGCCGCTGACCGCATGGGCTTTTCTAATGT
>DSLMC04102__coassemble_1884_pt1 | contig 10297 bp, 8 predicted proteins | sample DSLMC04102__metabat2_low_PE_011 | metagenome-assembled genome bin DSLMC04102
TGGCGTGGAAGGAAAGACGACACCAAGAGTATGATACTCACGCCGGAGGACGCAAATAAGTTATATCAGCTAATAGAGACACCTGAACGGCTTTCTGTTTATGATGAAACAGTGGTTGACATAATCATAGAAGAAGCCGAAGAATACTTCGCCGGCAACCGCACGGCCGAGGAGGCCGCGGCGCGCGTGCAGGAGCGCGTAAGCCTCTACGTCGCCGAACAGAGCTGAAAAAAGCGCCCGCGTGTGCGGGCGCTTTCTCTTTCACTGGGCACTGTCCTGCGTGAAGGAGACGGAGCTGTAGGGCGCGATGACGGCGATGTAGCTGTTGCCAACGCCGAAGTCGAGCGGCGTGCCGTCCGCAAGCGTGTATTTGAAGGGGGAGGTGTTGTCCGCGCGCGACCACTTGATGGGCACGTACTTGCCGCCGCAGGCGAAATAGCCCTCGCCCTCGCCCGTGGTGCGCACGGCCAGGCGGCCAACGCTGTCCAGCACGGACATGGAGGTGTTCAGCACCAGCAGGTTGGTGAAGCTCATCTGCTCGCCGGTGCCGGCGTCGATGTATTCCTCGTCGTACTGCCAGGCGAGGTATTTGCCGCTCTCCGCGTCGTACTCAAAAACGGTGGATTTGTAGCTGTTGAATGTCACTTTCAGATATTCCGCCGTCTCCGTACACTGCCCGGCGGCGTCCTCGGAGAAGGTGAGGCCGTAGTCATACGCCCCGCCATCGTGCTCAAGGTGGAAGCCCTGATCCTGCGCGGCCTGCACGAGCGCCGGGCCTTCGGAGAACATGCTGTGCTCAAGGCCGTATTTCATGCGGTCCGGGTCGCGGTAGAAGGCGCCTTCCGTATAGGTGCCGAGCACGCCGTCCAGGTGATCGACGTTGTAGCCGGACATCTCCGTGTAGCTCTCCTCGCTGCCTCCGGCGTGGATGACGATGGCGTCGTAGGAGATGCCGACATCGGCGTAATACGGGCGTATGCTGCGCAGGCTGCCTATCTTCTCCACATCGGATATATCGGTGAAGATGGCCATCATGCGCGTCACGCCGCCTTCGGCGGGTATCTCATATATGATCTCGGCGTTGGATACGCCGCACTGGGGCAGGGCCTGCTCGATGTTGTTTATCATGATGGCCCAGGGTCGCACGGCGCTGATGTCCTCCTCCATGCCCTCGCCGCTGAGTGGATTCGTATAGGGCAGGGGAGTGGGCGTCGGCTCCGGGGTAGGAGTGGGTTCCGGCGTGGGCGGCGTGGACGGCAGAGGCTCGCGAGTGGGGCTGGGCGTGGGCACCAGGTCCTCGATATCCGCGCCGCAGGCGGCAAGGCCCAGCAGCAGCGCGGCAGCCAACAATATTGACAGTGTCCGTTTCATATCAATACCTCACAGCTGTCTGTAGTCTGTTTATGTATGATACCTCACCGCCAGGCAGTTGTCAAATCCGGCGGACGGTGGTAAAATATATTTACAGAAAAGGAGGCGCTTTTCATGTACGAAGAGATCAGGGAACAGGCCGCATCGGCGATGCGCGAGCTGCTGGAGACGGCGAACGTCCCGCGCGGCGGATTGGTGGTCGTTGGCTGTTCGTCGAGCGAGATAATGGGCGCCAGGATCGGCAAGGGCAGCACGCCGGAGGCCGCTGAGGCCGTGCTGGAGGGCATAATGCCGCTTTTGCAGGAGCGTGGGCTCTATCTGGCCGCGCAGTGCTGCGAACATCTCAACCGCGCCCTCATAGTGGAGCGCGAGGCGGCGGAGAAATTTGGCTACGACCCTGTCTGCGTTATACCTCAGCCCAAGGCCGGCGGCTCCTTTGCCACCGCGGCATGGAGGCACATGGCGGACCCGGTGGCGGTGGAGCACGTGCGCGCGCACGCGGGGCTCGATATTGGCTGCACGCTTATCGGCATGCACCTGCGCGATGTGGCCGTGCCGCTGCGTTTGGGCGTCAAGCACGTGGGCGAGGCGGCGGTAAACGCCGCAAGGACGCGGCCGAAGCTCATCGGCGGAGTTCGCGCCGTGTATCCCGAAAAGGCGTGACAACATTATATTAAGCAAAGGGCCGCCCCGGATACAGGGGCGGCCCTTTTTCGGACAGGATGGTAATAATCGCGCCCCGGACATCATATCGTCTATCAAGAGTTCAGGGGAAAGAGGGCGGAACATGAATACTTCCATATATCAGGATATAGCCGCGCGCACCGGGGGAGACATCTACATCGGCCTTGTCGGCCCTGTGCGGACGGGCAAGTCCACATTTATCAAGCGCTTCATGGAGACGCTTGTCATCCCTAACATCGCCGACGCCTACGCCCGCGAGCGGGCCCGCGACGAGCTCCCGCAGTCCGGCTCAGGGCGCACGATCATGACGGCGGAGCCGAAATTTGTCCCCGAGGACGCCGCCAATGTGGAACTTGAGGGCGGCGTAGGCTTCTCCGTGCGGCTCATCGACTGCGTGGGCTACATGGTACCCGGCACGGCGGGGCAGATGGAGGAGGGCCAGGAGCGGATGGTCACCACGCCCTGGTTTGACCACGAGGTCAGCCTCTCAGAGGCCGCGGAGGAGGGCACGCGGCGGGTCATCAACGACCACTCCACGCTGGGCATCGTGATGACGACGGACGGCAGCATCTGCGGCATACCGCGCGAGAACTATGTGGAGGCCGAGGAGCGCGTGATAGGCGAGCTGCGCGCCATCGGCAAGCCCTTTGTACTGCTGCTGAACTGCGCCGCGCCGCAGAGCGAGGAGGCGCAGGAGCTGAGAGCGGAGCTGTCGGAGAAATACGGCGTCACCTGCCTGGCAGTCTCCTGCCTGGAGCTCGGGCAGAAAGACATAGAAGAGATATTGAAGTTCGCGCTCTATGAGTTTCCGATCGCGGAGCTGGGTATCTACCTCCCGCCGTGGCTGGACGCCCTGCCGCAGGACGCGCCGCTGAAAACAGGGCTCTACGAGGGCATCGCCTCCGCCTCGGCGGATATGGCCCGCGTGCGCGACGCCTTCGGCATCATGGATGCGCTCGCCGGGCGCGAGGATGTGTCTGCCTCCGGGGTCAAGCGCGTGGATATGGCCACCGGCCAGGTGACGGCCGAGCTCGACATGCCGCGCAGCCTCTACTACAAGACCATCAGCGAACAGAGCGGCTTTGACATTGCCGACGACGGCGACCTGATGACGCTGCTGACGCACATGAGGGAGATAAAGACCGACTATGACCACATCAGCGAGGCGCTCAAAAGTGTGCGCGAGACCGGTTACGGCGTCGTTATGCCGCTGCCGGGTGAGCTGCGGCTGGAGGAGCCGCAGATCGTGCGCACCGGCGGCCGCTACAGCGTCAGGCTGAAGGCCAGCGCGCCGAGCATACATATGATGATGACAAATATAGAGACGGAGGTCACGCCCGCGCTCGGCGGGGAGAAGGCCAGCGAGGAGATCATGGGCTTCCTTCTGCAGGGCTTCGACGGCGATGTGAGCCGCATCTGGGAGTCGAACATCTTCGGCAAGTCGCTCTACGACATAGCCGAGGAGGGGCTGGAATCTAAGATAAAGCGTGTGCCCGCGCCCGTGCGCAACAAGCTGCGCAACACCATGCAGCGCATCGTCAACGAGGGCAGCGGAAGCCTGATATGTATAGTATTTTAGCAAAAGGGCCGCCCAGGGCGGCCCTTTTTTGTGCTCAGCGCCACACTCGCGGCAGGCGCGGGCCGAGGCGGCTGAAAAGCTCATTGGTGATGGTGCCGCAGGCGGCGGCGAGTTCTTCGGCGCGTATTTCAGCGTCCCCGTCGCGGCCGATGAAGGTGACGACATCGCCGGGGCGAACAGCGCCGCAGTCCGTGACGTCGAGCAGCAGCTGGTCCATGCAGATACGGCCTGCAACGGGGGCTTTTTGGCCGTTTACGAGGGCGTAGGCACCGCTCTGCGCGCGGAAGATCCCGTCCGCATAGCCGACCGGCACGGCCGCGAGCACAGTGGGCCGCTGTGCGTGGAAAGCCAGGTCATAGCCCGCGCCATCGCCGGCGGGCACCTCGCGCACCTCTGTCACCCGCGCGCGCAGGCTGAGGGCGCTTTGCAGGCCGGGCCAGCGGTCGGCGCGGTCCGCGTCCGCGCTTTTCACGCCGCAGAGGGCGATGCCGGCGCGGACGAGCGCGCAGCGTTCATCAGGATAGTTGAGAAAACCGTAGCTGCTCTGCGTGTGTACCTCGCCGGTGTCCCGCCCGCGGGCCCTGAGCGCCTCCACGACGGCGAAAAAGCGCTGCGACTGCTCCACTGTAAATTTCCCGGCCTCGGGCAGGGCGCTGTCTGCGGAGGAAAAATGCGTGAACATGCCGGTAACGCGCAGGTATGGCAGGTCATAGACGCTGTCAATGCCGTCAAGATCATGCCAGGAGAGGCCGAGGCGGTGCATCCCGGTGTCCACTTTTATGTGTACGTCTATCCGGCAGCGGCGGGCGGAGAGAGCGCGCGCATGCTCAAGGGATACGACCGCCTGCGTCAGGCGGTAGCGGCGGAGCACGGCAATGTCGCAAGCGGGGGTGCGGCCCAGGATCAGTATCGTGCCGCGCGCGCCGCAGCGGCGAAGCTGCACCCCCTCGGCGGCCGTGGCGACGGCCCAGTCGCGTACGCCTTCCGCTTGCAGAGCGGCGACGGCCTGCTGCGCGCCGAGGCCGTAGGCGTTGGATTTCAATACGGCCATCAGCCGCTGCCCGGGCGGCATCAGCGACATCAGCGCGCGGGCGTTCCGGCGGTAGGCGTCGGCGTCCACCTCCACCCAGGCGCGGGAATCCGGCCGGCATTTGGCGGCAAAACGGCGGACAAACAGCAGCAAAGCGGTGGATATCAGGCATGTCGCAGCACAGACTGCGAGGTAGTGGCCGAGGCTGTTCTCTACGAGCAGCTCCCACAGCCCGAGGATGCGCGCCGCGCCGCGCACGGCGATTATCACGGCCGGGTGCAGGACATATATGAGCAGGGAAAAATCAGCAGCCCAGCGCGGGCAATTCCCACGCACAGAGGCGAGGAGCGCAAAGAGGAAACACATCACAAACGGCAGCATAATGTACATGCTGTCGTGCTTTTGCCAGCCAAGGCTGCGCAGGACGAGGCCTTCGGCTATCAGCAGCGCGCCGGTGACGGCGAGCGCGGCGGCGCAGACGGAGCGGCGCGGGGGCTTGGCCGTGCGCAGGCCGTGCCCCAGGAGCATGAACAGCGGGGCGAAGAAAAGCCCGCTGCGCGTGTAGCCGGTGACGGCGATGACGGCGTCTAGCACCGCGCGCAGGGCCGGGACGCCGGCGGCGAGGCCGTAATAGCTGTCTCCCAGGAGGCCGAAGGCATAGAGCGCCGCAGCGGCGGCAAAGGCCCCGCGCTGCCCAAGCTTTTCGAGCAGGAAGGAGGAGAGCGCCGCGCCAAGTATGGCGGCGGGGAGATACCAGAGGTGGTAAAAGGTGCCCTCGAAGAAGAGCTGCGTGAAGAGGCCGCCCAGCGTGAGCTCTTTCAGGTGCCCGGCATAGACGTTTATGGGCAGGTACAGGGCGATGCAGGCGAGGTAGATGATGGAGCTCTTTTTTAGGAAGGCGCGGGTGCGGCGCGCATCGCCAAGGACGAAAAAGCCGCTGGCCATGAAAAAGAACGGCACCGCCGTGCGTGCGATCTCGCGCGTGAGTATGAAATCTGCCGTGGCGCTGTAGGAGGCGAGGGGCGAGGTGTGTATGGCCACGACGAGCAGCGCGGCGGCGATGCGGAAGAGGTCTATGCCCCGGTAGCTGCGCGCGCTCATGCCGGCAGCCTCCATAGCGTGAGGATGTAGCCGTCCACATTGTTGCCGGAGACCTGGCAGGGCGCGCGGTGCTCCTGCGGCGTGTAGCTGCGGGAGAAGCCCACGAAGGCGTCGTATCCTCCGCCGGCGGCGCTGAGCAGCCGCCCGGGATAGGGATAGCCGTGCAGGAGCTCGACATATTCCTCCAGCGTGAGGCCCATGTCGCGCATCAATCGCGCGTGCGGGCGGCCGACATAGCGGAAGTGCCAGGGCTCGGCGGCAATGCCCGTTATTTTTTCCTTGCCCGCGGGATAGCGCTCGATGAAGCCGTAGTCGGCGGCGATGGCGCGGAAGCGGCCGCAGACGCCGTCATAGGGAAAATCGGGGCGGATAAAGTCGATGCTGTCCGAGCGCAGGGCCAGGTCGATGGCGAGGCCCGTCTGGTGCTCGCTGCAGCCGGGTATGGCCACGTATTTGCGCGTGAAGTCCTCGCCGTTTTCGGCCATTGAATCGTCCCATATCTGCTGCTGCTCAGCACGGGAGCGCCAGCCGCTGACGGGGACGATTTCGCCCACGGCGCCCAGGCGCTCCAGCGCGCCGGTGAGCATGGCGGAGGCGCGCGTCTCCAGCAGCACGCTGCTGCCGGGCGCGGCGGGGGCCAGCGGAGGGCGGCGGCCGTCGCGCAGCGGGTGCTCGGCGTTGACGAGAATGAGGCTGCCGCTGTAGATACCTGCCATAGTCACACCTCCAGCCCCAGGGCTATGAGGGCATCGACGAGCGCGGGGAAATCATAGCCCACGCCGGACATCATCTTCGGGAAACGGCTGTGGGAGGTGAAGCCGGGGATGGTGTTCACCTCGTTGAAAACGATGCGCTTGTCCGGCGTGAGGAACATGTCCACGCGGGCAAAGCCGCGGCAGCCGAGGGCGCGGTAAATGCGGCAGGCCGTCTCGCGCAGGCGCTGTTCGGTGGCGGCGTCAACGCGGGCGGGCATGTGTATTTTTGAGGTCTTGAGCGTGTATTTTTCCTCAAAGTCGAAATAACCGCCGGAGAGCTCGATCTCGTCCGCCCGGCCGGTCACCAGCTCGCTGTTGCCGATGACGGCGCAGCCGACCTCAAAACCGGGGACGGCCTCCTCTATCAGAACGGAGGTGTCGTACCTGAAGGCCTCCCTGACCGCGGCGCGGAGGCCGGCGGCGGACTCCACGCGGGTGACGCCGAAGGAGGAGCCGGCGCGCACGGGCTTGACGAAAAGCGGGTAGCCGACGCCCTCCGCCAGGGCGGCGAGCTCGGCGGATGTGGGCAGCTTTTCAAGCAGCACGGAGCGGGGGACGGCCACGCCAGCGAGCATCACCAGCTTGTGCGCGCGATCCTTGTCCATGCAGAGGGCGGAGGCGAGCGTGCCGCAGCCTATGAGCGGGATACCGGCCATCTCGCAGAGGCCCTGTACGGTGCCGTCTTCGCCGTTGCGGCCATGCAGGACGGGGAAGGCGGCGTCCAGCCGCGTCGTGCGGACGCCGGAAAGGCGGAATTCCAGGATGCCGTGCTGGTCCCGGTCGGGGGAGATCACGGCGGGGATACATTTTGTGCGGTCGGCGCGCCAGGTGTTGGCCTCTATGTCGTCCGAGGAGCCATAAAAGCGGAACCACTCGCCGCCCTCGGTAATGCCGAGCTGGACGACCTCATACTTTTCGGTGTCGATATGCCTTATAACGGCGGCGGCCGAGGTGAGAGAGACCGTGTGCTCGGGCGAGCAGCCGCCGAAGATGACCGCGATGTTTTTCTTTTCCATGGTGTTGCCTCCTGTATATGCGGAAAACTCCGCCCTTGTTCCTGACAGTGATATACTATCAGGTGCAAAGGCGGAGTTTTTGCGCGCGGGATATACAAACACCGATGTTTCTATGACGCAAATCTTACGATTTTCTCACGGGTGGAGCGGGAGGGAGACGCGGAAGGTGATGCGCCCGTCAGCGCTCTCGGCGCTTATCGAGCCGCCGTGGAGCTCGACGATCTCCTTTGCTATGGCGAGGCCGAGGCCAGCGCCGCCGGTGCGGCTGCCGCGGGAGGAGTCCAGGCGGTAGAATTGCTCGAATATCCGCTCCAGCTTGTGCCTGGGTATGTCGTCGCCCTCGTTGGTGAAACTGAGGTGAGCGGTGTCGCCGTCAACGGCGAGCGTGACGGTGATGTCCGTGCCCTCGTAGCTGTAGTTGATGGCGTTGCGCAGCAGGTTGTCGAACACGCGCTCGAGCTTGTCCGGGTCGCAGGTGATGCTCACATCCGGCGGGGCGATGACGCGGCAGGCGAGGCCCTTTTCCGCAAGGAGCGGGGCGAATTCGTCCGCCGTCTGCTCTAACATGCGCGAGAGGCTGACGGTTTTCAGCTCCAGCGTAAGGCTGGTGAGCGAAAAGCGCGTGATGTCGAAGAACTCGTTGATGAGGTCCTCCAGCCTCTCGGCCTTGTCCAGGGCGACGGAGAGGTAATGCTCCCGCAGCTCGGGGGATATGTCCCGCTCGTCGCGCAAGAGCGTGAGGTAGCCGATGACGGAGGTGAGGGGCGTTTTAAGGTCGTGCGCGAGATAGACGACAAGGTCGTTCTTGCGCTTGTCCGCCTCCTGGGCCGCCAGGCGGCTGGCCAGCATGTCGGTCTTGATGCGGTTCATCTGCACTTCGACCTCGTGCAGGTCGTCGGGGAGGGAGATGGGGTCGTCCCCTGAGCGGTATATCTGCTCGGTGGCGGAGACTATATCCTCCAGGTAGGAGAGCGTCCTTGCCCAGTAGTGGAGGAAGAGCACGACATAGCCGCCGGCGAGCACGACGATAACTACGAGGGGAAGATAGCTGCTTATCCACTGCAACAGGCGGTAGATAGGGTTCATATAGTCCCAGTTGATGGCAGCGCAGACCAGCACGCTGACGAACAGCCCGACGAAGACGACAATCGTATAGAGCACGATGGCCACGATAAAGCGCGTGAGCACACGGCGTGTCAGCGAGCGGCGGAAGCGGCGCATGGGAGCGGCCGGGCGCGGCGCGCCGGCGGTGTTGGCAGAGTCACTCAACCTGATAACCCACCCCCCAGACGGTCTTGACGAAACGCGGCTTGCGCGGGGGCTCGCCGAGCTTTTCCCGCAGGCGGCCGATGTGCGCCATCACCGTGTTGTTGTTATCGAGGTATTTTTCGCCCCAGACGGCCTCGAAGAGCTCCTCCGAGGAGACGACGCGGCCCTGGTGCTCGCAGAGATACCAGAGGATGCCGAACTCTATGGGCGTGAGCGCGATGTTCTTGCCGTAGAGCGTGCATTTGTGCGTGTCTTTGTTGATCACAAGGCCGCGGATGTCGTGCTCATTTTCCTGCGCCGGCGCGGCCTCGCCCTCCGGGCGGTTGTAGCGCGTATAGCGCCGGAGCTGCGTTTTCACGCGCGCCACCAGTTCCAGCGGGTTGAAGGGCTTGGTGATATAGTCGTCCGCGCCGATGGTGAGGCCCATGATCTTGTCGATATCCTCCACGCGGGCGGTGAGCATGATGATGGGCCAGAAATGCTCCTCGCGTATGCGCGCGCAGAGCGTGAAGCCGTCCATGTCCGGCAGCATCACGTCCAGGATGGCGAGGTCCAGTTCCTCCGTGCGGACGCAGGCGAGGGCGTCCGTCGCGTTATAGAATTTCCGCACGGCGAAGCCTTCGTTTTTCAGGTAGAGCTCCACAAGGTCGGCAATTTCGCGTTCATCGTCAACTACAAGTATCGTCTGCGGCATATTCCGCCTCCTGTCAGGGATGTGTATAGCTTACCATATGCCAGCGTGGCTTGCAAGCGGCGCGATGGATGCTATAATGATGTTAAAGGAAACTTAAAGTTGCGGCCGCTTTTTTCTTAATCCGGCGGGGCGTACAATGAGCATGAGGTGAGGGCATGGCAAACATACTTATCGTTGACGACGAGCGGGACATCGTTTCCGCGCTGAAGATCTATCTGTCCAGTGAGGACTACAGGCTGTTCACCGCCAGCACGGGACGGGAGGCGCTGGACTGCGTGAAGGCCAACGACATCGACCTGGTGCTCATGGACATCATGATGCCGGAGATGGACGGCATCACCGCCACGGCCAGGCTGCGGGAGGAATACAACATCCCCGTCATACTGCTGACGGCCAAGAGCGAGAGCTCCGACAAGGTGCTGGGGCTGAACATCGGGGCGGACGACTATATCACCAAGCCCTTCGACCCGGTGGAGGTGCAGGCGCGCGTCCGCAGCCAGCTGCGTCGCTATATGCGCCTCGGCGGGCAGAAAAAGGCCGAGCCGCGGCCGGACGTGCTAACGATAGGCGGCATCGAGCTCAACGACGCGGAAAAGTCCGTCACCGTGGACGGGGAGGCCGTGAGCCTGACGCCCATCGAGTACAGCATCCTGCTGCTGCTCATGCGCAACCCAAACCGGGTGTATTCCTCGCGGCAGATATACGAGCTGGTGTGGAACGAGAACGCCTACGGCTCGGAGGGCGCGGTGGCCGTGCACATACGGCACCTGCGCGAGAAGATCGAGATCGACCCCAGCG
>DSLMC04102__coassemble_1974_pt1 | contig 9900 bp, 8 predicted proteins | sample DSLMC04102__metabat2_low_PE_011 | metagenome-assembled genome bin DSLMC04102
CTACAGCTCGGCCATATCCATCATCATCTTCGCGCTGATGCTGGTATTTTCAGCGCGCTTCAAACTCGCGGGGGAGGGAGAACTGTGAAAAAGAAAACGCGCGAGCGCCTCGGCCTCACGGCGCTGAATGTCTTTTTCATCGCGCTCTGCTTCGTGACGCTGATACCCATCCTCTACGCGCTGAGCGTGTCGTTCTCGGGCACGAACTCGCTTTTGAGCTCGGATTTTTCCTTTATACCGAAGGATTTCACGCTAGCCAACTACGTAGAGGTTTTCACCGGCGAGGATATCATGACCTGGTTTGGCAACAGCATACTGCTGGCCGCGGCCACGGTGTCCATCTCGCTCGCGGTCAGCGTGCCGGCGGCCTACTGCTTTTCGCGCCGGCGCTTCCCGGGGCGGCGGCTGGTGCTGCGCTGGCTGGTGCTGCTGAACTCCTTCCCCGCCATACTCAGCATGTTCGCCGTTTACCGCCTTTTGCAGCCGCTGGGGCTGGTGAACCACCGCCTGGGGCTCATCATCGTCTACACCGGCACCATGGCCGTGTTCTCGCTCTGGAACATGAAGGGCTATTTTGACACCATCCCCCTCGACATCGAGGAGGCCGCACGCATCGACGGCGCCACCGACATCCAGGTGGTGACGCGCATCGTCATGCCTCTCGCCAAGCCGAGCGTGGTGGTGACGGCGCTGATGGTGCTCATCTACGTCTGGAACGAGTACATTTACGCCACCACCTTCATGACCGGCGAGCAGAACTACACCCTCGCCGCCGGGCTCTACGCCCTGCAGGCCACCGAGATGAGCGGCAGCTGGCCGGTGTTCGCCGCGGCGAGCATCGTCGTCTCCCTGCCCGTGCTGATCACTTTCTTCCTCTGCCAGAAGCACATGACTTCCGGCCTCACGGCAGGGGGTGTCAAGGGATGAACCGCGCCGCCATATACCACCGGCCAATGAGCGAATACTGCCACGGCCTCGACGAGGGCCACATCGTCTACCGCCTGCGCTGCGCGAAGGGCGACCTCGAGCGCGTGACGCTCTCCTACGGCGACACCGCCTGCCGCGTGACGCCGATCATCTTCACCACGCTGGAGATGGAAAAAGCCGCCTCGGACGAGTTCCACGACTACTGGGAGGTGACGGCGGAGAGCAAATACAGCCGCGTCTACTACTACTTCACGCTCTACGCGCAGGACGGCGAATGGACGCACTACTACGGCGGCGAGCTCACCCGGACGCTGGTGGACGAGCGCTCGGAGTACTTCAAGCTGCCCTATAACCACCGCGCGGACATCGCCCGCGTCCCGGACTGGGCTCGCGACGCGCTGGTCTACAACATCTTCCCGGACAGCTTCGCCTCGGCGGATGGCTTCGTCCCCGGCACGGGCGCGGAGCTCGATCACGGCGGCGAGACGTCCCGCTCCCGCCTCGGCGGCACGCTGGACGGCGTGGCGGCGAACGCGCGGTACATAAAGGAACTGGGCTTCAACTGCGTGTATCTGAACCCCGTCTTTGCCGCCGGCGAGTACCACAAATACGACACGCTCGACTATATGCACGCCGACCCCTGCTTCGGCGGGGACGCGGCCTTCAAGCGTATGGTGGAAACACTGCACCGCGAGGGCCTGCGCGTCATCATCGACGGCGTGTTCAACCACTGCGGCTGGCGCTTCTGGGCCTTTGAGGACGTCGTGCGCAACCAGGAAAAGTCGAAATACTGCAGCTGGTTCTACGGCCTCGAGTTCCCCGTGGAGCGCCCGGCCGGCCCTGAAGCCTACCCCACATACGCGACCTACGCCTACGAGCGGATGATGCCGAAGCTGAACACGGCCGACCCCGGGCTGCGCGAATACCTCTGCAACGTGGGCCGCTACTGGATAGAGGAGTTCGGCGTGGACGGCTGGCGGCTGGACGTGGCGAGCGAGGTGGACGACGGCTTCTGGCGGGCTTTCCGCGCCGCCTGCAAGGCCGCGAAGCCGGACGCCCTGCTGATAGGCGAAGTCTGGGAGACCGCGCCCCACTGGCTCGCGGGCGACATGTTCGACTCCACCATGAACTACGACTTCCGCCGCCACTGCCTGCGCTTTTTCGCCCGCGGCGAACTCGACGCCGCCGGCTTTGCCGCGCGCTGCGGCGATATGCTCATGCGCTACAAAAAGCAGATGTCCGGCGTGCAGCTCAACCTGCTCGACAGCCACGACGTGCCGCGCTTCCTCACGCTCTGCGGCGGTGACAGGCGGCGCTATAAGCTCGCGCTGCTCTTCATGTTCAGCTTTGTCGGGATGCCGATGCTCTTCTATGGCGACGAGCTGGGCATGGAGGGCCTTGAGGAGCTCGACTACCGCGCGCCCATGCCCTGGGGCGGTGGGGACCGCGAGCTGTGCGGCTTCATCTGCCGCCTGGCCGCGCTGCGCCGCGGGCACGCCGCGCTGCGCCGCGGGGACTTCCGCGTAAAGCGCGCCTGCGGCGGCCTCCTGGTCTACGAGCGCCGGCTGGGCGCGGAGCGGGTGGCCGTCGCCCTCAACGCCTCGGACAGGGCGGAGCCGCTGCCCGGCGCCGCTGGCCCGCCGCTGTGGGCGGAGGGCCTCGGCGATAGCGCCCTGGCCCCCTGGGGTTTTGCCGTCTGGGGATAAAAGTTATACCATCCCGCGCGCCGGGATGGTATAATCGTTTCAGGTGATAAACATGCCGATAACGATAAAGGATGTGGCGCGCGAGGCGGGCGTATCCGTCTCCACGGTGTCCAAGGTCATAAACGGCCATTACAGCATATCCGAGGCCACGGCGGCGCACGTCCGCGAGACGATGCGCGCGCTCGGCTATTACCCCAACGCCAGCGCCCAGAGCTTCGCCCGCGGCGCAACGCGGCGCGTCGTCCTGCTCACCGACCTCTACCGCAACATAGCCTTTGAAAACCCGCACATGTTCGAGATCATCGCCGGCGCGGAGGAGACGCTGCGCCGCCGCGGCTACACGTTAGAGCTGCGCGGCACGGACAAGACCGACGCCGGCGAGGCCGCGCGGGACGTCATCGCCCGCCGCGGCGCGGACGCCATCATGGCGCATGTCTCCGTCATGTCCCATGAGCTCGCCGCGCTGCTGACGGAAAAGCGCTTCCCGCACATGATCCTCGGCGTCCCCGGCTTCGCCAGCCAGGTCTGCTGGGTGGATATCAACCACGTCTACGCCGGAGTACTGGCCGCCGAACACCTGCACCGGCGCGGCTGCCGCCGCGTGGCCTTCATCGGCGGGCGCGACTACGACCTGAGCTCCACCGGCCGGCTCGAGGGCGTGCGCCGCGCGCTGGACGACATGGGCTGCGCCCTGAGCGAGAACCGCATCTGGCTGGGCGACTCCACCCTTGCCGACGGCGCGCGCATGACGCGCCGCCTGCTCGCGCAGAGCCCCGCGCCGGACGCCATCGTCTGCGCCAACAACTACCTCGCGCTCGGCTGCGTGACCGCCGTGCGGGAGGCCGGACTGCACATACCCGCAAATATCGCCGTCATGACCTTTGACGACTACCCCTTCTCCCAGCAGACGGTGCCGCCGCTGACCACCGTCAACATCGACGTCCGCGACATGGGCGCCCAGGCCGCCGAGCTGCTCCTGAGCGTCCTGCGCCACCCCAACAAGCAGGTGCAGACGTATATCACAACGTTCAACCTGATCGAGCGCGAATCGACGGCGCGGTAGGATAAGATACAGCCCCGCACGAAAAACAGCCCCGGCTCATGCGAGCCGGGGCTGTTGCCGTGTCTGTTTGCTTACTTTACGTTCTCCGCGAAGCGCATCAGCATCGCCGCCGCTTCGGCGCGGGTGGCGGTGCCCTGCGGGGCGAGGATGCCGTCGCCGCGGCCGGACATCACGCCCGCGCCCACGGCCCACTGCAGGGCCGGCAGGGCGTATTCGCTTATCTGGCCGTAGTCGAGGAAGCCCGTCAGGTCCGCGGAGGCGCTGACGTCATAGCCCTTGCTCTGGGCGTAGCGCCAGAGTATGGCCGCGAACTGCTCGCGGGTGATGGGGTCGTCCGGCGCGAATTCCGTGGCGCTCACGCCGGTGACGATGCCCTCGCCGGCCGCCCAGCGGACGGCCCCGGCGTACCACTGCTGCTCCGCCACGTCGGTGAAGGGCATGTCGTAGTCCGACTCCGGTTCGCCCTCAAGGCGGTGCAGTATGGTGACTATCATGCCGCGCGTCACGGTGCCGTTGGGCTCAAAGAGCGTCTCCGAAACGCCGTTCATCAGGCCGTTTTCATAGACGTACCCGACGTTCTCATAGAACCAGTCGCCCTCGTGCACGTCGATGAAGGGCAGGCCCTCGTCCTCCGGCTCCTCGGGCTCGTCGGGCCCCGTGGAGCCGCCGGGGAACACCGGCCAGACGGGCACATCCGGCTCGTCGGGCGTGGAGGGCGGCGTGACGGTGACGGTGGCGGTGCCGTATATGCTGCTGTCGCCGCTTGCGGTGGCCGTGACGGTGAGGCTCGTCGCCGTCTCGTCGGCGGCAACGGTCAGGAGGCCGTTTGCCGATATGGAAGTGCCTGCACTGACGCCGCCGCTCACCGACCAGGTGACCTCCTGGCTGAAACCGCCCGTGCCGCTCACGGTCGCGCTGAACTGCACAGTTTGGCCCGCCTCGACCGTGGCATCGGCCGGGCGGATACTCACACCGGTGACAGATTCGGGCGGCATGACGGTGACGGTCACGCTGGCGGATTTGCTGCTGTCGCCGCTTGCGGTGGCCGTGACGGTGAGGCTCGTCGCCGTCTCGTCGGCGGCAACGGTCAGGAGGCCGTTTGCCGATATGGAAGTGCCTGCGCTGACGCCTCCGCTCACCGACCAGGTGACTTCCTGGCTGAACTCGCCCGTGCCGCTCACGCTGGCGCTGAACTGCACCGTTCCACCCATCTCTACCGTGGCACCAGCCGGGCTGATACTCACGCCGGTGACGATCGGGGCGTCCTCGGTGCGGCTGCGGAAGTACTTTTCCGCGGTGTAGCTGTCGAGAATCGTGTCTTCGCTCGTGTACGGGCCGAGTGGCTCCGCGTCAGCCTCGCTCTCTCCAACGGAAACGCAGATCTGCTTGCCCGCCCGCGGGTCGGCGGTCACGTTAGTGTAGGAATCGAAGGCCCTGAAATTGTCACCTGTGCCGCTGATTTCTATCTCGCCGCCCTTGATGGTCACGCCGCCTGTGCCGCTGACACCGCCATTGGCGCTGACGCCGAATTGCCCGGCAGTGATTTCAAGCGTACCGCTCTCAATGGTCAGGGAATACACATTGATGCCCGTGTTGCCGGCGTCGATCTTAAGCGAGCCACCGCCGGAAATGGTGAGACTAGGCTTGTAAGATCTTTCCTGCCTTATGCCGTTGGAATCATTCTCAGTGATGGAGTTCTCGCCCTCGATCACCAGCCTGATAGAGGGTACCGCACTACTATTGTGATAAACATTGCCGCTTATCGTCGCGTCCTTCAGCGTCAGCGTCGCGCCGTCCCACTTGACGTTGTAGTTGGCCTCGTCGCCGCCAATCGTGACTGTGCCGTCCGCGTCCGTTGTGGCATAGGCGCTGGCTGCGCTGCTGCCGTTCAGTGTCTTGTTGCCGACCATGATTTCGGATACTGGCACGTTAAACGTTATATTGAGATATTTATTTCCGGAGAGGCCATCATCTGCGGTGACATTACCTGCGCCTGTACCGTCCGCGTTTCCTCCGCCCACGATATCCCCGGTCGTGCCCGACACGGGGGAAATGGTGCAGCTGTTTATGGCCTGAACCCCGCCCGAGGCCGTGATGCTGTCGCCGCCGGAGATAATGGTTTTGCCCTCGGCGGTATATATGCCGTATCTGTCGCCTGTCGCGCTGACCGCGCCTCCGCTGATGGCAACGTCGCCGCTGCCGGCGGAGATGCCGCAGCCGCCGCCCTCTGCCTTGACTGTGCCGTTGCTGATGGCAACGTTGCCGCGCTCGGAGCGGATGCCGCAGCTGTCGCTGACGGCCATGTCGCCAGTGGCCGTTACGTCGCCGTATCCGCTCATGGTGACGTCCCCCTCGGCGCTTATGCCGGCCGTGCCGCCGCCGGCCGTTATGTCGCCGTATCCGCTCCAGGTGACGCTCCCGGCGCTTATGCCGAAGCTGCCGCCGCTGGCATCTACGGTGCTGTTCCCGCTCATTTCGACGTTGCCTTCGGCGCTTATGCCGAAGCTGTCGTTACCGGCCTCGCCGCCAGCGGCCGTTACTTTGGCAAAGCCTCTCGTGACGACGTTGCCTCTGGCATAGATGCCATAACTGTCGCTGCCCTCGCCTGTTGCCTGTGCGCCGTAGGCATTGACCTCGCCGGTATACGTGTTGGGGTCGCCGATGGTGACGCTGCCCATGGAATAGATGCCATAGCTGCTGCCGCTGGTTGCGGTAACGGTGGCGCTGCCGCTGTCGTTGGCATATATGTAGCCGCCGGTGACTTCAACGCTGCCGGCATAAATGCCGCAGCTTGAGCCGGTGGTTACACCGCCGTTGGCATTAACTGTACCGCCTATGACGCTGACGCTGTCAGCGCGAATGCCGTGGCTGTCGGAGTTGCTTTTACCGCCGTTGGCGGTGACCTTGCCTCCGGTGACGATGACATCTTCATCGGCGAAAATGCCGTAGCTGTGGTCCTCGCTGGTACCTCCGTTGGCGGTGACGTGGCCGCCTGAGATATTGACGCTGCCGTTCCAGGAGCAAATACCATAGCTGATAGGGTAGGAAAAATCACTGCCTTGCGCCACGGCGCCGCCGGTGGCTGTGATGGTGCCGCTGTTGATGTCTATATTGTCACGGGCGTAGATGCCGTGGCTACGGTTAACAGTATATGTGCCTTCGATTCCGCCGCCGGTGACGTCCAAAGAGCCTTCGCCGGTTATGGTGAGTCCGCCGTTCCAGACGCCGATACCCGGACTGCTGCCTCCAGCGGTGCCGGAAACCCCGATGACTTTGTTATCGCCAATTAGCTCTATTGTAAAGCTGCCATTCAAGAAGCTAATGCCGCTGGCCTGTTTGATGCTCCCATCGATTGTTGCGTTTTTGAGTGTCAGCGTGCTGCCGTCCCAGCTGACATCGTAATTGTTCTCGTTGATGTACTCACCACCCGTTACGACGTAGCCGTGCTCGTTTATCCTGGCATACGCCGTGCTGCCCGCACCGCCGGTTAGATACGTGCCGCCGACAGCTATCGACCGCTGGCTGGACGACGCTAACGCGCCCACGGTGAGCAGCGCCGCCGCAAACAGGAACACGCACGCGATCGCCGTGAAAAACCGCTTGATCATTTCTCTTCCTCCTCAGTGTCCCGCTTTTTTTCCCTGTTTCGGTACTTCATGCACAGCGCCGTGATTACCACCGCTGCCGTAAAGGACGCAACGCCCACCAGCACATAGCCGCCGGCGTCCTGATACAGCAGCATGGCGCCGCCCGTGCCGGTCACCGCGGCGCTGTCCAGCCCCGTGGCCGCGCCCAGGGCGGCCATCAGCGCCGCGAACAGCGCACAGCTCACCGCGCCCAGGGCGCCTATGCCCCTCCGCTGCACCCGCCGGGCCAGTATCGCCGCGCGCCGCCGCGCCAGCCGCGCGCGCTCAGCGTTGCCGCGCATACAGCCTCCTCCTTTCGACACGTTCTCTACCTGTATAGGTACACGGGCGGCAGGAAACTCTCACCAAATGCGAAAAAAAATTTTTGGCCGCCCCGCAGGGCGGCCAAAACAGGCCCGCATTATTCGCTTTTCGCCCTTCCGGCGTAGAGCTGCCGCGCCGCGAAGGCGGCCGCCAGCAGCAGGAGCGGCAGCGCATAGGCCACGTACTGCGCCCGCCCGCCGTAGGAGGCGAGCAGGTTGTACACCCCGTGGAACACCACCGCCGTGCCCAGCAGCGCGCAGCTCCCCGCCGCGCGCAGGGCCCCGCGCGGCCAGACATAGACCATGCCGTAACCGACTATAACGCCGCAGACGATGTGCATCGCGCCCGTGCCGAAGCCGCGTATGAGCAGGAAGCCGAGGTCCTCCGCGCCGTTTTCGATGAGGTAGCAGACGTTCTCGAAGGTGGCGAAGCCCACGGCGGTCACCAGTATGGCGGCGCGTATCCTGTCCCCCTCCGGCTCAAATACCAGCAGGTAGAACACGAGCGGGAGGAGCTTCATTATCTCCTCCACCACCGGCGCGATCTCCGCCGTCGCCTCCAGCAGCGAGGCGTCCAGCAGCGCGGCGAAAAAGGTGTTCACATAGGCCGACAGCAGGCAGGCGAACATCCCCGCGATGGCGAAGATAAAAAACCGCGCGTGCCCCCTCCCCGCGCACAGGGCCGCCACGAGCAGCGGCGCGGCGATGCAGGCAAAGACGTTCTCGATGTATGTCACGCCCCCGCCCCCTTTCCGGCCGCGGGCAACAGGGAGACGAGGATGCCCGTGAGCGCGAAATCTATCCAGAAATAGGGGTTTGCCAGCGTGTCCCCCAGCCAGGTTATGGACGAGAGCCAGAGGGAATACTCGGCGCAGACAAAGCAGAGCATGGCGATGTGAAAGCGCCTGTGCCCCTCGAAGGCGAGGCCGCGCACAGCGCCCCACACCAACGCGCTCATGACGCAGCAGCGCATTATGTCCGAGAACGGGTCGCCGCCGTCAGCGAAGAAGAATACGGCAAAGAGGACAACACCCGAGACGGGCGCAATGTACATCACCGGGCGGCGGTGCGCCCGCTCGGCCGGGCTTGCGAGCGTGTATTGCAGCAGGCAGAGGAAGATGCAGCTCGATATCCAGACGATCTCCGACACGTAAAACGTCCCCGGCGTGGACTCGAACAGCACCAGGTAGAGCGTCCAGTACAAAAGCCCCAGCGCGAAGCAGCCGTAGAAGGCGGCGAGCAGGAAGTGCTCCGCGCTCCGGCGCTTGAAGTGGAGCGCCGCCGATATGGCGCAGCAGACGAGCGTCGCGGCGAACTGGACGGAGTTATCGATCGTCTCTATCATCGCCGCCCTCCGGCTTCCAGTACGCGCGCAGCTTCACGCCCAGCAGCGTCACCGCGACGCCCAGCGCAAAGGCCAGGACGCCTATCACTATATACCCCGCCGCGCCGGAGGCAAAAACGCTGCCCGCGCCATGCGCGCCCTCTATCACGGCGGAGCCGTCCAGCGCGGGCATGGCGAAGGCGAGGGCGACGATCACGGCGAGGCTCGCCGCCGCGCTGCCGCACACGGCGAGCTTTGCCCTCATCGCGCGGCGGCGGCGCTCTATCTCCGCGGCGCGGCGCTTTGCCGCCTCAACGCGCTCAATATTGCTCCGCATCGGTGATACCCTCCTTCTCCAGCAGCGCGCGCAGGCTCTGCTTGCCGCGGTAGACCATGTTGGTAACCTGTTTGACGTTCTTTTTCATCACCCCGGCGGCCTCGGCATAGCTCAGGCCCTCGAAATAGGTGAGGTAGAGCGCTTCGCGGTAGTCCGGGTTTATCCGCGCCATGCACAAATGCAGCACCCGCGCCCGCTCGCGCCCGCCGGCGGCCTCCTCGACAAGCTGCTCCGCTTCCGGCTCCTCCGCCAGCTCCTCAAGGCTGAATACCGCCCGCCGGCGGCTCTTGCAGCGCAGCGCCATGTGCCGCGCCGCCTTGTAGATATAGGCCTTGAAGGCCCCGGGGCGTATGTCCGGCTTTTTCACCAGCAGATAGGCAAACGCCTCTATCATCAGGTCCTCGGATTCATGTATGTCGCCGAGGTAGCCGTCTATGTACAGCGTCAGCGCGTCGCCATAGCGCTCCATCAGCCCCTCGAGCCCGGCGTCGTCCCCCGCCAGATAGAGGCGGTAAAGTTCTTCATCTGTCATGTTCCCGCCCCCCATTCCTGCGGCAGCCGCGCTTGTGTGGAACACAAGCGCGGCAAGGGCGT
>DSLMC04102__coassemble_1981_pt1 | contig 9882 bp, 9 predicted proteins | sample DSLMC04102__metabat2_low_PE_011 | metagenome-assembled genome bin DSLMC04102
GGCTGTATCGGTATGTATTTATTGCTTATTTGCCGTGTGGGCGCGTGAGGCTCTTGATGGCGATGTTCCCGAAGCGCTTCATCACGTGCGGTGCCAGGCTGGGCACCAGTTTGTCATAGTCCAGGCCCTCCACGTCGCGCACACGCTCCAGGCGGATGGCGTCGAACTTGCACTTGGTGGTGCAGATGCCGCAGCCCACGCAGAGGTACTCGTCGAGCACCACCGCGCCGCAACCCAGGCAGCGCTGGGTCTCTTTTTGCAGCTGCTCCTCGGTGAAGGTGCCGCGCGTGTCGCTGAAGGTCTTGACGGCCTCCGCCGGGTCCGCGCCGGCGGCGCGCTGCCGCGGCGTCAGGTCCAAGCTGTGGACGGGCACGCGCACGGCCTGCTTGTCCAGGGAGAGGTACTCCTTCACCTTGCGCCCCAGCACCAGGCTCTGGCCCTCGTGCACGAAGCGGTGGATGGAGATGCTGGCCTCCTTGCCCGCGGCGATGGCGTCGATGGCGAAGCTGGCCCCGGTGGCCACGTCGCCGCCGGCGAAGATGTCGCCCTCGTCGGTCTGCAGCGTGACGGGATTGACCTCCACGGTGCCGTTTTTGCGGCGGCGGACGGCGGTGCCCCTGAGCATGTCGCCCAGCTCCACGCGCTGGCCGAGCGCGGTGATGACGCAGTCAACGTCCATGTCCGCGCACTCACCCGTGGCGCGCACGCCGCGGCGGCCGCCCTCGCCGCCTTCGGTGAGCTCCATTTGCTGCAGGCGGACGCCCGTGACGGCCTCGCCGCCCAGGATCTCCTCCGGCGCGGCCAGATAGCGGAAGCGCACGCCCTCGGCCTCCGCCTCGGCGATCTCCTCCTCCGCAGCGGGCATCTCCGCGCGCGTGCGGCGGTAGACGACCGTCACTTCCTGCGCGCCCAGGCGCAGCGCGGCGCGGGCCACGTCCATGGCCGTGTTGCCGCCGCCGATGACGGCCACGCGGCCGCCCACGTCGGGCCGAGCGCCGCGGCCGATGTCCTCCAGGAAGCGCAGGCCGTCCCAGACGTTGGCCTTGTCCTCGCCGGGGACGCCCAGGCGGACGCTCTTCCACGCGCCGGCCGCCAGATAGAAGGCCTCGTAGCCCTCCGCGCGCAGCTGCTGGATGGTGACGTCCCTGCCGACCTCCACGCCGCAGCGGAACTCCACGCCCAGCTGGCGCAGCACGTCTATCTCCGCCTCCACAACGTCCTTTTCCAGACGGAAGGAGGGGATGACGCGCGTCAGCATGCCGCCCACGCGCTCCGCCTTCTCGAAAACGGTCACGGGATAGCCCTTGACGGCCAGGTAGTAGGCGCAGGAGAGGCCGCTGGGGCCGCCGCCGATGACGGCGATCTTGTTGGTGAAGGGCTTGCCCGTCTGGTTGAGCATCTTCGGCACATAGCGCGTCTCCGCGCTCAGCTCGCGGTCGGCGATGAACTTCTTGATGTCGTCGATGGCGATGGGCTGGTCGATGTCGCCGCGGGTGCAGGCGTCCTCGCAGCGGCGGTTGCAGATGCGCCCGCAGACGGCCGGGAAGGGGTTCTCCTGCTTGATGAGCTCCAGCGCCTCCAGGTACCTGCCCTGGCTGGCGAGCTTGATGTAGCCCTGCACGGGGATGTGCGCGGGGCACTCCATCTTACATGGGGCGGTGCCGCTGTCCACAACGTCCCTGCGGTTGGTGCGGTAGTCCACATTGTAATGCTTTTTGGTCCAGGGCTGGTCGAACGGCTTGCGCACCTCCGGCTCCGGGTTGCCGCAGAGCTTCGCGCCCAGCTTGAGCGCGCCCATCTGGCAGTTTTCAACGCACTGGCCGCAGGCCACGCACTTCGACGTGTCCACCCGCGCGACATAGTTCGTGCGCAGCATGTCCGGGTCGTTGAAGTACTCGCCGAGCCGGAGCGCAAGGCAGGAGCAACCGCAGCAGTTGCAGATAGCAGTGGGCCCGTCGTAGCCCTCCGCCTCGTTTATCTCGTGCACGAGGCCGTTGTCCTCCGCCCGCTTGAGTATCTCCTTCGCCTCTTCCTTGCTGACAAGGCGGTGGCTGCCCTGCTTGGAGAAGAACTTGGCGTTGTCGTTGATGTACATGCACATGTCCTCTTCCAGGTGGCCGCAGCCTTCGCCCATCAGGCGGCGGGTGCGGCGGCAGGAACAGGGGCCGACGGAGATGGCCCAGGCGTTGTCAATGATCCGCTCCACCTCGTCATAGGGCGCCGCGTGGGTGTCGTTTTTAATCGCGCTGCCCACGGGCATGACGCGCATCGGCCCCATGCCGACCGGGAAATTGGGCACGAGGATCGGCGTGCGGTAGCGGGTGTAGCGCTCGAAGCACTCGGCGATAACCGGGTATTTCTCCACCTGCTCTTTTACGGACAGCATGCCCTCCATGATGCCCGGCACCCAGATGGGATAGTAGTACGTCTCCACGTCGCCGTCATAGATGCAGCGCACTATGCCGCAGTCGGCGAGCTTGTTCACCTGCTCCTGCGCGTAGTCCACGCTCACCTTCGCCTTTTTGGCGATCTCCTCGATGTGCCGCGGCGAGCGCACCTTGACGTGCATTCCGACGTCCGCCATTTCGTCCGTCACTACCGGGTCGAGTATCATGTACTCCGGGTCGGAGGGCGTCACGCCCATGTAGGTGCCGCACTCAATGCTTATCTTTGTGGCCAGCATGAGTATCTTTTTGCGAAAAGCCATAGTATCCCCCACTTATGTCAGATAATATCCCGTTCGCGCGGAACGAGTACAGTTATATACATTATACGCCTCTGGTGACGTTTATTCAATCGGCAGCTTTTGAGATAAATGGCCCTGCAAACTGTGTAAATTGCCATCCCGGGCGCTTGAAAAAGCCGCCGCGGGGTGGTATCATGGACGAAAAAAGGAGGCTGCCCATGCATGAGATAGGCGTAGTCAGGCAGGTCCTCGCAACGGTGGACGCCTTTGCGCAGGCCAACGGCCTTGATGAGATAGACACGATAGTGCTGGAGATCGGCGACCTCTCCCTGGTCGTTCCGCAGTATGTGGAGGACATCTACGGCCTCATCGTGCAGGACACGCGCTTCGCGCGCACGAAGCTGAAAATAGAGGTCGTGGAGGGCCAGGGCGTCTGCCGGGACTGCAGGCGGGCCTTCCCCATCGTCAAGAACGAGGGCTACTGCCCCCGCTGCGGCAAGCGCAACGCGGAGGTCATCAGCGGGCGGGATTTCATCGTCAAAGAGTTGATAGTCCCCTGATCCGCCGGCGATTTTGTCACAGTCGCCGAAATTGCGCGCCATGCGCGCGCGAATTTGCACATTACTTACGCTTGACTTTTCGCAGCTAAAGCGCTATGGTATTTACATCAGCAAAACGAGCCGACCGGAAAGGAGGACGGAAGATGAACAACGCTCTCGATCGCGCCATGAACGCTTCCGCCGCCATCTCCGTCCGTCAGGCTCGCTTCTTTTTTGCGGGCTTTTATTCCTATGCCTACTTTTACTTTTTTAGCAACGATGGGAATAACAGCCTGGTAAGACAAGAGGATCGCTGAATTGGGCCAAAGGCAAATTCAAGCAGCCCCGTCTGTCAGGCGGGGCTGCTTTTGTTTTTGCCGGCCAAGGAAATGGAAACGGAAAGGGAGAGACAAAATGAAGATGAAAAAGCTGCTCTGCGCCGCCCTCGCGGCACTGATGATCCTCGCGCTCGCCGCCTGCGGCGAGGCCCCCGCCGAGGAGAGCGAAGCCCCCGCGGCCGAAAGCGAAGCGCCCGCCGTTGAGGAGAGCGCCGCCCCCGCGGAGGACGCCGAAGGCGAAAAATACGTCGTCGGCATCTGCCAGCTGGCCCCGCACACGGCTCTGGACGCCGCCACCCAGGGCTTCACGGACGCCCTCACCGCCGCCCTTGGCGACGCGGTGGAGATAAAGAGCCAGAACGCCGGCGGCGAGCAGAATAACTGCATCACCATCATCGACGGCTATGTGGCCGAGGACGTGGACCTGATACTCGCCAACGCCACCGGCGCGCTGCAGGCCGCCGCCTCCGCCACCGCCGACATCCCCGTGCTCGGCACCGCCGTTACCAACTACGCCATCGCCCTCGGCCTGGACGACACCATGATCGAGGTCCTCGGCAACAACATCTCCGGCACCAGCGACCTGGCCCCGCTGGACCAGCAGGCGGCCATGGTGCAGGAGCTCTTCCCGGACGCCGAGACCGTCGGCCTCCTCTACTGCTCCGCCGAGCCCAACAGCGTCTACCAGATCGAGGTCGTGCAGGCCGAGCTGGAAGCGCTGGGCTACGCCACTGAGATCTACGCCTTCACCGATGTGAACGACCTCGCCAGCGTCACGCAGACGGCCTGCGACAACTGCGACGTCATCTACATCCCCACCGACAACACCGCCGCCAACAACACCGAGAGCATCGCCAACGTCGTGCTGGCCGCGGGCGTGCCCGTCATCGCCGGCGAGAGCGGCATCTGCTCCGGCTGCGGCGTGGCCACCCTCTCCATCGACTACTACGAGCTGGGCCAGATCACCGGCGAGATGGCCGTGCAGATACTCACCGGCGAGGCGGATGTCTCCGAGATGGCCATCGGATATGACGAGACCGTCACCAAGATGTACAATCCCGCCAACTGCGAGGCCCTGGGCGTTGTTATCCCGGAGGGCTACGAGCCCCTCGCCTGAGCGGGCTGAACGATAAGATACGTCCACGGGGGCGAAGGCCGCTGGCCTCCGCCCCCCGAAGGGCGGAAGACTAAGGAGCTTTACACGTTATGGATTTCCTGCAATCGCTGCTGAACTCCCTGCCCGGGGCCGTGGGACAGGGGCTCATCTGGGGCATCATGGCCATCGGCGTCTACATCACCTACCGCGTCCTTGACGTAGCCGACCTCACAGTGGACGGCTCGCTCGCGACCGGCGGCGCAGTCTGCGTGCTGCTGATGCTGAACGGCATGAACGCCTATCTCGCCATGCTCTGCGCCGTCCTGGCCGGGATGCTCGCGGGGCTGGTGACCGGCCTCTTCCACACCAGGTGCGGCATACCCGCCATCCTCGCCGGCATCCTCACCCAGCTCGCGCTCTACTCGATAAACCTGCGCGTGATGGGCTGGGGCACCGCCGCCGGCACCCAGGCGACCCTCGCCATCCGCGTTGACAGCTACGACCTGGCCGTCTCCTCGCGCTATGTCCGCGATCTGAGCCTGCAAAACCCCATCCCCCTGCTGGCAGTGGTCATCGTGGCGCTCATCGCCATACTCTACTGGTTTTTCGGCACGGAGGTCGGCTGCGGTATCCGCGCCACGGGCGCCAACCGCAACATGTCCCGCGCGCAGGGCATAAACACCGGGCGCAACACGGTCATCGGGCTGATGATATCCAACGGCCTGGTGGCGCTCGCCGGGGCGCTGCTCGCGCAGTACCAGGGCTCGTCCACCATCGACATGGGCCGCGGCGCCATCGTCATCGGCCTGGCCGCCGTCATCATCGGCGAGGTGGCCTTCAGCAAGTGGTTCAGGAATTTCTCGCTCAAACTGCTCGCCTGCGTCATTGGCTCCATCATTTATTACGTCGTCATCCAGGTCGTGCTCCGGCTGGGCCTGGACCCCAACGACCTCAAGCTCTTCACCGCGCTCATCGTCGCCGTGTTCCTGGCCATCCCCTACTGGAAGGGCCAGCTCAGCGTCCGCCGCACACACGCCCGTCAGGCAAAGGAGGAAACAAACAATGCTTGAACTCAAAAACATCTCCAAGACCTTCCACCCCGGCACGGTCAACGCCAAAACGGCGCTGCGTGACCTGAGCCTGACGCTGAACGACGGCGATTTCGTCACCGTCATCGGCGGCAACGGCGCCGGCAAGAGCACCATGCTCAACGCCATCGCCGGCGTGTTCCCCGTGGACTGCGGCTCCATCCGCATCGACGGGCGGGACATCACCGGCCTGCCGGAGCACAAGCGCGCCGCCTTCATCGGCCGCGTGTTCCAGGACCCGATGATGGGCACCGCCGGCACCATGGGCATCGAGGAGAACCTGGCCCTCGCCGCCCGCCGCGGCAAGCGCCGCGGCCTCCGCTGGGGCATCACCAGGACGGAGCGCGAGGACTACCGCGCCCTGCTGGCCACGCTCGACCTGGGGCTCGAGAACCGCCTCAGCACCCACGCGGGGCTGCTCTCCGGCGGCCAGCGCCAGGCGCTGACGCTGCTGATGGCCGCCCTGGTGCAGCCGAAGCTGCTGCTCCTCGACGAGCACACCGCCGCGCTCGACCCCAAGACCGCCGCCAAGGTGCTGGAGCTCTCCGACCGCATCGTCAGCGAGAACCACCTCACCACGCTGATGGTCACGCACAACATGCGCGACGCCATCGAGCACGGCAACCGCCTCATCATGATGAGCGAGGGCGAGATCGTGCTCGACATCTCCGGCAAGGAGAAGGAGCGCCTGACCGTGGAGGAGCTGCTCGAGCGTTTCAGCGCCGAGACCGGCACCACGCTGGACAACGACCGTATCCTGCTCGGCGCCTGAGCGCCGGCAGCGCGGCACACACAGAAGCGATCATGCACCCTCATCTCAGGGTGGGGGTGCATTTTTGCGGCCAAAATACCAAATCTGAGGAAAAGAGGAAACCAAAATGAAGAAGAAACTGCTCTCCGCCGCGCTCGCGGCGACCATGGCGCTCACGCTTGCCGCCTGCGGCGGCGAAGGACAAAGCGCCGACGACCCGGACGGCTATACTATCGGCATCTGCGAACAGATGGAACACGTCTCGCTCAGCGAAGCCACACAGGGCTTTATGGACGGCCTCACCGAGCTGCTGGGCGCAGACAAGGTCGTGTTCCGCGAGCAGAATGCCGGCGGGGAGCAGACGAACTGCACAACGATCATGAACGGGTTCCTCGCCGAGGGCGTGGATCTCATCCTGGCCAACGCCACCTGGCCGCTGCAGGCCGCCGCCTCGGCCACGGCCGACACGCCCATACTCGGCACCTCCGTCACCGACTACGCCGTCGCTCTCGGGCTCGAGGACTTCGACGGCATGGTGGGCGGCAACATCTCCGGCACCAGCGACCTCGTCGATCTGGAGGCGCAGGCCGCCATCATCAGCGAGCTCTTCCCGGACGCGGGGACCGTCGGATTGCTCTACTGCTCCGGCGAGCCCAACAGCGTCTATCAGATAGAGACCGTGCGCGGCTATCTGGAGCCCCTGGGCTACGCCTGCGAGATCTTCGCCTTCACGGATGTGAACGACCTCGCCAGCGTCACGCAGGCCGCCTGCGACGCTTCTGACGTCATCTACATCCCCACGGACAACACCGTGGCCACCAACGTTGAGAGCGTGGCCAACGTGGTGCTGCCGGCGGGCGTGCCCGTCGTCGGCGGCGACCCGGGCATCTGCTCCGGCTGCGGCGTGGCCACCATCGCCACCGACTACTACGAGCTGGGCCGCCTGACCGCCGAGATGGCCGCGCAGGTGCTCACCGGCGAGGCCGACATCTCCTCCATGCCCGTCCAGTACGGGGCCATGGAGAAGATCTATGACCCCGAGAACTGCGAGCTGCTGGGCATCAGCATCCCCGAGGGCTACAACCCCGTGGAGGGCTGAGCATACACGAAAAAAACTGCCGGGAGGCCCAGCCTCCCGGCAGTTTGCATATCACCATATGAGTTCGGAAGCGGAGGCGATGGCGGCGGCCTCGCCGTTATCGAAACGCACGAGCAGGTGGAAGTCGTCGTCTATCCCCTGCACCGTGGCCTCTCCGCGGCCGCTGACGGCCACACGCCGGCCCGTGAGCACGCTGCGGGAGCGGTACTCGTCCAGGAAATCGCGCCCCGGCAGCAGCGAGCAGAGCTCCCACAGGCGGTTCAGAACATCCGCGGCCAGCGCCGCCGCACGCTCGTCGCCGGGGTATCTGTCGAACAGCGCGCCCGCCTTGCCCTCCAGCTCCGCCGGCCAGCCGCCCGGCGGCGGGCAGAGGTCGATGCCGATGCCGCAGACGATGCAGTCCAGCGAGCCGGCGCTGCTGGCGCTCTCCGTCAGGATGCCGCAGACCTTTTTGCCTTCTATCTGTATGTCGTTCACCCACTTGATGCCCGCCGGCCGGCCGGCGGCGGCCTCGATGGCCTGCGCCGCGGCGACGGCGGCGGCCGGCGTGACGGCCAGCGCGTCCTCGGGGCGCATCCGCGGGCGCAGCAGCAGGCTCATATAGAGCCCGCAGCCCGCGGGGGAGTAAAATGTGCGTCCGCGCTGCCCGCGCCCGGCGGACTGCGAGAGCGCGAGCAGCACGGTGCCCTCGGCGGCGCCGGTGGCGGCCATGCGCATCAGCGAGGTGTTGGTGGACTCGGCGCGCTCCACCACCACGGCCCGCAGCGGCGGCTTGAGCAGCGCGCCCAGCTCGGCGGCGGTCAGCATACGCCGCACCCCCTCAAAGTTATGGAAATGTGAAAAATGTGCGCAAAACGTGCACAGGATATCATGTCTTCACCTCATCCCGGCCCTGCCGGTAAATTGCGCGTACATAGTAAGCCAGCGCGCGGTAGAAGTCAAGCCCTTTCGGGCGTATTTGGCCTGAAAAGTGTACAAAAATGCCCCGGGACACGCCGCCCGGGGCATTTATTACAAAAGTTACAGCGCCTAAGGCCCGCCGCGCGGCGCGCGCCCGCTTCAGCCGCCGCGCCTGCGGTGAGCCAGCACCCTGATGGACACGTATGCGAGCAGGAGCATCCCCGGTATCGGGAGCACCATATACGTCCACGCCATGTTTGGCAGGTCAAAGTTGCGGTCGATGGTGATCATCACCATAACGAGTCCAAAGGCAACCAGCCCCGCGTTGCGCAGCGCTTTGGTGGAAAAGGGCGGTATGTCCTCCTTCGCGTTGCTGAAGCAGAAAGCATACAGGCCAAAGTTGAGCAGCAGCGTCAGCATGGACATTGGGAGCACAGCGATCGATATCATGTCGGGCTCGCCGTACCGGCTGTATTCCAGCTCATAGCCGCCCAGCACCACGGTCGCCGCCTGCCAGAGCACGTCGTATGCGAGCAGCAGGAATATCAGCCGCTGGTGCGGCAGCGGCTTTATCCCGTCGTGCGGCAGATCCCTGTCCGGCGGCGGCGCGCCGTCCCCCTCCTGCTCGCGCCGCTTGTTGCGGACGGCGCAGGCCGTCATGGCGATAAAGCCGGCGATCGCCAGGGCAGAAACGGCGGCCGGGGCATAGATCAAAGCCAACGAACTGCCACAAACGGCCACGATGAGCGCCGCGACAGCCAAAGCGGCGGCCGCAGCGACCGTGTAAACAATATAATAGGTCTTTGTGTAGACTTTCAGCGAAAGGTCATCGTCATACCAGTACCGCTGCCCCATAAGGTGATTGATACCGGCAGTTAAAACGCCGCCGATGCACAGCCCCATGTCGATTGGCTCGAACAGCTGCTCTCCCCCGCCTCCGAACATGTGGATGTCCACAACACCGGTCAGGTGCAGCAGCATGGCGATGAGGAAGCACGTCCACACAGCGTCCCACAGCAGCAGCGTGATCACGGATATTTTGTCCTCGCGCGGGATATCAAGTCCGCGGAACATATCCTCGCCCCCCATTCTTTAGCAGTGTAAATCCTATACTTAACGTGATGCTACCATAAATGCGCTTGTTCGTCAACCGACGGCCAACAGCGCCCCTTTTCAGGAATGAAACCTGAGAGGGAGTTTTGCGTCTTATAAATAAAAGCTTGATTACGTGAGGGGGCGGCCGCATGAAACGCGGGATCGTACTTATTTTGGCGGTGGCCTGCGCAGCCCTGGCAGGCTGCGGGCGATCAGGATCGCAGTATTTTTCCTCCGGGGAAGTCTTTGCGGCAGAAGATGAAGCCGCAGGAACCAGCATTTCCTCATTG
>DSLMC04102__coassemble_2000_pt1 | contig 9777 bp, 8 predicted proteins | sample DSLMC04102__metabat2_low_PE_011 | metagenome-assembled genome bin DSLMC04102
TTCGTTCCGTCAAGGTGGCTACACCCCCTTGCGCCGCTAATGCAGCTATCCCCTGTGGACTTGCCGTCCGCAAGCGGTTTTGACAAACCGTTCGCCGCCAGCAAACTTGAAGATTAGACATAAACAAATCCTCCGCATGGTCTAAGCCATACGGAGGATTAACTGTTTTACGGATACCCGCCTATCGGGGCGGGCGTTTTTTTGCCCGGCTGTGCTCAGTTGGCGCCGTTCAGGACCTCCCAGGCCATGTCGGGATAGTCGGTCATTATGGCGTCCGCGCCCTTGGCGGAGAGCTCGGCGACGGTCTCGGCGTCGTTGATGGTCCAGTACTGCACGGCGATGTCGTACTCGTGCGCGCGGTTGATGAGCCGCGTGGAGCCCAGGTAGACGAGCCCGTCATAATAGGTGGTGGGTATTTGCAGCGCCTCGAACTTGTAATAGCCCTCGTCGCGGCTGATGCCGAGCAGGCTGTCGAAGAAGAAGCCGGCCACCTCGCCCACGCTGGCCGAGCGGAGCATGTCGGGGTAGTTGGCCTCCATGTACTCCGTCACCTCGGCGTTGAAGGTGCCGATGACGGCGTCGTCCAGCAGCCCGAAGGCCTCCAGCTGCCGGTAGAGCTCGTCGCAAGCGGCGTAGCCGAGCTCGCCGGAGTCCTTGATCTCGATGATGTAGTCATAGTCGCCGTGATCGGAGAGATAGCTGAACACGTCCTGCACGCGCATGATGTGCAGGCCCTCCGGTATGTCCTCCCCGCGCAGGCCCTGATAAGGCGTCTCGCCGCTGTCGCTGACGAATTGCTCGCCCATGTTCAGCTCATAGAGCTCCTCGTAGGTGTACTCGGAGGGGCGGACGGATCCGTGACCAAAGTGCTCGACGGCGTCGCTGGTGCGGTCGAGCGTGCCGTCGTGCAGCAGCACCAGCTCGCCGTCCGCCGTTATATGTACGTCGAACTCAAAGATGTCGATCGCAAAATCCGACTCCACGCAGTTTTTGAAGGCCATGAGCGTGTTCTCCGGGGCGATGCCGCCGCCGGAGCGGTGGGCGGAGACGCGCGCGGCGCCCTCTTTGGAGATGTGCGGGTTCGTGCAGCTATCCACGGACACCGGCGGCGCGCCGGAGTAGTCGTGCGAGAGGGCCAGGTAGGCCGCCAGCGCGAGCAGGAGCAGGATGATGACGATGATGCCGATGACGGCAAGCGCTTTTTTCAGTCCCTTAGACATATCTTTGCCGGCCTTATCTGTAAGTTTGTTTTCATGCGCCGGAAAGGCCCCGCTGAGCGGGGCCTTTTGCCTGCGCGGTCAGGTGAGCTGTATCCCCCAGATGCCCGCCGAGGTGCCGATGAGCACCGTGTTGTCGTAGACGGAGGGGGAGGCCTCGATCAGCGCGCCCAGGTTCATGCTGTCCAGCTCCTGGCCGGTGGCGGCGTCGATGAGGTAGATGTAGTGCCCGGTGACGGTGTAGATGAGGTAGCCGTTGCCGTCCGCGTCGTAGACGAGGGCGGGCGTGCTCCAGCTGTAGGTCTGCGTGGGGAAGTTCCAGACTTCCTCGCCGGTCTCCTTGTCGATGGCCAGCAGCTGGCTGGTGCCGGCGCTCGGATAGCGCGCCAGGGCGATGAAGATGAGGTCGGAGACGTTGCCGCCGCCGGAGACCACGCTGCCCTGCGCGCCGCCGGAGAGGCCGTCCACGGTGTAGCAGGTGTAGTCCGTCTGCCAGACGATCTCGCCGTTCTCGGCGTCTATCTTCCAGATGGGCACGTTGGCGGTGGTGTAGCTGCGCCAGCCGTAGTGGAAGCTCGTGCTTATATAGAGATAGGGGTGGCCGTCCTCCACGCAGAGCACGGGGGTGCAGTTGGAGTCGTCGAGGATGTCCTGCACCCAGACGAGCTCAAGCTTGTTCATGTCCAGGCACATCAACCGCCCGCCGTTGTCGGCGAGGAAGAGGTAGCCCTCATAGGCCACGGGCGAGGCCTCGAAGCCCAGCCAGTAGCGGCTGGCGGAATAGCGCCACTTGGTGCAGCGCTCGGGCCCGATGCTGATGGTGCCGGCCTCCGGGTCGTACTGCGTGCCCAGCTTGATGAAATACACCACGCCGTTCTCGCCGGGGTAGATGAGCGTGTCGCTCTCCGCGTCCACCAGGGGGGCGGCGTCGTACATCGGCCAGTTGCGCAGCGCAAAGCCGTCGTCGCTGGCGCCGAACTCATAGAGGATGGAGCAGTCGATGAGGTTTATCACAAAGGCCCGCGAGGAGCCCTGGGCGGTGTTATAGCCGCTGCCGCAGAAGAGCAGGGGATAGCCGCGGGGGTCCAGCGTGCCCGTGCCCTTGAAGGGGAAGCCCATGTAGAGCGGGTCGCGGGTGCTCTCGCCGGTGGCGAGGTCGAGGAAGTAGATGTACCCGTCGCCGGAGGGGGAGATGACCTCCACCAGCTCGTCTTTTTCCTTCGCCCAGTCGTACATGTTCATGTGCTGCCGCAGTTCTTTGGGCCAGACGGCCGTCAGCTGCTGGCCGGTCCACATGTTGTAGGAGGTGAAGGTGCCGGTCTGCATCACGCCGGTGTTGTGGTTCCAGTAGGTGCCGAAGGCCTTGTTGACGATGTCCTGCTCGCCGTAGGCGGCGTTGTCGCGGTAATTGTTGCCGCGGAAGGTGACGATGCCCTGCACGTCGGCGGAATACTCCTCGGCGGGGCCGAAGTATATCTCGTCCACGGGCTCATACTCGCCCTCCAGCATCACGCCGTCGATCATTATGGCCTGCTCGCCGGTGAAATTCGCCGGGTCCGTGGCCTCCGTGTGGTAGGGCTCAAAGGGCGTGGGCGTGGGCGTCGGCGTAGGGGTCGGCTCCGGCGTCGGCGTGGGCGTGGGGGCCGGCTCGGCGGTCTCCACGGGCACGGGCGTGGGCGTGGGCTGCACGCGCGCGGGCTCGCTCGTCAGCGAGAGATAGATGATATAGCCCAGCAGGGCGACCAGTGCCGCCAGCAGCACGCCCAGCAGGGCGGTGACGGCCGCCGGCCGCCGGCGGGGGCGCTCATTGTCGTTATTTCCCATTTTCCCCTCCGAAAGACGCTGTCTTTACTCAGTGAAATGAATGTGGTTGTTGATGTGGTCCTGGCAGAAGCAGTGGTAGCCCGCGCACTTGGAGCAGTAGCGGAACTCCAGGTCGGGATAGTCCGTGTCCGTCCTGCCGCAGACTTCGCACTTGCGTGTGTAGTTCTTGTTCTTCTGCTCGTACTTGATGCGGTGCACCTCGCGCTTGAAGTCCACGGTGTTGCGCCGCTGCTGCCTCCCGCGGGGGATGACGGAGCCGAAGAGCATGTCGCCGCAGAAGAGGAAGTAGTTGAGGATGGCCACGAGCGGCAGGAAACTCATCAGCCCCATTCCCGCGCCAAGGTTGCTGAATATGGCGTAGACAAAGTACAGCGCGTCGAGGACGGCCAGCCACTTCATCTTTATAGGTATGATAAAGAAGAGCAGCACCACGTTGTCGGGATACAGCGTGGCGAAGGCGAAGAACATCGAAAGGTTGATGTAGTTCGCGGTCATGCTGTAGCTTATGCCGCGGACGAAGTAGATTATGAAGCCGTAGACGACCTGTAGCAGCATGCCGCAGAGATAATAGATGGTGAAGCGCCCCGCGCCCCACTGCCGCTCCAGCGTGCTGCCGATGAAGTAGTAGAAATAGAGCGAGATGAGCAGGGAGAAGGGGCTGCTGTACAGCGGCAGGAAAACAAAGGTCACCAGCCGCCATATCTGCCCGCGCAGGATGTGATAGGGGCTGAAGGCCAGCAGCTCCCGCAGCATCCCCGTGGTGTCCATGGCCGAGAAGAGCCACACGGCGATGTTGCCTATGCAGATGATCATCATCAGGTTGTTGATGCCAAAGCGCGGGTGCTTGTAGCAGAAAAGATCCACCCGCTTCATGAAAGCCTTCAATGGACCGCCCTCCAGACAGATTTCGTAATAACAAAGTATAGCACGCGCGTGTTAAATTTACAAGTGCGCCCTATACGGCAAAAGCGGGGGACCGTCGGGTCCCCCGCCGGGATATCGCGTTTCAGCCCCAGAGCTTTTCCGGGTAGAGGCCGGAGTCGATGAGCGCGCCGATGGCGCGCACCACGTCCGGCTTGTCCTCGCGGTAGGTCATGCCGTGCCAGACGTCCTCGCTCTCCAGCACGCGCACGGAGCAGAGCCCCTCGCGCAGCAGCTCGCCGACGAGGTTGGGGACGTACATCTCGTCCTGCACGTTGAGCGGCAGCTTTTCGCGCAGGAAAACGGGGAAGCGCCGGTCGATCTCCTCCAGGATGTCGTAGGTGAAGCCCCAGAAGTTCATGGACACCACGCTGTCCGCCGGCACGGGGACGAGCGTTTGGCCGCCGTCCGTGCTGTAGGCGGGCCCTGTGGGCGTTTTCACCACGTACGTGCGCTCCACGATGCTGTCCAGCATCCCGCCGGAGGACACGCAGAGCCCGCGCGCCACCTTGCCGCTGTCCGTCAGCGTGTTGCCCAGGCGGTAGCCGGCCATGCAGAAGCGCATGGGCCGCGCCGCGCTGTCCACGGAGCGGAGCTCGTCATAGACGTGCCGGAAGGCGTTGGGGCCGTAATAATCGTCCGCGTTGATCATGGCGAAGGGGCCGTCCAGCACCTCGCGGCAGCAGAGCAGGGCGTGAGCCGTGCCCCAGGGCTTTTTGCGCTCGGGCGGGATGGCAAAGCCCTCGGGGAGGAATTTTTCGTGCGTCTGGAAGGCGTACACCGTTTCGATGCTGCGCGAGACGCGGCGGCCGATGGCCTCCTCAAAGTCCCGGTACATCCAGGGCGCGATGAGGAACACCACGCGCTTGAAGCCCGCGCGCACGGCGTCGTAGATGGAGTAGTCGATGATGATCTCCCCGTGCCTTCCAACGGGGTCGATCTGCTTGAGCGAGCCGTAGCGGCTGCTGAGCCCGGCCGCCAGGACGACGAGAGTGGGTTCTGCCATGGCAAACACCTCCATGCCGATTCTACCAGAGATTGACGGGTTTGTCACGGTGATTGTTTCAAAAATTTTGACTTCTTTTGGCGTTTTTCGCCGGGGCCGTACATCCAGTTGGAGAAAAGGATATAGACGAGCGAGATGGCCGAGCTGACGGCCCAGGTGAGGGGATAGGCCCAGTATATGTACACGATGTCGCCGAAGGCGTGCATGACGTAGAGTATATAGGCGATGCGCAGCACGCACCAGGTGGAGAGCATGATGGCCATCGGCACGAAGGCCTTGCCGGCGCCGCGGCAGATGGCGGCCACCGTGTGCGTGAAGGCCAGCAGGAAGTAGAACAGGCACTCGATGCGCGCCTGGCGCACGCCGTAGGCGATGACCTGCGGGCTGTCGTCAAAGAGCGCTATCAGCTGCGGCGCCAGCAGGTAATAGCAGACGCCGATGACCTCCGCCAGGCAGACGGCGGCGACGATGCCGAAAAGCGCGCCTTTTTTTGCGCGGTCGAACTTGCGCGCGCCCAGATTCTGCCCGATGAAGGTGGTGAGGGCCATGTTGAAGCTGGCGATGGGGATGAATGCGAAGCCCTCGATGCGCGACTGCGAGCCGAAGCCGGCGGTGGCGAACTTGGCGAAGGAGTTGATCTGCGTCTGCACGATGACGTTGGCCAGCGCGGTGACGGAGTTCTGTACGCCGGAGGGCAGGCCGTAGCGCAGTATCAGCTTCAGCGTCTCCCAGTGGAAGCGTATCTTGCGGAAGGAGACGGTGTAGATATGGCCCTTGCGCGTCAGGTGCCAGAGGCAGAGCACGCAGCTCACGGCCTGGGAGATGGTGGTGGCGAAGGCCGCCGACCACACGCCCCAGCCAAAGCCGCCCACGAACAGCAGATCGAGCACCACGTTCGTCATGGAGGAGACGATGAGGTAGATGAGCGGGCGCTTGCTGTCGCCCAGGGCGTTCATGATGCCGGTGCAGATGTTGTAGAGCACCACGGCGATGGCGCCGAGGAAGTAGTAGCGGAAGTACTCGATGGCCTCCGGCAGCACCTCCGGGTCGGTGTCCATCCACACGAGCAGCGTGGGCGTGAACGCCACGCCCAGCACGGTCAGAATAAGGCCGCTGACGAGGCCCATGGCGAGGTCCGTGTGTATGGCGCGGAAAACGCCCTCCCCGTCCTGCGCGCCGAAGCAGTGCGAGATGACGACGCCCGCGCCGAGCGCCGTGCCGTTGAAGAAGCTGACGAAAAGGAAGATGAGCGAGCCCGAGGAGCTGACTGCCGCCAGCGAATCGGTGCCCAGGAACTGCCCCACGATGACGGAGTCCGCCGCGTTGTACAGCTGCTGGAACACCTGGCTGAGGAAAACGGGCATGGCGAACTGGATGATGAGCAGGTAGGGGCTGCCCTCCGTCATGTTCTTAACGGTGGATGCGCGGCTCATATTATTCAAATTGTGGGCGTGATGCAAATTCATAGCCGGGATATTATATACCCGCCGCATTAATTTGTCAAAGGGGGTCGTCCTCCGCCTGCATGTATATTTCCTCGCACATCTGCTGCGCCGAGCGCAGCCGCGCTTTCGCCATCTCCACGTTGCCGAGCTCCAGCGGCTCAAGGGCGTCCGTGGCGGCGTTGAACATTTTTAGGTACAAGAGCGCGCTGTCCAGCGGCTGTATATCCCTGTTATTCGCACTTCCCATGTCGGTCATGATATATCACCTCAATAATAAAGGTATCATATGCGCATTGCGAATACAATACTAACGCAATGTATAAATGGAAAACTTCATGCAATACAATAAGTGCCGATAATTGTATTGCGAGGGTCTCAAATGTCCAAATTCAAAATTCCCAACGTCCCGCCGACGACCAACAAGACGATACGCTTCCCGAACGACGTGATAGAGGCCGTTGAGAGGGCGATAAGCGGGCGGAACTGCACGTTTTCCGCCTTTGTCGTCGCGGCAACGCGGGCGGCCCTGGATGACCTTGAAGAAGAGAGGCAGTGAAGCGCGTTTTGCCGTTTTGATATGGCGCACGATATAAGAAGACCCCGGCCGTCTTTTGACGGCCGGGGTTTTTGCTTGTATGGGTGGGATCAGTCGCGCGGGGTCTTGATCTGGGCCTGGGCAGCAGCCATGCGGGCGATGGGCACGCGGAACGGGCTGCAGGACACGTAGTCAAGGCCGGTGCGGTGGCAGAACTCGACGCTGCTCGGCTCGCCGCCGTGCTCGCCGCAGATGCCGAGGTGGATGTCGGGGCGGGTGGCGCGGCCGAGCTTGCAGGCCATGTCGACCAGCTTGCCGACGCCGACCTGGTCGAGACGCTCGAACGGGTCGTTGTCGAAGATCTGCTTCTCGTAGTAGCTGGGCAGGAAGCTGCCGGCGTCGTCACGGGAGAAGCCGAAGGTCATCTGGGTGAGGTCGTTGGTGCCGAAGCTGAAGAACTCGGCCTCCTTGGCGATCTCGTCGGCGGTGAGGGCCGCACGCGGGATCTCGATCATGGTGCCGACCAGGTACTTGAGGTCGCTGCCGCGCTCCTCCTTAACCTTCTCGGCGGTAGCCTTGACGATGCCGGAGACGTACTTGAGCTCCTTGAACTCGCAGGTCAGCGGGATCATGATCTCGGGCACGATGTCATAGCCGCACTCGGCCTTGACATTGATGGCGGCCTCGATGATAGCGCGGGTCTGCATCTCGGCGATCTCGGGGTACTTGACGGGCAGGCGGCAGCCGCGGAAGCCCATCATCGGGTTGTTCTCGTGCAGGCTCTCGATGGTGCCCTTGACGTACTCATAGGTGAGGCCCATGTCGTCGGCGAGGGCCTTGATGTCCTCTTCGGCGGTGGGCAGGAACTCGTGCAGGGGGGGATCCAGCAGACGGATGGTCACCGGGCGGCCTTCCATGGCCTTGAAGATGCCCTCGAAGTCGCTGCGCTGCATGGGCAGCAGCTTGGCCAGGGCGGCGGAGCGGTGCTCCACGTCGGTGGAGAGGATCATCTCGCGCATGGCCGGGATACGGTCAGCGTCGAAGAACATGTGCTCGGTGCGGGTGAGGCCGATGCCCTCGGCGCCCAGGCGGACGGCGTTGGCGGCGTCGCGCGGGGTGTCGGCGTTGGTGCGGACCTTCAGCTTGCGGATGCTGTCCGCCCAGCCCATGACGACGGCGAAGTCGCCGCTGATGGTGGCGTCCACGGTGGGGATGGCGCCGACATAGACGTTACCGGTGTTGCCGTCGATGCTCATGACCTCGCCCTCGTTGACGCGCACGCCGGCGATGGTGAGATAGCGCTCCTCCTCGTTGATGTGCAGCTCGCCGCAGCCGGCGACGCAGCAGGCGCCCATGCCGCGGGCGACGACAGCCGCGTGGCTGGTACGGCCGCCGGTGGCGGTGAGGATGCCCTGGGCGACGGCCATGCCCTCGATGTCCTCGGGGCTGGTGAAGTTGCGGACCAGGAGCACGGGGCCGTGCTTGGCCTGCTCCTTGACTTCCTCGGCGGTGAAGTACACCGCGCCGCAGCCGGCGCCGGGGCTGGCGGGCAGGCCGGAGGCCACGGGGGAGGCAGCCTTCAGGGCAGCCTCGTCAAAGCGGGGGTGCAGCAGGGTGTTGATGGCGTTGGGGTCGATCTTCAGCAGGGCCTCTTCCTTGGTGCAGAGCCCTTCGCTGACCATGTCGACGGCGACCTTGAAGGCAGCCTGCGCGGTGCGCTTGCCGTTGCGGGTCTGGAGCATGTAGAGCTTGCCCTGCTCGATGGTGAACTCCATGTCCTGCATGTCCTTGTAGTGCTTTTCAAGGTTCTTGGCAACGGCGGCGAACTGGTCGTAGGCGGCCGGGTTGGTGGCATGGAGCTGGTCAATGGTCTGCGGGGTGCGGATGCCGGCGACGACGTCCTCGCCCTGGGCGTTCATCAGGAACTCGCCGTAGAGCTTGTTCTCGCCGGTGGCGGGGTCGCGGGAGAAGGCGACGCCGGTGCCGCAGTCGTCACCCATGTTGCCGAAGACCATCATCTGGACGTTGACGGCGGTGCCCCAGCTGCTGGGGATGTCGTTCATGCGGCGGTAGGCGATGGCGCGCTCGTTCATCCAGGAGCCGAACACGGCGCGGACAGCGGCCATGAGCTGGACCTTCGGGTCGGAGGGGAACTCCTCGCCGGAGAGCTCCTTGTAAAGGACCTTGAAACGCTTGACCATTTCCTGCATGTCCTCGGCGGTGAGGCCGGCGTCGGTGTCGACGCCGCGCTTGGCCTTGAGCTCGTCCATGATGTCCTCGAACTTCAGGCGGTCATAGCCCATCGCGACATCGGAGAACATCATGATGAAGCGGCGGTAGCTGTCGTAAGCCCAGCGGACGTTTCCGCTCTTGGCGGCGAGGGTGGCGGCCACATCGTCGTTGATGCCGAGGTTGAGGATGGTGTCCATCATGCCGGGCATGGAGGCCCTGGCGCCGGAGCGGACGGAGACAAGCAGGGGGTTCTCCTTATCGCCGAACTTCTTGCCGACGAGCTTCTCCATCTTGTCGAGGTACTCGAAAATCTCGGCCTCTATCTCGGGGGCGATCTTCTCGCCGTCCTCGTAGTAGCGGGTGCAGGCCTCGGTGCTGATGGTGAAGCCCTGGGGCACCGGCATGCCGATGTTGGTCATCTCGGCCAGGTTGGCGCCCTTGCCGCCCAGGAGCTCGCGCATGTTGGCGTTGCCCTCGGAGAAGAGGTAAACGTACTTTTTACTCATCGTTCAACGTCCTTTCAGAGAGTATGTTTATGGGTAACTGGACACGAAATGAATATGGTGTTTGATACGATTCAAACGTATCGTACGACCT
>DSLMC04102__coassemble_2040_pt1 | contig 9593 bp, 7 predicted proteins | sample DSLMC04102__metabat2_low_PE_011 | metagenome-assembled genome bin DSLMC04102
TTGAAAAACGCTATGCCGCATGGTAAAATAGTACGCTATGCCACGGCATGGCGCGCCGCGCCGCCCGGAAAAGGCATATTTTACTAAATCACAAGCGAGGGAACACCTACGTACCTGAAAGCGCTCGAGATCCAGGGCTTCAAGTCCTTCCCCGACAAAACGCGCCTCACCTTCGAGCGGGACATCACCGCCATCGTGGGGCCCAACGGCTCGGGAAAATCGAATATCTCCGACGCCATCCTCTGGGTCATGGGCGAGCAGAGCTCCAAAACGCTCCGCGGCGGCAAGATGCAGGACGTCATCTTCGGCGGCACGGCCAAACGCCCGGCCATGGGCTTTGCCCAGGTCTCGCTGGTCATCGACAACTCCGCCGGGATACTGGCCAACGACGCCGAGGAGGTCACCATCACCCGGCGCTATTACCGCAGCGGCGAGAGCGAGTATTACATCAACCGCGAGCAGGTGCGCCTGCGCGACGTGAACGAGCTGCTGATGGACACCGGCATGGGCCGCGACGGCTATTCCATCATCGGGCAGGGGCGCATCGCCGAGATCATCAGCGGCAAAAGCGACGAGCGCCGCGAGGTGCTGGAGGAGGCCGCGGGCATCTCGCGCTTCCGCTACCGCAAGGAGGAGGCCGAGCGCCGCCTGGCGCGCACGGAGGAGAACCTGCTGCGCATAAACGACAAGATATCCGAGCTGGAGCTGCAGGTGGCGCCGCTGAAAGAGCAGGCGGAAACGGCGAAAAAATACCTCGCCCTGCGCGACGAGCTGCGCGTGGCGGAGGTCAGTTTGTGGATGGACACGCTGGACGGCCTGCGGCGGCAGTCCGACACGCTGGAGGCGGATCTTGCCGCGGCGCGCGACGCCGTCTCCGCCGCCAAACGCGAGCTGGAGGCGCTCTATGGCCGCAGCGAAGCGCTGGGCGAGCGCATGAGGCAGCAGGACGTGGAGGCCGAGGCCGGGCGCAAGAGGCTCTCCGAGGCGGAGGGCGCGCTCTCGCGCCTTGAGGCGGAGGCCGCCGTGCTGCGCACGAACATGGAAAACAGCCGCCAGAGCGCCGAGCGCATGGCGGGGGAGATGAGCGAGCAGGCCGAGCGCGCCGCCGCGCTGGCCGCGCAGGTGGAGGAAAAACGCGCGCGCGTGGGCGATATCGACGCGCGGCTGGCCGAGCTGGCGGAGAGCGCGCAGTCGGCGCAGAACGTCATCGATGGGCGGCGGATGCGCATCGAGAACCGCGAGCGCGAGAGCGCCGAGGCCAACGACGAGCTGACGAAGCAGCTGGTGGAGCTGCGCAGCACGGATTCGCGCATCTCCATCCTGATGGACATGGAAAAAGAACAGGAGGGCTTCGGCAACGCCGTGCGCGTGGTCATCCGCGAGGCGCGCCACGGCGCGCTGCACGGCGTGCACGGCTCCGTAGCCGACCTGGTGCGGACGGAGGGGCGCTTCGCCCTGGCCATCGAGACCGCGCTGGGCGCGGCCATACAGAACATCGTGGTGGACACGCAGAACGACGCCAAAAGGGCCATCGAGCTGCTCAAGCGGCGCGACGCGGGCCGCGCCACCTTCCTGCCGCTGGACGTGATACGCGGCGGGCGGCTGGACGATATACCGGACGAGGACGACGGCTGCCTGGGCCTGGCGGCGGACCTCGTGAGCTACGACGGGCAATACCGCAGCGTCGTGGAGAACCTGCTGGGCCGCACGCTGGTGGCGGAGACGCTCTCGGAGGCCATCGCCATCTCCCGCCGCTCGCGCGGCAGGGCGCGCATCGTCACGCTGGACGGGCAGCTCATCCACACGGGCGGCTCGATGACCGGCGGCAGCACGGCAAAAAAAGCGGGCATACTCTCCCGCCGCAGCGAGCTGGAGCGGTTGCAGGCCGCGCGCGGCGACCTGGCGCGGCAGCGCGATGAGCTGTCAGCGCGCGCGGAGGAGCTGAAGCGTTCGCTGGCCTCCGCGCGGTATGAGCTGGACGTGGCGGCCGGCGAGCTGCAGGGAATAAAAGACGAGCAGACGGCGCTCGCCGCCGAGCGGCGGGCCACGCTCTCCGCGGCGGAGCAGCTGGAGCTGCTGCAAACGGGCCTCTCCGGCGACCGCGAGACGCGCGAGCGCGCGCTGGCGGACATCGAAGCCGGGCGCGAGAGCTACGAGCGCGCGCTGGCTGCGCGCGAGCAGAGCATGGCGGACGTGCGCGGGCGCATCGAGAAGATAAAAGCCGAGATCGCAGCCGCCGTCGGCAAGCGCCTGGAAGTCGAGGGCGAGCGCACGCGCACGGACCGCGCCGTGCAGGAGAAGAACAACGCCATCCTCGACGCCGAGCGCGCGGCCGCGCGCCTGGAGCAGAAGAAGCTCTCCGCCGACATGGAGGAGAAGCAGCTGGTGGACAAGCTCTGGGACGGCTATGGGCTCAGCCACAGCGCGGCGGAGGCCGTGCGGCAGCCCATCGAGAGCGCGGCAAAAGCCAACCGGCAGATCGCCGAGCTGCGCAAGGCCATGAACGCGCTGGGCAGCCCCAACCTGGGCGCCATCGACGAGTACGCGCGCGTCAGCGAGCGATATGAGTTCCTCGCCTCGCAGCGGGACGACGTGGAGGGCGCAAAGGCCGAACTTTTGGGTATAATCTCCGATGTGACGGGGCAGATGAAGGCCATTTTCACGCGCGAGTTCGCCGCCATCAACGAGAGCTTCGGGCGGACGTTCACCGAGCTCTTCGGCGGCGGCACGGCCGAGCTGGTGATGGAGGGCGAGGGCGATGTCCTCACCTGCGACATCGACATCAAGGTGCAGCCGCCGGGCAAGGCGCTCACCACGCTGACGCTGCTCTCCGGCGGGGAGATGGCCTTCGTGGCCATTGCGCTCTATTTTGCCATCATCAAGGTGCGGCCCACGCCGTTCTGCGTGATGGACGAGATCGAGGCCGCGCTGGACGAGGCGAACGTCACGCGCTTCGCCGGGCACATGCGGCGCATCTCCGGCCGCACACAGTTCATCGTCATCACCCACCGCCGGGGGACGATGGAGGAGGCCGACGAGCTCTACGGCGTGACCATGCAGGAAAAGGGCGTTTCCAGGGTGATAGAACTGGACCTGGAGACCGCCGGTAAACAGATAGACGGAGTGGAAGTATAATGGGTTTTTTTGACAAGATAAAAAAGGGCCTGGAAAAGACCAGGCGGCAGATGGGCGGCCTCTTCGCCGAGTTCACCGGCGAGAACGAGGAGTTCTATGAGGAGCTGGAGGACTCGCTGATACTGGCGGACGCCGGCGCGGCTGCGGCGTCCAGGGCCGTCGCGCAGCTGCGCGAAAAGGTGCGCGATGAGTCGCTCCTGGGGCAGGACGAGGTGCGCGCCGCGCTGGTGGAGATCCTGGCGGACGCCCTGCGCGTGGGCAGCTTTGAGCTGAAGCTGGAGACGAAGCCCTCCGTCATCCTGATGGTGGGCGTGAACGGCGTGGGCAAGACCACGACCATCGGCAAGCTGGCGGCCAGATACACCGCCGAGGGCAAAAACGTCCTGCTGGCGGCGGCGGACACCTTCCGCGCCGCGGCGGCGGAGCAGCTCACGGTGTGGGCCGAGCGCTCGCACTGCGGCATCGTCAAGCACGGAGAGGGCTCGGACCCCGCCTCCGTGGTGTTCGACGGCATCGCCGCGGCCAAGGCACGCGGCACGGATATACTCATCATCGACACCGCCGGGCGGCTGCACAACAAGTCCAACCTGATGAACGAGCTGGCCAAGATGCGGCGCATCATCTCCCGCGAGCTGCCGGAGGCCGACATCGAGACGCTGATGGTGGTGGACGCCACCACCGGCCAGAACGGGCTCATCCAGGCCAAGCAGTTCGCCGAGAGCGCGGACATCACGGGCATCGTGCTCACCAAGCTGGACGGCACGGCCAAGGGCGGCATCGTGTTCGCCATCGCCGGGGAGATGGGCCTGCCTGTGAAATTCGTCGGCGTGGGCGAGGGCGTGGACGACCTGATGGCCTTTGAGCCGGAGTCTTTTGCGGAGGCGCTGCTGTCATGAAGCTGATACTGGCATCGAACAATAAAAACAAGCTGCTCGAGTTCAAGGAGATACTCGCCGGTACGGGCATCGAGGTGATACCGCAGAGCGAGGCCGGCTGCCACTTCGAGGTGGACGAGACGGGGGAGACGTTCGAGGAGAACGCCTTCCTGAAGGCGGAAGCCGCGATGAAGGCCACCGGGCTGCCCGCCGTGAGCGACGATTCCGGCCTGGAAGTGGACGCGCTGGGCGGCGCGCCCGGCGTGCACAGCGCGAGATACACCGGCAACCACGACGACAGCGACCTTGACAGGCGGCTTTTCCTGATGAAAAACCTCGAGGGGGAGGAACATCGCACGGCGCGCTTCGTCTCAGCCATATGCTGCGTGTTCCCCAACGGCGACGTGCTGAACGCGCGCGGCACCTGCGAGGGCTCCATCGCCACCTATATGGCGGGGGAGAACGGCTTTGGCTACGACGCCATGTTCATCCCCGAGGGCGAGAGCCGCACCATGGGCGAGATGACGCACGAGGAAAAAAACCTTATCTCACACCGCGGCCGCGCGCTGCGCGAGTTTGCACGGATACTGAAGGAGTACTGCCATGCTGACAAGTAAACAGAGGGCCTACCTCCGCGGCCTGGCCGCGAAGGAGGACACGATATTGCAGATAGGGAAGGACGGCATCACCGAAAATACGGCCATCGCCCTCTCGGACGCGCTCAAGGCCCGCGAACTGGTGAAGGCCCGCGTGCTGGAAAACTCCATGCTCACCGCGCGCGAGGCGGCGGACACGCTGGCCGCGCGCTGCCGGGCAGAGCAGGTGCAGGTGATAGGCAGCAAGTTCGTGCTCTATAAGCGCAACGAGACCGATCCCAGGATCGAGCTCCCGAAGGCGGCGAAGAAAAAATGACCGTTGCCATCTACGGCGGCAGCTTCAACCCGCCGCACCCGGCGCATGTGCGCGCGGCCCGCGCGGCATATGACGCCCTGCGGCCGGAGCGCTTCCTCGTGATGCCCGCGGCGGAGCCGCCGCACAAGGCCATGGCCTCCGGCAGCCCGGACGCCGCCGAGCGCCTGGAACTGACGCGCATCGCCTTCCGCGGCTGCGACTGGGCCGAGGTCTCCGACCTGGAGCTGCGCCGCGGCGGCGCAAGCTACACCTCGGACACCGTGCGCGAGCTGATGGACATGTATCCCGGCGCGGAGATCGCGCTCTGCATGGGCGCGGACATGCTTTTGAGCTTTGAGCTCTGGCACGAGGCGCGCTGGCTGCTGGAAAACTGCCGCCTGGCCGTGATGCCGCGCGAGGATGGGGAGGCGGACGACCTCCGGCGCTGTGCGGAGGACCTGCGCGGGCGCTACGGCGCGCGCATCGATATCCTGGACGCCGCACCGATGCCGATGTCCAGCTCGGACATACGCTCGCTGCTGCGCGAGCGGCGGGGGGACGGCATCCTCGACGGCGAGGTCTACGCGCGCATCATCCGCCGCCGCAGCTATGGGGCGAAGCCCTCGCTGCCCTGGCTGCGGGAGCAGGTGCGGCCCTGGCTGAAGGCTTCGCGCGTGCCGCATGTCCTTGGCTGCGAGCAGGAGGCCGTGCGCCTGGCCCGGCGCTGGGGCGCCGACCCGGACGAGGCCGCGGAGGCCGGGATTTTGCACGACATCACCAAGAAACTCAGCATGCCGGAGCAGTTGCTATTGGCGGAGAAATATGGTATAGTATTCGACAAATTCGAACGGGAAAACCTCAAGCTGACGCACGCCGTCACCGGCGCCGCCGTGGCGAGGGACCTGTTCGGGGTGGACGATGAGGTCTATTCCGCCATCCGCTGGCACACGACCGCCCGGCCGGGCATGACGCTGCTCGACAAGATCATCTACATGGCCGATTACATCGAGCCCACGCGCGATTTCCCCGGCGTGGACGGCCTGCGTGAGCTCGCCTACCGCGACCTCGACCGGGCGATGGAGCTGGGCCTGGAGATGAGCCTTCAGGAGCTGCGCGAAAAGGGGACGGAGCCGCACACGGCGTCTGTGAACGCACTTCTCTTCTTCAGAAAGGACGAAACGCGATAATGCAACTCTTTGGCGGAAGCGGAAAGAAAGGCCGGCACTCGGCCGGCAATACGCATAGATACAACAGCCAGGCAAACAACGGCGCGGAGCGGGAAGTGGAGCGCTCCGCCAGCCCGGACCTTGACTATTACGAGGAGGAGCGCCGCGAGCGCGCCGAAAGGCGCGAGCGCCAGGCCCGCCGCGTGGAGAACAGCTCCAGCTATACCGGCGCCCAGGACACGTCCTCGGGCTACAACAGCACGCAGGGCACGAGCTACGGCGCGCAGCCGCAGCAGCGCTTTTCCTCCGACGAATACGTCTCCCGCGAGGAGCGCCGCTCCTCCCACCGCTGGGTGAAGAAGCTCGTCATCGCCCTGGTGATTATCGCGGCCATCGGCATCGGCGTCTACGCCGGCGTCAAGGCCTGGATGAGGCCGCCGGATATCGCCACGCCCGGCACGGACGACGTGACGGAGAGCGCCGCGCCCACGGACAACGGCGTCGCCGCCGAGGAGCCGGACGTGATCGATGCGGCCAACCGCAGGGACGACGTCTACACCTTCCTCATCAGCGGCCTGGACCGCGAGGGCTTCCACACGGATACGAACATCATCGGCATGTTCGACATCGCCGCGGGCAAGCTCAACCTGGTCAACATCCCACGTGACACACTGGTGAACATCGACAACCTGCACAAGAAGATGAACCAGCCCTATCCCTCCAGCATCAACAACGGCGGCGACGGCGTCACCGCCCTGCTGGACACGGTGGAGGACCTGCTGGGCTACCGGGTGGACTTTTACGCCATCGTGGAGATACAGGTCGTTGAGGAGATCGTGGACGCCCTGGGCGGCGTGTATTACGACATACCCTTCGACATGGACTGGGACGCGCCCGACCAGAACCCGCCGGTGAGCATCCACATCAAGGCCGGCTACCAGCGGCTGGACGGCGAGAATTTCGTCAACGCCATGCGCTTCCGCATGTCCAACGACGGCTCACAGACCTATGCCCGCGGCGACATCGAGCGCATCGAGTTCCAGCAGAAGCTGCTTATGGCCCTGGCCTCGCAGACGCTGAGCCTGGGCAATATCACCAACCTGCCGAAGATCTACGACATCGTCATGAGTAGCGTGGACACCACCCTCAGCCTGGGCAATATCGCCTATCTGGCGGCGGAGTTCCTCAAGCTCTCGTCCGAGGACATCAGCTTCATGACCCTGCCCAGCAAGCCGGACGGCACGGTGTACGGCGAGAGCTACGTCATCCCCTACATCGACGACTGGCTGGTGATGGTGAACGAGTATTTCAACCCCTACACGGTGGAGATAACCCGCGACAACGTGGACATGATAGCCACTTTTGACAACGGCGCCACCTTCGACACCACCCAGGGCTACGTCGCCGGCGGGGAGACCCATTTCTACGGATACTATTATTGATGGAAAGGGAGATACAGATGCTGACACCGCTCGAGATCACCGCCGCCGCCGTCCACGCGCTGGACGCCAAGATGGCCAAGGACATCAAGGTCCTGCACACGACGGAGCGCACCATCCTGGCAGATTATTTCGTTATCTGCACCGCCACCAGCTCCACCCATGTCAAAACGCTGACCGACGAGTGCGACAAGGCGCTCTCCGACCTCGGCGAGCCGCCGCTGCGGCGCGAGGGTTACCGCGGCGGGGACTGGATACTGCTCGATTTCGGCAGCGTCATCGTGCATGTCTTCCAGAAGGAGGCGCGCGAGTTCTATAACCTCGAGCACCTTTGGGCCGACGCGGGGGAGGTGGACCTCTCATCCCTTCCCAGCCCTACGGCCTGAGCGCGCTCGGGTCAAAGGGGCAGCCGGACAGAAGAAATTGAGAGAGGTTGAACGATAGTATGGCTTACGATTTCGCAAGAATTGAGAAAAAATGGCAGAACTACTGGCTCGAGCACAAGACCTTCGCCGCCGTCACCGGAGATGACACGCGCAAGAAGTTCTTTCCCCTGGTAGAGTTCCCTTACCCCTCCGGCGACGGCCTGCACGTCGGCCATCCCCGCCCGTACACGGCCATGGACATCGTGGCCCGCAAGCGCCGCATGGAGGGCGAAAACGTCCTGTTCCCCATAGGCTTTGACGCCTTTGGCCTGCCGACGGAGAACTACGCCATCAAGAACCACATGCATCCGCGGGATGTCACCAAGCGCAACATCGAGCGCTTCACCAAGCAGCTGCAGATGCTGGGCTACAGCTTCGACTGGGACCGCGTGGTGGACACCACCGACCCCAAGTATTACAAGTGGACGCAGTGGATATTCCTGCAGATGTACAAGCACGGCCTGGCCTATAAGGCCAGCATCCCCGTCAACTGGTGCACCAGCTGCAAGATCGTGCTCGCCAACGAGGAGGTCGTCAACGGCGTCTGCGAGCGCTGCGGCGGCGAGGTCATCAAGAAGGAAAAGAGCCAGTGGATGCTGGGCATCACCAAATACGCCCAGCGGCTGCTCGACGACCTGGACGACGTCGATTACATCGAGCGCGTGAAGATCCAGCAGCGCAACTGGATCGGCCGCTCTACCGGCGCGGAGGTGGATTTTGCCACCACGGCCGGCGACAAGCTCTGCGTTTTCACCACGCGGCCCGATACGCTCTTCGGCGCCACTTATATGGTCATGAGCCCCGAGCACGCGCTGATCGAGAAGTGGTCGGGCATGATAGAGAACATGGACGCCGTGCGCGCTTACCAGCGCGAGGCGGCCAAGAAGTCCGACTTTGAGCGCACCGAGCTCAACAAGGACAAGACCGGCGTCGTCATCGAGGGCGTGCGCGCCATCAATCCTGTCACCGGCGACGAGATACCCATCTTCCTCTCCGATTACGTCCTCGCCAGCTATGGTACGGGCGCCATCATGGCCGTCCCCGGCCACGACCAGCGCGACTGGGAATTCGCCCGCGAGTTCCACCTGCCCATAATCGAGGTCGTCAAGGGCGGCGATGTGGAGAAAGAGGCCTATATCGCCAAGGACGACACGGCCATCATGGTCAACTCCGGCTTCCTGGACGGCATGAGCGTCCGCGACGCCATCCCCACTATGATAAAGTGGCTGGAGGAGCGCGGGTTCGGCCGCTCCAAGGTGAACTACAAGCTGCGCGACTGGGTGTTCTCCCGCCAGCGCTACTGGGGCGAGCCCATCCCCATCATCCACTGCCCGAAGTGCGGCTGGGTGCCGATGAACGAGGAGGACCTGCCGCTCCTTCTGCCGGATGTGAAGAGCTACGAGCCCACGGACAGCGGCGAGAGCCCGCTGGCCCATATGCAGGACTGGGTGAAGTGCACCTGCCCCAAGTGCGGCGGCCCCGCCGAGCACGAGACGGACACCATGCCCAACTGGGCCGGCTCCAGCTGGTACTTCCTGCGCTACATGGATCCGAAGAACGGCGAGGCGCTGGCCAGCAGGGAGGCACTCGACTACTGGAGCCCTGTTGACTGGTACAACGGCGGCATGGAGCACACCACGCTGCACCTGCTCTACAGCCGCT
>DSLMC04102__coassemble_2095_pt1 | contig 9403 bp, 9 predicted proteins | sample DSLMC04102__metabat2_low_PE_011 | metagenome-assembled genome bin DSLMC04102
GGGGCGTTGTGTGTTTGTGCGCTTTGGACTTACTTCAGGGACATGGCCGCGTAGAAGCCCTCGCGGATGGCGCTGCCGGCCTTGGCGGGCTTCATGCAGTCGCCAATGATGACGGTCTTGGTCGGATACTCGTTCTGGACGGCGTCGGCCAGCTCGAGGCTGCGGCCGCGGCCGAAGGCGGCGACGATGACATCGGCGGGGATGACGCGCTTTTCGCCCTCGTGCTCTACCTCGACGCCCTCGTCGGTGATGCCGATGACCTTGGTGCTGGTGAGCTGCTCCACGCCGTACTCGTTGAGCAGGCGGTCGATGCTGATCTTGTTGACGACCATGACGTCGCTGGCAAGCTGGGGCAGCATCTCAACGATGGTGAACTTCCTGCCGCCCTTGGCGCCGTACTCGATTGCGGTGTCGCAGGCGGAAAGGCCGCCGCCGCAGATGACGACGCGCTCGCCCTCGGGCATGCCGTTCTTGTGGATGTCGACCACGTCGACGACCTTCTTGTTGTCGATGCCGGGGATGTTGGGCATGACGGACTTGGAGCCGGTGGCCACGAAAATGGCGTCGGCGCTCTTGAGCACGGGGTCGTCGGCCTTGATTTCGGCGTTCAGGACGACCTTCACGCCCAGCTTCTTGAGCTGCACGCCGTACCACTCGATGAGCTGCGGGATGCGCCACTTGAAGTCGCCCGTGGCGATGGTGAGGAAGGTGCCGCCGATCTTGTCGCCCTTCTCGTACAGGGTGACGGAGCAACCGCGCTCGGCGGCGCAGCGAGCGGCCTCGAGCCCGCCGGGGCCGCCGCCGATGACAACGACGTTGGTGGGCTTGCTGACCGGCTTGACCTCCATGGCGGTCTCAAAGCCGACGGAGGGGTTGACCGTGCAGCTCAGCTGGGTCAGGCGGCCGAAGATGCGGCCGATGCACTCCTCGTTGCAGACGATGCAGGGGCGCACGTCCTCGCGGCGGCCCTCACGCAGCTTGTTGGCGAACTGCGGGTCGGCGATGGACTGGCGGCCGAACTGGGCGATATCGGCGTTGCCGCTCTCGAGCAGGGCGACGGCGCTCTCCATGCTGTGGTTGCCGGTGTTGATGATGGGCTTGGTGAGGTGCTTGCGGGCCTCCTCGCACACATAGGCCATGCAGGCCTCGCCGGTGTAGCGGGTGGGGAAGATATAGTCCATCGTCTCGTAGCAGGCGGCGTCGATGTCGAAAGCGTCGATGCCGCACTTGTCGAGCACGTCGAGTATCTTCATGCTCTCCTCGATGGTGCGCCCGCCGGGGAAGCGGTGGTCAAGGCTGATGCGGTAGGTTATCGGGAAGTCGGGGCCGACGACGGAGCGGATGGCGTCCACGGTCTCCATCGCGAAGCGGCAGCGGTTCTCAAAGCTCCCGCCGTACTGGTCCTTGCGGTGGTTCCAGATCTCGCTCATGAACTGGTCCATGAGGTAGCCGGCGTGGGCGTGGATCTGGATTCCGTCGAAGCCCATGTAAACGGCGTTCTGCGCGGCGACCTTCCAGTGCTCCATCATTTCCTCGATCTCGTCGATGGTCAGCGCGCGGCAGATCATGTCGGGGTTGTAGAAGCTCGGGTTCTCGCTGGAGGAGATGGGCACGCGCTCGCCGATCTGGGGCATGCCGTTGCGGCCGGTGCCGCAGGAGAGCTGGGCGAATATCTTCGCGCCCCAGCGGTGCACGCGCTCGGTGAGCTGGGTGCCGCTCGGGATGCTCTTGTCGGTGGAGAAGTCGAGGGTGCGGCCGCCCTGGGCTGTCTTTTCGTCTATGAAGTAAGCGCCGGTGTGGATAAGGCCGATGCCGCCCTTGGCGCGCTCCTCGTAGTAGCGCAGGCCGCTCTCGGTCTCAACCTGGTCGACGGTGGTCGGGGTGAAGGTGCCCATGCCGGACATGCTTATGCGGTTGCGGATGCGGCACTTGTTGATGTCGATCGGGCGCCAGAGTATGCTATAGTCGTATTTCTTATCGCAGCAGGACATTTGGTGTGTTCCTCCCTTTTGTTTTGCGCTCAGATGGCGGTCCAGCCGCCGTCGCAGGTGCAGATGTTGCCGGTGACGTAGCTGCTCTCATCGGCGGCGAGGTAGACGACGGTGGAGTCGAGCTCGCCGTCGCGGCCGGGACGGCCCATCGGAGTGCGGTCCTTGATGAAGTAGTCCATGGCCTTCATGGCCTCGGGGTTGTTGGCCTCGCTGGGGAAGAAGCCCGGGCAGATGCAGTTGACGGTGATGCCCTTCTGCGCCCACTCGGTGGCCATCTGGTGGGTGAAGTTGATAACGGCGCCCTTGCTGGCGGCGTAGTCGCTGATGGGGATCTCCGGCAGGCCGCCCTTGCCGAGGATGGAGGCGATGTTGATGATGCGGCCATAGCCGGCCTTCAGCATCTCGCGGCCGAAATCACGGGTGCAGCGCATGACGCCGAAAACGTCGGTGTTGACGGTGTCGATCCAGTCCTCCTCGGGGAACTCGTCCAGGGGCTTGCTCTTGCCGCCGCCGGCGTTGTTGACCAGGATATCGACCTTGCCGTACTCGGCAATGACGGCCTTGACGGCGTTGGCCACGTCCTCGGGCTCCCTGACGTCGCAGCGGACGACCAGGCACTTCGCGCCCACGGCGCGGATTTCCTCGGCGACCTCGTTCAGCTTCCACTCGCGGCGGGCGAGGATGGCGAGGTCGGCGCCCTGGCGGGCGAGAGCGAGGGCGAACTGGCGTCCCAGGCCGGCGGACGCGCCGGTGACGACTGCTACTCTACCGTGAAGATCGAACATTTTTTCTTCCTCCTGTTTTTGAGTGATATCTGAGGGCTTTACTGACAAATGTGGAAAAACGCTCAGCAGAGGGCGTCCATGCCGGCGTCCATGCGGATGCCGCTGCCCATGATGTGGCTGCTCACGTCGCTGGCGAGATAGAGGGCCAGGTTGGCGACCTCGTCCGCGCGGCAGTAGCGCTTATCGAGATAGGCGGCGCCGAATATCTGCTCGCACTCCTCGTGGGTCTTGGTGTCGCCGAAGGTGTTCTTCTCGATGCGGTGGATCATCGGGGTCTCCACTCCGCCCGGGCAGATGTAGTTGCAGTGGATGCCGTGGGGGCCGAGCTCGAGGGCCACGCTCTTCGCCACGCCGGCGACGGCGTGCTTGCTGGAGCAGTAGGCGCTCATGCCGGCTGCGGTGGTGTAGCTGCCGTTGGAGGCTATGACCACGACCGCGCCCTTGCCCTGCGGGATCATGTACTTGGCGGCGTATTTGCAGGTGTAGACAACGCCGAAGACGTTTACGCCGTAGACCTTCATGTAGGACTCGTAGGTGCAGTCCTGGATGAGCTGGTATTCGCCCTCATAGCCGGCGTTGGGGATGACCACGTCGATGGAGCCGAACGCGGCGTAAGCGCCGTCCACGAAGGCCTTGACTTCCTCTTCCTTAGTCACGTCGCAGATGAAGGTGGCCAGCTTCTCGGGGGCGATGTCCAGGGTGGGCACAAAGGCGTCAAGCTTCTCCTGGGCGGTGGAGGAGATGGCGAGCTTGCAGCCCTCGGCCGCGAAAGCCCGGCACAGGGCCTGGCCGATGCCGCCGGTGGAGCCGGTGATGAGCACTACCTTGTCCTTGAGGCCGTAATCCATGATAATTCAGCATCCTTTCTTAAAACACCGGTCTCCCGGTTTGATTGACTACATTTTAACACAGCGCCCGTCATTATACACTGTCAGCGGCGCGGAAACAGGAGGGCGGTTTACAGCAAAACGCACAGCGCACGGCAGGAATCAAGCAGATATGCGGCTTTCAGCTTTTTGGGGTAAATATCAAAAATGCGGATTCTCCCCGCCGCGGATTCCTCGCATTGCACAGCGGATATGTTGATTCTGACGGGGACAACGGTTGACATGGACGTGTTCTTTATATATTATAGTAGGGAAATTGTGAAAACGCTGTCGTAAGAAGGAGGCGAGGGACGTGAAAAGCATCGACCACGAGCGGCTGGAGAGCGTGCTGCTGGACGCCATCCTCAGCGGCGGTAGCCTTCAGGAGCTCTTCGACCGGGTGTACGAATGTATCGCACTGCCGCTGGTGTGTTTCGACACCACGTTCCACATGCTGGCCTACGCCTTCCCGCGGCCGTTTTATTACAGCCACTGGGAGGATATGGCCGAGCGCGGCAGCGCCGCCGAGAGCGCCATCATCGGCTACAACTACCTGGAGAGCCAGGAGAAGATGTACGAGCACGGCCGTTCGCTATGCTTCGACACCGGCACCTGCGAGGGCTATCCGCAGGCCTGCGGCCCGGTGATGGCCGACGGGCGGCTGGCGGCCTACTGCGGCATCATGATCGAGGACTGCCGCCGGGAGGACGCCCTGCGCGCCAACGACCTCATCGCCCGCGCCGCCGCACGGCTGATACTCGACCGCAGCCGCGACGGGCGAGGTGGCGCCGTGGAGCGGCTGCTGATCCGCAACGAATACGGCCCGGAGACGCTCGCGGCCCTCTCCGGCGCGCTGCATCAGCCGCCTTACGCCTTCGTCATCGTCTCGGCGGAAGGGCGCGGGGTGAGCACGCTGGAATACCTGCGCGGGCGCCTCTGCCAGGGGGGAAGCGGCGCTGTCGGCTGCCTCGCGGGCGAGGAGCGGCTCTACATATTGCAGAGCGGCCTCAGCGCCGGCGAACGGGGGCGCGCGCTGGAGCGGCTGGAGTCCGTCGCCCGCCTGTGCGAGGTGCGCGCCGGCACCAGCGACATATTCGATTCGCTGGAAGAGACTTCCGAGCGCCGCGCGCAGGCGCTGCTGGCCCTCTCGGCCGGGGGCGGCGGGCCGGTGAGCACGTTCAGCGGCAGCTACGCCGCCATCGTCGGCCGCTGCGCCCTGGGGCGCTATGGCGCGGCCGCTTCGCGCTCGTCCCCGCTGGAAGCGCTGGCGGGGCTGGACGGCGAATACCTGCAAACGCTGCGGCTCTATTTGCAGCTTTTCCGCCGCCCCGCCGCCGTGGCGGAGGCCCAGGGCCTGCACCGCAATACGGTCATCAACCGCATCCGCAAGGTGGAGGAGCTGCTGCATGCCGACCTTTCGGACGCGGAGACGGCGTCGGCGCTGCAGCTGGGGCTGGAACTGGCGGAGCTGTCTGACGCGGAGAGGAGGGGCGCCAATGCCTGAAAAAGATCTTTCCGCCAGGCTGGACGAGCTGCTGCTCGGCGCGCTGACGGACGGCCTGGAGCTGCGCGAGACGCTGGAGGGCCTCTTTTCCCTCACCGGCATGTCCACGGTCATATTGGACACGGGCGGATTGGAGACGATGAGCGTCCCCGCGGCCGGGGAGGGGCAGGAGGCGCTCCGGTCGGCGCTGCACGCCCTGCTTGAGCGCCGGGACGAGCGGGCCAGGGACCTTTTCCGCGGCCGCGCGGCCGCGTTCTTGCCCGGCGAGGCGGGGGACGGCCCCGTGCTCTGCCGCCTGCTGCCCGCCGGCGGCGAGCCGCGGCACATACTGGGCGTTGCGGCCCCGCCGGGGCTGCCGCAGGGCGTGCTGGAGCGCACGCTCGAGCGCCTGACGCAGCTCTATGACTACTACGACCGCGTCCCGGCCTGGGAGCCGGGCGGATACAAGGCCAGCTACCTGGAGTCCGGCGTGGCGCGCGAGCTGCTGCTGGGGGACGGCGACCTCTCCCGCAGCGTTTTCGGCAACCTTTACGACCTGCGGCTGGACGGCGAAGGCGGCGGCTCGCTCCGGGGCGGCTATGTGTTCGCGGCGCTGGAGGGCGGCCGCGACGCCTCCGCGCTGCACGAAGCCGAGCAGAGCCTTTCGCGCCTGCTGCCGCACAGCTTCCACCTCGTCAGCGACGGGCGGCTGCTCGCGCTCTGCTGCTCGGTGCCGGAGGGGGAGACGCCCATACTGCAGGACAAGCTCCGCTGCCTGACGGAGGGGCGCGCCCTGCGCTGCGGCGTATCCGACCGCTTTTCGGACCTCAACGAGCGCGGCGGCTACCGCCGGCAGGCCATGGGTGCGCTGACGCTGGCCGCGCTGCCCGGCTCGGGGCGTATGCGCACGGCCCGCGACAGTTATCAGGAGCTGATGCTCGCCGGCGCGCTGGCCCAGGTGGGCCCCACGGTGCTGGAGCTCTCCGAGGTGCGCGCGCTGGCCGAATACGACGGGCGCAACCACACCGAGTACCTGGACACGCTGGAAAAATACCTCGCCTTCGGCAACCGCCTCTCCGGCGCGGCGGCCAGCATGTTCATCGACCGCAGCACGATGAAATACCGCCTGCAGAAGATCGGCGACCTGCTGGGCGCGGACACCGACGACCCGGCCACCGCCCGCCGCCTGCAGCTGGCCATCGCCGTCCACCGCCTGAGGGGGAAGCTCGCCGCAACAGAGGGCTGAGCGGGCGTAAGACCCGCGCAAAAAACCGCCCCGGTGCGAACCGGGGCGGTTTTGCGTGTTTTCACATATGGCAGCCCTGCCGGCAAAAGCGCACAGCCGCAGGGCCGCCGGCCGGACGGGGCTCAATCCCCGCTTGCCGTCAGCTCTGCCACGCTCCGGTCGCTGAAGGCCACGGTCACGGCGCAGACGTGCTCATATCCCTCGTAGAGCTCCGGCTCGAAGAAGCTCTCCGGCTGGAAGGTACGCATCTCGCTGCCGCTTGTGAACACCTGGATGGCCAGCGGCTGCTCCCGGCCATAGGCGAGCTCTGCGCGCTGCGAGAGCAGCGAAGTCCCGCGGGCCAGGCCGTCAAGGCTCTCCGTGGCCTCCGGCGTATAAGTCGTCGCGCCGGTGTTGCCGCCGCTTTGCTGCACGGCGATGCGTATGCCCTCCGGGATGCTGTCAAATCCCAGGGCGATGCGCCCGGACGGCTCCGTGTACTGCGTCCAGCCGCCGACGCGCTCGTGCCACTCGCCGTTTTCCAGCTCGTAGACCCGTACGCTCATGGACTGCACGTCCTCATCGAGCACGACGTCGTAGATGTGCTGTTCCGTGTCCAGCCCCAGCAGGCCGGCCACCGCATCTTCCTCCGCCGTCAGCTCCGCCGGCTCAACGTACATCGCCGGCGCCTCCTCCCCGCCGCAGGCCGCGAGCGCCAGCGCCGCGAAGGCCGCCAGAACGAGCGCAAACAGTTTTTTCACAGGGGGCGCCTCCTTCTCAAGTCGGGTGTGTAAAGCCATTGTAGCACATCCCGGCGGCTCACACAAGCGGCGCGAGCACCACGGCGGCGACGATCACCAGCAGGCTGAACGCCGCGCCAAGGCCGTAGCTGATGTCGTTGTTGCCGCCGTTCACCGCCTCTTTGATGGCGGCGACGAGGCAGAACACAAAGCTGAACGGCGCCACCCAGCAGAGTATCAGGCACAGGTGCAGCGCTATCCTCAGCAGCCCTTCGAGCATATCCGTATCCCCCTTGGTTAGTCTTGCAAAACTGCCTCCATTATACCACGCCTCCGCGCGAGGCGCAAGGGCGGCCGCGCCGCTTGACGGACGCTCAGGCGCGTGCTATGATGGGATAAAATTGAGTTGGGGGCGTTCACGGTGGATACAGGCTATTGCGGCAAAGACTGCGGCGTCTGCGCGCGGCGCGGGGAGATAAGCTGCCCCGGCTGCCGGCTGGGGCCGGGCGAGCCGGCCAACGCCGGGTGCCCCATCGCCCGCTGCTGCGTGGAGCTGCACTACGGCAACTGCTCCGCCTGCCCGCAGAGCCGCTGCTGCGAGCGCTTGGGCTGGCGCTCGCGCGAGCCGGAGCGCCGGCTCGCCAAACGCGCGGCCGCGTATCGCGGGCGCAGCGAAGGGGTAGAAAGCGCGCGTCCCGTGACGCGCAAATTGCAGCTGCTGTTCTGGCTCATCATCCCCGGCCTGCTCTCCGCGCTGGCGCAGAACGCCCGGCTGCCGGCGCTCGTGCTGGCCGGACTCATTGTGTCCGTGCTCTCGCGCGCGGCCTATGCCGCCCTGCTGCTGAGCCTGGGGAGCAGCGACAGCCGCTACCGCCACGCCGGCGCGCTCACGCTGCTGGCCGTCGTGCTCGAGACGGCGCTGAGCTTCGTCACCTCCGGCGTATACAGCGTCAGCGGCGCGCTCTTCCTGTCGCTGGCGGCGCTGGCCGCCGCGTTTGGCGGCGAGTGCTATGAATACCTGGCGCACGCCGCCCTGCTCAGCGCCCTGGACGACGAGCTGGCGGACAAGTGGCGCAGCCTGCTGCGCTGGTACGCGCTGTTCACCGGCACGGCGGTGGCTGCGCTGCTGCTCTCGGGGCTGATGCTGCTGGCCATGCTGGCCACCATCACCGCCGCCCTTGCGCTGACGGTGCTGGGCATCGTCAAGCTGGTGTACCTCTACCGCACGGCGGACGTGTTCCGCGGCATCGCGCAGAGATAAAGAAAGCCCGCCCGGGCCCCGGGCGGGCTTTGCTGTTTGATTTCCCGTCACATTTGCCGCTGCCCTGCGCCGTGCCGGGTGCTGATAGCCACGTAATAGGCGGCGTAGGTCGTCTCCGTATAGGGCAGGACGTATACAGAGACGAAGGGTATGGCCGTCAGGAGCATCCAGCCGAGGAAGGAGAGGTCGAGCACGAAGAGCTCGGCCTTGTGGCCGTACATGAGCACCTTGCTCTCGCGTATGCACTCCATGATGCCCATCTCCGGGTGCTCCAGCAGCAGGTAATAGGCCTGCCGGTAGCTGTAAGCGGCGATGATGCCGGGGACAAAGAGCAGCAGGCTCCAGAGGAAGGTGAACACGCCGGTGACGATGCTGAGGCCGAGGATGCGGAAGAACATGCCGAAACTGTCCAGCAGGTTGCCCAGGGCGTTGGCCGCGCGGCGCACGGCCAGCAGGCAGAAGAGCATGAAGCCCGTGTTCAGCATCAGCTGCACGGCGCTGATGAGCAGGTCGATGAGCTGCCCGCCCAGCCGCGGCTCGTTCAGCCGGTAATAGAGCTGCAAAAGCTCCTCCTCGGTGAAATGCGCGCCCGCAAGGTAGGCGTAGATCTGCGGCATCAGCTCATATAGCCCCGTGACGCGCATGGAGAGATAATTTAGCAGATAGCTTACCGCGACGAGCACCAGGGCCGTGACATATGGATTGGCGCGCGACTCGCGCATGGCCGCGCGGGCGTCGGCCTTGAGGGCGGCGCGGTTTATTTGTTGATACATTTCCTGCCTCCTGATGGACTGATAACTGGATTATAGCAGACGGATGAATATATGACAAGTGCGCGAAAAAAATGTTGACAAGACGCGCCGGAGGTGCTATTATAATCGAGCATCCACGAGATGTGAAAAAATGCGCGAGTGGTGGAATTGGCAGACTCGCTAGATTCAGGTTCTAGTGTGCACTACGCACGTGCGGGTTCAAGTCCCGCCTCGCGCACCAGCGTCCAGCTTGCGGACCAGCATCTCCTCCTGCTCCTCGCTCACCTGACTTGCTTTCCC
>DSLMC04102__coassemble_2140_pt1 | contig 9224 bp, 9 predicted proteins | sample DSLMC04102__metabat2_low_PE_011 | metagenome-assembled genome bin DSLMC04102
TCTTTGGGGCGCCACTCCCGTTTCTTTGGGCAAGACCAAAGAAATGGGGTGGCACGTGGGCCCTGCGGCCATCATCCGCCGTATTCGCAGATATAGGCGATATTGCCGCTGTAGATGCCGGGGTAGGCGCTCACGGGGTCGTTGCGGGAGTCGTTATAGATCCAGCCGCCGTCCGTGTGCCAGAGCAGGCCGTAGTCCTCGGCGGTGCCGTCCGTATCGTGGCCGGAGGGCTCGCCGTCGCCCCATATGTAGTAGTCGATGTCCTCGCCGTTCAGCCAGTGTATTTCGCCGTCCTGGCCGCGGTAGAAGCCGATCCAGACCAGCGAGACGCCGTAGGTCTCCGCCAGGCCGGTGACTTTCTCCAGCTCATCGGCGTCGGAGATGGTCACCAGGTGGCCGCCCTTCTCCTCGCAGAGGTCGCGGGCCTCCTCCCAAGTGACGTCCTCGATGAAGAGCTGATAGGTGCTCTCCGGCTGCGGGGTGGGCGAGGGAGCGGGCGACGGCGTGGGGCTGGGCGTGGGCTCCGCACTGGGCGTGGGCGCGGCGGAAGCGGCGGCGTCGGGCGAGGGGCTGGCAATGCCGTCGTCCCCGCTGCCGGGCAGGCCCCAGACGGCGTTCACCACCAGCGCCGCCGCCACGACCACCACGCAGATGGCGAGCACGGCGTAGAGCGCGCCGCGCTTCCGCGGCGGCTGGCGCTTCGGCGGCTTTTCGGGCGCGGCCTTTTTCTGCGGCCGCTGCTCGAAGCCCTTGTCGACGCGGTACTCCACCTCCGGCGGCTTTTCCGGCGCGGGGGAGGGCGCTGCCGGGGTCTCCGCCGGGGCGGCGGGGGCCGCGTCCCCGTCAAAAGAGGCGATGATGCCGGCCATGGTGCGCTCCACCTCGCTCAGCTCGCGCTCGCTCTTGCCGAAGGCGGCCATCGCTGCGGCGTCGCCCTCGCCGACGCAGTCCTTCAGGTCCGCGGCGAGCTCGGCGGTGTTTTCATAGCGCCCCGCGCGGTCGAAGGCCAGGGCCTTTTTCAGCACCTCGCCCAGCTTCTCGCCCGCCACGGGCGGGATGGCGACGGCTTCGCCGTTCAGGCGGCGGCGGAGGGCCGCGGCCCGCTGCTCGTTGGTTATGCTCTCCGGCCCACAGGGGAAGAAGGGCAGCCGCCCGCCGGTGACGCCGGCGTAGAGCACAAGGCCGATGGAATAGACGTCCGCCGCGCTGCTCAGCTCACGGTCCCAGAAGAGCTCCGGGGCCATGTATTCCAGCTCGTCCGTGCTGTAATCGCCCGGCGCGTGGCTGGCCTTGGGGCCGAGCGCGGCGCCCTCCGGCGTCAGGCTGATGTTCATCGGGTGGATGCAGCCGTGCGCGCCGCCCTCCGATTCCGCCGCGGCGGAGCAGAGCGCGAGGGCCAGCCTTATCAGCTCCTCGCGGCCGAGCCGGCCGATGCCGGCGCCGAGCGGGCGCTCGGGGTCGAATCTGTTTGTCTCTGCCATTCAAGGCTCCTCCTTTTGCAGGGCCTCAGCCCTTCATATCTCTGGTTATCTTTTCTATTTTTTCCGTCCAGCCGCGCAGCAGCTTGTTGGGCCGGCCGGCGCAGCCGCGGGCGGCCTCCAGCAGCCGCTCGGCGGCGGCGATCAGCGCGGCGAGGTGTTCGTTCACCGGCTTCGGCCGCCTGGCCGGCTCCTCGCGGCGGACAGGCACGCCCTCCGTCACGCATGTGAAGGCCCCGGCGGCGAGGTCGTATTCCGTGCCGCTCCATGGCGCCATGGCCGTGAAGCCGTGCTCCGTGAGCGCCTGCACGAAGGCGGTGCAGGCCCCGTCGTCGCCGTGGTTTACGAACACCTGCGCCGGGCGCTGTTCGGTAAAGCCGAGCATCCAGTCCAGCAGGCCGTTTTTGTCCGCGTGGCCGGAGACGCCGGGCAGCGTGCAGATCTCGGCCCTGACGGCGATCTCCTCGCCGAAGAGCTTCACTTCCTTCGCGCCCTCATAGAGCGCGCGGCCCAGCGTGCCCTCCGCCTGATAGCCGACGAAGAGCACCAGGCACTCGCTCCGCCAGAGGTTGTGCTTGAGGTGGTGGCGGATGCGCCCGGCGTCGCACATGCCGGAAGCGGAGATGATGACCTTCGGCTCCGTGTCGGCGTTGATGGCCTTCGACTCCTCCGCGCTGACGGAGGTCTCCAGCCCCTCGAACCACAGCGGGTTCACCCCGCGCGCGAGGATGGCGCGCGTCTCGTCGTCGAGGAAGGCGCTGTCGCACTGCAAGAACACGCCCGTGGCCTCGATGGCCAGGGGGCTGTCCACATAGACCTTGAAGCCCGGGTGACCGTGCACCAGGCCCCGCTCCTTGATCTCGCGGATGAAATACAGCATCTCCTGCGTGCGGCCCACGGCGAAGGCGGGTATCACCACGTTGCCGCCGCGGTCGAGCGCGCGCTGTATCATGCCCGCCAGGGCGGAGATGTAGTCGGGCCGCTCCGCGCCGTGCGTGCGGCCGCCGTAGGTGCTCTCCACCACCACGTAGTCCGCCGCGGCGATGCGCTGCGGGTCGCGCAGTATGGGCTGGCGCGTGTTGCCGATGTCGCCGGAAAAGACGAGCTTTTTCGTCACGCCGCCCTCGCTCAGCCATATCTCGATGCAGGCCGAGCCGAGCAGGTGCCCGATGTCCGTAAAGCGGACCGCGACGCCCTCCGCGGGCTGCACGGCCTCGCCGTACGCGCACGGGCGCAGGAGCTTCACGAGCGCTTCAACGTCCCCGAGATCATATAGCGGCTCGACCGCCGGCCGGCCGGCGCGCTGCGCCTTGCGGGTTTTATACTCGGCCTCGCTCATCTGTATGTGCGCGCTGTCGCGCAGCATTATGTCCGCGAGCGAGCAGGTGGCGGCCGTGGCGTACACCGCGCCGGAAAAGCCGTTTTTCACCAGCAGCGGCAGCAGCCCGGAGTGGTCGATGTGCGCGTGCGTCAGCAGGGCGAAATCCACCTCGCCGGGGGATACGGGCAGGCTCTGGTTCACGAACATGTCCTGCCCCTGCTCCATGCCGCAGTCCACGATAAAGCGGACGCCGCCGCACTCGACGAGGGTGCAGCTGCCCGTGACCTCGTGGGCCGCGCCGAGAAACGTTATTTTCATGTGGCTCCTTTCCCGCGCTGGGCGGACGTGCGGAAAAGCTCCGCGATTTCCCTGACGTATTCCTCCTCCGGGCGGCGCTCCGGCCGGCAGGCTATCACGGCCTGAACCGCCCGCCCATCCGGCAGGGCGAAATACGCGCTGCCTTCGGCGTATCTGCCCCCGGAGCGGCGGACGCCGCCGAAAAGGCGGGAGAAATCATACCTCCCGTCGCTCTCGAACCAGTTCCAGCCCACGGGCATGAAGATGTGCGTGGGCTCAAATCGGCGGATCTCCTCCGCGAGGATGGCCCGGCAGGGGCCTATCTGAGCGCGGCAGAGCGCGTTGGAGGGGTTTCCGCCCCCGAGAGGGGCGATTTTATAAAGGTTGCTCCAGGCTATGCGCTCCACCCATCGGCCGGAGGCGTCCTCCCCGAGGGCGGCGAGCAGCCGGCGCGAAACGCGCCAGAAGGGGCTGCGGCTCAGGCGGTAGAGCACGTCGCGCGCGGAGCGCAGGTCCCCTCCATCGCCGGACACCCAGGAAAAGCCCGGAGATCCGAACGCCGCCTCCGCCTCGCGGGAGAAGGCCGCGGCGCTCGAGGTGTCCAGCCGCTTCCAGCCGTTCGTGGCCCGGCCGATGATCATCAGCCGCGTTTCCTGCGAGCGGTAGAGCCCGCCGGCCATGGCCGTGAAGTGCGAAAGATCGCTCATGTCCCCAACGGCGGCATAGAGCTCGCCGTACAGCCGGCCTATCTCAGTCATCCAACTTCAGCACGGACAAAAACGCCTCCGTCGGTATCTGTACGGTGCCGAGCTGGCGCATCTTCTTCTTGCCTTCCTTCTGCTTTTCGAGCAGCTTCTTCTTGCGCGTGATGTCGCCGCCGTAGCACTTCGCGAGCACGTCCTTGCGCAGGGCCTTGACGGTCTCCCGCGCGATTATCTTGCCGCCTATCGCGGCCTGGACGGGGATCTCGAAGAGCTGGCGGGGGATGTTCTCCTTCAGCTTCTCGCAGAGCTTCCTCGCGCGCGGATAGGCCTTGTCCTTGTGGGCGATGAAGCTCAGCGCGTCCACCTGCTCGCCGTTGAGCAGCATGTCCACCTTCACGAGCTCGCTGGGCCGGTAGTCCGCCAGCTCGTAGTCGAGCGAGGCGTAGCCCTTCGTCCGGGCCTTCAGCGTGTCGAAAAAGTCGTAGATGATCTCGTTGAGCGGCATGAGGTAGCGCAGCTCGACGAGGTGCGTGTCGAGATACTGCATGTCCTTATACTCGCCGCGGCGCTCCTGGCAGAGGGGCATGATGTTGCCCACGAACTCCTGCGGCGTGATGATGGAGACGTTCACATAGGGCTCCTTCGCCTCCGCGATGCCCGCCGGATCCGGGTAGTTGTGCGGGTTGTCCACTCGCACCACCGTGCCGTCCGTTTTAGTCACCTCATAGATGACGGAGGGCAGCGTCGTGATGAGGTCGAGGTCGAACTCGCGCTCGAGGCGCTCCTGGATGACCTCCATGTGCAGCATCCCGAGGAAGCCGCAGCGGAAGCCGAAGCCGAGCGCCACGGAGCTCTCCGGCTCGAAGGAGAGCGAGGCGTCGTTGAGCTGCAGCTTCTCGAGCGCGTCGCGCAGGTCGGGGTATTTGCTGCCGTCCTCGGTGTAGATGCCGCAGTAGACCATCGGCCGCGGCTGCTGATAGCCGGGCAGGGGCTCGGCCGTGGGGCGCGCGGCCTCGGTCACCGTGTCGCCCACCCGTGTGTCCGCCACGTTCTTGATGCTGGCGGTGAAATAGCCGACGTCGCCCGCGCCGAGCTCGTCGCAGGGCTCCAGGCGCGTGGGGCGCAGGTGGCCGACCTCGACGACCTTGTACACCGCCCCGGTGGCCATGAGCTTGATGTCCATGTCCTTCTTTATCCGTCCGTCGAAGAGGCGGAGCAAGACGATGACGCCGCGGAAGGAGTCGTACTGGCTGTCGAAGATAAGCGCGCGGAGCGGGGCGTCCGCGTCGCCCTCCGGGGCCGGTATGCCGCGGACTATCGCCTCCGGCACGGCGGCGATGTTCACGCCGTTTTTGGCCGAGATCTCCGGCGCGTCCTCGGCGGGTATGCCTATTATGTCCTCGATCTCCCGCTTTGTGCGCGCCACGTCCGCGGCCGGAAGGTCGATTTTGTTTATCACGGGGAGGATCTCAAGGTCGTGGTTCAGCGCCATGTACGTGTTGGCAAGCGTCTGCGCCTCCACGCCCTGGCTCGCGTCCACCACCAGCAGCGCGCCCTCGCAGGCGGCCAGCGAGCGGCTGACCTCATAGCTGAAGTCCACGTGCCCCGGCGTGTCGATGAGGTTGAGCGTGTACTCCCCGCCGTCCTGCGCCTTGTAGGTGAGGCCCACGGCGCGGGCCTTTATCGTTATGCCGCGCTCGCGCTCGAGATCCATGTTGTCGAGTATCTGGCTCTCCATCTCCCGCTGGTCCACCGCGCCGCAGAGCTCGATCAGCCTGTCGGAGAGCGTGCTCTTGCCGTGGTCGATGTGGGCTATTATGGAGAAGTTCCTGATGTGCTTTCTGTCGGTCATTTTCCGCCCTCCGCCAGTTTTTCGGCCCTCTCGGCCATGGCGCGCAGCCCCGACGCGAGCGAGCGCAGCTCGCCCATGTCCGCGCGCGCGGCCTCCTCCGTCCTGCCCAGCAGGTAATCGGCGGAGACGCCGTAATAGTCGCACGCCCGCACGACGAAGCCGAGCCCGGGCTCCCTCGCGCCGTTCTCATAGTGCGAGAGCAGCGCCTGGCTGATGTGCAGGTCCGCCGCCACGCTCCGCTGGCTCAGCCCGCGGCTGCGCCGCAGCTCGCAGAGCGCTTCGCTGAAATTACGGGCCATCGTATCCCTCCTGTTGTTGATTACAGACAGTATATTATAGCGTCATCGCGGCCGTTTGTAAATAAGTTCCGGCAAATTCGCGCGCGGGCAAAAAATATTGGGGCGGCGCCTTGCTGGCGCCGCCCCATGGGAAGTGGAGGGAAAATGCTATTTGCCGGCCGCAGCGGCGCTGTGGCAGTGGCTGCAGGCCCCGCAGGAGCCGCATTCGCCGCCGCAGGAGCAGCCGCCCTTGCCGCTCTTTTTGTCCTTCGCCAGCTTCCAGACGATGAGCCCCACGACGGCGAGGACCACGAGCGCGACGATGACGGAGGCCAGGTTGGCCGCGAGCCACTCAAACATTGGCGGCCGCCTTCCTGCCCTTCAGGCGCTCGCCGTACTCGCCGTAGGGGTTCCTGCGGAACAGGAAATAGAGGATAACGGCGAGGAGGGCAACAGCCACCACGGTCCAGAAGTTGAAGCTGACCATGCCGAGGGCGAGGCCGCCGAGCTGGTAGATGATCATGCTCACGCAGTAGGCAAAGCCGCACATGTAGCCGATGGCGGCGAGCGTCCACTTGGGGCTGTTCATCTCGCGCTTGATGGCGCCCATGGCCGCGAAGCAGGGGGCGCAGAGCAGGTTGAACACCATGAAGGAGTAACCGGCGATGGCGGAATAGTCCGCCGCCAGGATGCCCCACATCTCGTCGCCGGCCTCCGCCACCTCGGCGAAGCCGTAGCAGACGCCCATGATGGCGACCAGGTTCTCCTTGGCCACCAGGCCGCCCACGGCGCCCACCGTGGCCTGCCAGGTGCCGAAGCCGAGCGGCGCGAAGATGAAGGCGATGGCCCCGCCGACGGCCGCGAGGATGGAGTTGTTGTTGTCCTCCACCATGCCGAAGGCGCCGTTCTCGCTGCCGAAGCTCTGCAGGAACCAGATGATGATAGTGCTGAGGAGGATGACGGTGAACGCGCGCTTTATGAAGCTCCAGCCGCGCTCCCAGGTGGAGTGCAGTACGTTCCTGGCCGAGGGCGCGTGATAGGCGGGCAGCTCCATGACGAAGGGGGCCGCCTCGCCGGCGAAGGCCTTCAGCTTCTTGAGGATGACGCCGGAGACGATGATGGCGAGCACGCCCACGAAATAGGCGCTGGTGGCCACCCACCAGGCGTTGTCGAAAAACGCGCCGGCGATCATGCCGATGATGGGCAGCTTTGCCGAGCAGGGGATGAAGCAGGTGGTCATGATGGTGATGCGCCGGTCGCGCTCGTTTTCAATGGTGCGGCTGGCCATCACACCGGGGACGCCGCAGCCGGTGCCTATCAGCATGGGGATGAAGCTCTTGCCGGAGAGGCCGAATTTGCGGAAGATGCGGTCCATGATGAAGGCGATACGGGCCATGTAGCCGACGTCCTCAAGGATGGAGAGCATGACGAAGAGGATCAGCATCTGCGGCACGAAGCCGATGACCGCGCCCACGCCGGCGATGATGCCGTCCACGACCAGGCCCACCAGCCAGGGGGCCACGTTGGCGCCCTCCAGCAGCGCGCGTACGGGCTCCATGCACCACTCGCCGACGAACACGTCGTTCGTCCAGTCGGTGAGGGGCGTGCCGATGACGGGGCCCATGGCGACCCAGTATACCAGCGCCATCACAGCCACGAAGATGGGCAGCGCGGCGATGCGGTCGGTGACGATGTGGTCGATCTTGTCCGAAACGGACATCTTCAGCCCGGTCTGCTTTTTCTTAACGGCGGAGGCCACGACGCGGGCTATGTAGGCGTAGCGCTGGTTGGTGATGATGCTCTCGGCATCGTCGTCCATCTCTTTTTCGCAGTCGGCTATGTGCTCCTCGAGGTGCTGCATGAGCGCGCCGTCGAGCTTGAGCTGCTCGAGCACCTTTTCGTCGCGCTCGAACACCTTGATGGCGTACCAGCGGAGGAAACGCCGGTCGACCTTGCCCTCGATGCTCTCCTCGATGTGGGCGATGGCGTGCTCCACGCTGCCGTTGAAGACCGAGGGGGCGACGAATTCGCGGTTTTCCCGCGCGAGCTCCGCTGCGCGCTGCGCCACGGCCTGGGAGCCCTCGCCCTTCAGGGCGCTGGTGGCCATGACCTCGCAGCCGAGCGCGTCGCCCAGCTTCTTCAGGTCGATCTTGTCGCCGTTCTTGCGCACGATGTCAATCATGTTCACGGCCACGACCGTGGGGATGCCCAGCTCGATGAGCTGGGTGGTGAGATAGAGGTTTCGCTCTATATTCGTGCCGTCGACTATGTTTATGATGGCGTCCGGCTTTTCGTTCACGAGGTACTCGCGCGCCACGACCTCTTCAAGCGTGTACGGCGAGAGCGAATATATGCCGGGCAGGTCCTGGATGATGATGTCCTTCGCGCCCTTGAGACGCCCCTCCTTTTTCTCGACCGTGACGCCGGGCCAGTTGCCCACGCGCTGGTTCGAGCCGGTGAGGTCGTTGAACATCGTGGTCTTGCCGCTGTTCGGGTTGCCGGCAAGCGCGATCTTCACTTCCATAACGATCATGCTCCTCTCAACAGTTAGTTTACACTACCTACAGGGCGCGGCGCGCCCTTTCTCTGCGCGGGGCCTTATTTGACCTCGATCAGCTCGGCGTCCGCCCGGCGGATGGAGAGCTCATAGCCCCGCACCGTCGTCTCCAGCGGGTCGCCCAGCGGCGCGACCTTGCGGACGTAGATCTCCGTCCCCTTGGTGACGCCCATGTCCATGATGCGGCGCTTGAGCGCGCCCTCGCCATGGAGCTTCACGACGGTCACGGTTTCTCCGACCTTCGCGTCCTTGAGAGTTTTCATCCTCTTACCCCCTTACCATTATCCTGTTGGCCAGCTCCCTGTCCAGGGCTATGCGGCTGTCCTTCACCTGCAGGATGAGATTCCCGGCCAGGCTGCTTATCACGGTCACCTCTTCCCCCACGACGAGCCCCAGCTCGGAAAGATGGCGGCGGACCTCGTCCCTGCCCGTTATCTTGGCAATGCTCTGCGGGACCAGCGGCTCCGCGAATGAAAGCGGCAGCATCTTCTCATTACCTCCTGAACGTTAGAACTGGCTAACCCTGAGCCAAACAAGCGCTGACGTTAGAACGTCCTAACCTCAGCATCCGTAGTTTAATACATCTAACTCCCGCTGTCAAGGGGGAAGCGCATTTTTTTGCATTTTTCCGTCACGGGCAGCCGGGAATGGGGAAATTGACCAAAAAGAAGAGCTCATTTACAGCACGTTTGACAAATCAATTTGAAGAGCAGATATTTCGATTGACTTTTCTCACA
>DSLMC04102__coassemble_2223_pt1 | contig 8934 bp, 10 predicted proteins | sample DSLMC04102__metabat2_low_PE_011 | metagenome-assembled genome bin DSLMC04102
TTGGTTAAGTAAGTCGATTATATTACCGACTTAGAGGGGCGCGGGCCGCAGGCAACTGCCTCCACACGCAGTGTGGTCAGGTTGAGGGCATCGGCTGGCCGTTGTAGATGGCCTCGAGCTGGGCGTCGCTGAGCTCCACGTGATAGAACAGGGAGAAGAACTCGCGCACGGCGTCGTCCACGTCCACCTGGATGTAGTCGGGGTAGATGAGCGCGGAGAGCCAGCGCAGGCCGACGATGCGGTTGGGCCCGGGCGGGCGATCCACCCAGCTGAAGGGCGCGTTGGGCGTGCCGTAGACCCTGCCCTCCTGCACCGCGGTGAGGTTGGCGTAGGTCGGGTCATTCATGATGGCGTCCGCGGCGCTGGCGCCGGGGATGTCGGATTTCGGCTCGCCGTTGACCACGATCACGTCAGGGTCCCAGGCCAGAAGCTGCTCGGCGGATATCTGCACGCGGCCGCCGTCGCCCAGCTCCAGATCTGCCACGTTGACGGCGTTCACCAGCTCGATGATGGCGCCATGGGAGGAGCCGGCGGGCGCGGTCTCCAGCGAGTCCTCGCCATTGCCGTAGTACATGCGCACCTTTTCCTCCTCGGGGATGTCCATGTTGGCAATGTCGTCCAGCGTGGCCTCCGCATAGGCCGCCAGCTGCTCCGCCGTCTCCTCAACGCCGAACAGCTCGCCCATGAAGCGGTAAGCCTCCGGCGTGTGGCTCAGCTCGCTGTCCACGACCACTACAGGGATGCCCAGGCTCTCCTGCATGGCGTCCGCGTCGCTGACGATGGCGTCGTTTATCGTGCCGACCATGAAGGCGATGTCCGGCCCCGCGGCCAGCACGGCCTCATAGTTGATGGCGTCGCCCATGCCAAAATTCGGCAGCGTCTCATACTCGTCGAGGATGACGCTCTTCTCAAGGTCGTTCAGCTCGTAGTTCCAGCCCAGCATCCTGTCCGGCACCAGCGTATAGAGGAAGATCGCCGCCGTCGGGTCCGTGGAAAACGCCTTGTCGATCACCGCCGGCAGCTCCAGCTCGCGCCCGGCCATGTCCGTCAGCACGCGGGGGCCTTCCTCAGCGGGCTCCTCGCTTGCCGGGGCCTCGCTCTCCGCGGCCGCCGGCTCCTCGCTCGGCGGGGCTGCGCTCTCGGCCGCCGGCTCTTCGCCGCAGCCGGCCAGCATGCCCAGCGCGAGCGCCGCCGTGAGCAGCAGCGCCAGCAGCTTCTTGCTGTGTTTCATCCTTTTGCCTCCTTGTCCATTTTTGTTTATCAAACGCCCGGCCCCTCGTGCCGGGTCATTGACTTTGAGTGGATAATGTGGCATAATTTCAACATGCAGGCAAAAGCGAATCGCTTTTCGTTGCAATTCGCACTATAGCACATCACTTCACTCAAGTCAAGCCAAAGTTTGGAGGTGCGCAGGATGGAGACGATACACCGGCGCGAGGCCGCGGCGGCGCGGCGGCGCTACGCCCTGGTGCTGCTGGCCATGCTGGCCGCGCTCGTCGGCGCCACGCTGCTCTCGTTCTGGATCGGGTACTACCCCCTCTCGCCGGGGGACGTGGCGCGGGCGTTTTTGTCGCGTTTCGGCGTGGAGTCCAGCATGGACCCCAACGCGGTGACGATATTCTGGAACATCCGCCTGCCGCGCATCCTCTCGGCCGTTTTCATCGGCGCTTCGCTCTCCGCGGCGGGGGCGGCCTATCAGAGCATGTTCCGCAACCCGCTGGTCTCGCCGGACATCCTCGGCGTCTCCTCCGGCGCCAGCCTGGGCGCGGCCATAGCCATCCTCTGCGGGCAGGCCAACTGGGTGGTGCAGCTGGCGGCCTTCACCGGCGGCGTCTGCGCCGTGGCGCTCTCGTATATCATCAGCCGCAAGAGCCCCCATTCGCAGACGCTCAGCCTGGTGCTCACGGGCTCGATGGTGATGGCGCTGTGCAACGCGGGCGTGACGATGATAAAATACGTCGCCGACCCGAACGACGTTTTGCAGCAGATCACCTTCTGGCTGATGGGCAGCCTGACCAAGACGGACATGGAGAGCTTCCTCTGGAGCGGCGTGCCGATGGCCCTGGGGCTCGCGGTGGTGCTGCTGCTGCGCTGGCGGCTGAACGTCCTCACGCTGGACGAGGAGGAGGCGCGCAGCCTGGGCATCAACGTGCGCCGCACGCGGCTTATTTTCATCGCCGCCTCCACGCTGCTGAGCGCCTCGGCCGTCTGCCTGGGCGGGCTCATCGGCTGGGTGGGCCTGATGGTGCCGCACATGGCCCGCGCGCTGGTGGGCGCGGACTCCGGGCGGCTGATGCCGGCCTGCGCCATGCTAGGCGGGGCCTATCTGCTGCTGATGGACGACCTGGCGCGCTCCATACTGACGATGGAGCTGCCGATAGGCGTGGTGACGAGCATCATGGGCGCGCCCTTCTTCGTCTATCTCATCATCCGCAGGAAGGGGTGAGCGTATGCTTCTGGAAGTGCAGGATCTGAGCGGGGGCTACGGCTCCGGCGACATCGTCAGGGGCGTCTCCTGCGCGGCGGACGCCGGGGAGATCCTCTGCCTGGTGGGGCCCAACGGCTGCGGCAAGACCACGCTCTTCCGCCTGCTGATGGGCATACTGCGCCGCAGCGGCGGCTCCATCCGCCTGGACGGGCAGGACACCGCCGAACTGGAGCCGCGCGAGCTGGCCCGGCTGGTGGCCTATATCCCCCAGCACCACACGCCCGTTTTTGCCTACACGGTGCTGGACGTGGTGGTGATGGGCCGCGCGTCGCACTTTTCGGCCTTCCAGGCGCCGAAGGAAGTGGACCGCGAGGCCGCCTTCGCCGCGCTGGAGAAGATGCACATCGCCCATCTGGCGAACGAGAAATACACCGCGCTCAGCGGCGGGCAGCGGCAGCTGGTGATCATCGCCCGCGCCATCTGCCAGGCGGCCCGGCTGCTGGTGATGGACGAGCCGGCGGCCAACCTTGACTACGCCAACCACCGGCGGCTGCTGGACGTGGCGGTGGAGCTGGCCGCGCGCGGCTACTGCGTGGTGATGAGCACCCACGCGCCGGAGGACCCGGCCTCCATCGGCAGCCGCGTGCTGATGATGCGCGAAGGGCGCGTGGCGGCCTTCGGCACGCCGCAGGAGGTCATCACGCCGGATAACCTGGAGCGCGTGTACGGCATCCCCATGGACGTGGTGACGGTGACGGACCGCCGCGGCGAGCGGCGCACGATCTGCCTGCCCCTGGGCGGCGCAGGCATGGAGGAGGTATAAAAATGGCGGAGTTCATCCCCGTGGAGGGCAACGAAAAGGCTCGCGCCCTCTTTGAGTCCATGCTCAACGCGCGCTCCAGCGTCCCGCCTTCGGCGCAGGAGACCGCCGCGCGCTGGGACTCGCGCGCCGACGAATGGGAGCGCTCCGGCGGCGCGCTGCAGACCGACCACGGCAGGCGCGCGCAGGACGCGGCGGCGTTCCTCATCAGCCGCGGCGCGCTGGGCCCGGAGAGCGTGGCGGCGGACATCGGCTGCGGCCCCGGGCGCTTCGCCTGCGAGTTCGCCAAAACGGCGCGCTCCGTCACGGGCTTTGACATCTCGCCGCGCATGACGGAGCTGGGCGCGCGGCGCGCGCGGGAGCTGGGGCTGGGCAATGTCTCCTTCAAAGCCTGCGATTTCCACGCGCTGGACGTGGGCTCGGAGGGGCTGGAGGGCCGCTTCGACCTTGTTTTCAGCTCCATGACGCCCGCCGTGCGCGGCGTGGAGGGACTGAAAAAGACCATGGCCATGTCCCGTGCCTTCTGCTGCCAGGTGACGCATGTGTCGAGCGCCAACGAGCTGCAGGGCCGCATCATGCGCGAGCTCTTTGGCCGCGAGCGCAGCGACCCGCGCTATGGCAGCGGCCAGTGGTTCTACGCCCTCTTCAACCTGCTCTTCCTCAGCGGCTACAGCCCGGAGGCCAGCTATTACAACGCGCGCGACGAGCGCCGCGTGCCCGCCGGGGAGGGCTACGCGCGCCACTTCATGGACATGCTGCTGCCGGAGGGCGAGCGCACGGAGGGCAACCTGCGGCGCATCACGGCCTGGCTCGCGGCGCACGCGGAGGCGGACGGCTGCCTTCTCGAGCGCAGCGAGACCTGCTACGGCCGCCTGCTGTGGGACGTGCGCGCGCGCTCGCCGCGCATCGAGTTCTTCCGGGGGCTCATATGACGGCCCGGCACCTCTTCCTCACCGGCGAAAAGGGCGTTGGCAAATCCACGCTCATCGACCGGCTGCTCTCCCGCTACACCGGGCGCGTGGGCGGCTTCCGTACGCGGCGCGTCGATACGGTGCGCCCCGGGGAGGCCACCGTCCACCTGCTGCGCGTGTCTGACGGCGAGCAGCCAGGCGAGGGGAACCTGCTCTTCTCCTGCGCCGCGCCGGGGGCGGACATGGCCCTCCGCTTCGAAACGCTGGGCCGCGCCGCGCTGAGCGGCTGCGGGCACTGCGGCCTGATACTGATGGACGAGCTGGGCCCGCACGAAGCCGCAGCGCCGCTCTTCCAGCGCGCGGTACTCGATGCCCTGGACGGCCCCACGCCCGTCCTCGGCGTGCTGCAGCGCGCCAGGGAGCCCTTCCTCCGCTCCATCGCCGCGCGCGCCGACACCGCCGTGCTCGAAGTCACGCGCGAGAACCGCGACGCCCTGGCCATGCTCATCGATCTGGCCGGGAAATGACGCCCGCTCGGAAAATACAGGCGCGGCCCCCTCTGCTTGCTCACAGAGAGGGCCGCGCTCTTGTCTTTTACAGCCATAACATATTCTGCCGGGCATGGTAAGCGCCGCGCATTTCAGCCGGTTATCTCCCTTTTCAGCCCTGCGGCGTCGTCCACCAGGACGCTCGCGCCGCTTTCGATGAGCTGTTCGCGGGTGCGGAAGCCCCAGGTGACGGAGATGCAGCCTATCCCCGCGGCGCGGGCCGTGTCGATGTCCACCTCCGAGTCGCCGACGTACACCGTGCGCGCCGGCTCCGCGCCCAGCTCGTCCATGGCGGCGAGCACGGTGTCCGGCGCGGGCTTGCGGCGGATGCCCGGCTTCTCCCCCACGGCCGTCAGCACCAGGCCGCTGAAAAAGTCCCGCGCGAGCTGCGCGGCGGCCGTGTGCGGCTTGTTGGAGACGATGGCGCACTTCACGCCGGCTGCTTTGAGCTCCTCCAACAGCTCCATGATGCCGGGGTAGGGCGCCGTTTTGATGCGGCTGTGGGCCTCGTAAAAGGACAGGTAATCGTCAAAGACCTCCTGATAGCGGGGGTAGTCCCTCCCGCCGGGCACGCAGTGGGCGATCAGGTAGCCGGAGCCGTTGCCCAGCCGCGCGCGCATCTCGTCGCGCGTCGGCTCCGGCAGGCCGAAGTCGCGCATGGCGTGTACGACGGCGTCGCGCAGGTCCTCCAGCGTGTCCAGCAGCGTGCCGTCGAGGTCGAAAATAACGGTGTCGTATCTCATGCTTTCTTTATAAACTAAAAAACTCTGCCTGTCAACCTTGACAAGAACGCAAGTATGTGCTATTATGTATCAGCTTTCGTCTGGAGAAGTACCCAAGAGGCCGAAGGGGCTCCCCTGCTAAGGGAGTAGTCGGTGATGAGCCGAGCGAGGGTTCAAATCCCTCCTTCTCCGCCACAGCGCCGGAACAGATTTCATTCCGTTCCGGCGTTCTTTTTTCCTTTCAGCCGCCTTGAGACCGGCGGGGGAGTGTTGCATAATGGGCCAAGAGCTGAGGAGGGATGGCCATGGCCTTTGATTTCAAGAAAGAATACCGGGAATTCTATATGCCCAGGAACACGCCGCAGATAGTGAACGTCCCGGCGGCCAACTATATCGCCGTCCGCGGGGCCGGGGACCCGAACACGGAGGGCGGCGCATACCAGCAGGCGATCGGCGTCCTGTACGCCGTTGCGTACACCATAAAGATGAGTTACAAAACCGGCCACAAGATCGAGGGCTTTTTTGAATATGTCGTGCCGCCGCTGGAGGGCTTCTGGCAGCAGGAGGGCGCGGATGGGGACAAGGACGCCTTCCGCTGGATATCCGTCATCAGGCTGCCGGACTTCGTGAGCGGGCAGGACCTTGACTGGGCGGTCGAAACTGCAACTCGGAAGAAAAAGCTGGACTGTTCCCGCGCCCGCTTCTTCACCGTGGAGGAGGGGCTGTGCGTGCAGGCGATGCACCTGGGCCCCTTTGACGACGAGCCGCGGACCATCGCCTTGATGGAGGCATATCTGGAGGAACAGGGCTATGCCACGGACCTCACAGAGACCCGGCTGCACCATGAGATATACATGTCCGACGCGAGGAGGGTGCCCCCGGAAAAGTGGAAGACCGTCATCCGCCTCCCCATCAGGAAGGCATGACGCCCGCAGAAAGGCAAAAAAGAGCGCCGGGACGGATTTCATTCCGTTCCGGCGCCGTGGTGTGAGTGTTCTTACCGCATTTGGACTGTGATCCCTGCTTAATACAAAATTGAAGCCCAACGAAGTGGGTTCAATTTTGAAAGGAGGAGCAGCGGAATGAGCGCGAGACGACAATCATTCTGAAAGAAAAATCGTCGCCGCAAGCGATATGAAGCTTGCGGCGACGTGGCGGAGAAGGAGGGATTCGAACCCTCGAACCGCTTTTGACGGTTACACGATTTCCAATCGTGCGCGCTCGACCAACTACGCGACTTCTCCACGCATTGCCCGAACAACATTCTATTGTTGACGCCCGTATATAATAAATGAAAACCGCCGCAAAGTCAAGAGCTTTTCTCAGCAAACTTGAAATTTGCGGCGGCCGGCGTCAGATACAGCGCAAAATAATGCCGCGCAGGGTGCGCGCGTGGCCCTCCTCGCAGCGCGCGCAGCGCTCATAGAGGCACTTGAGCTCCCCGCAGGCGCGCTCAGCCGCGGCGCGGAAGGCGCAAGCGCTCTCGCGCTCGGCCAGATACGCGCTGCGCAGGCTCTTCAGGCAGCAGCACACCAGAGGGCATGAAGGCTCCGGCGGGCAGCAGTCGCCCGTCAGCAGGTAATACTCCCCCGCCAGCGCCCGCGCGCGGCAGCGCTCCTCCTCCGCCATGCGCCGCAGCGTACAGGCGCAGCCGCCCATGCGGCAGGCCAGCGCGCGGTAGAGCTCGCAGGCCCTCCCGGCGGCGACCATAAACTCCCGCAGTTGCTCCCCGCCCGTGTCCGGCGGGGCGGAGCGCGCGCCCTGCACGCGCTGCCAGACGGCCTCGAAGCCGCCGGGTGACGCCAATGACTCGTCAAGCATACTTAATCACCCGCAACATTCTATGCCCGGCCGCGCCGCCGTGTGCGCGGCGCTTGCAAACGCGCGCGCTCTGTGAGATAATGGGCAAAACAGTTCACGGAGGGCGCGATATGGCAAGGTTTTTCATGGCCGGGACGAATCTGGACGGAGGCAGGGCGATCATCCGCGGGCAGGACGCGGAGCACATCCGGGTGCTGCGCCTGCGCCCCGGCGAGGACGTGGTCATCTGCGACGGGCGCGGCACGGACTACCGCTGCCGCCTGGTGCGCTCCACGGCGGAGGAGGCCGAGGCGGAGGTGATCGAGGTCACCCCCTGCCGCGCGGAGCCCAGCGTGGCCGTGCGCGTATTTGCCGGCTACCCCAAGGGCGAGCGCGCGGAGCTGCTGGTGCAGAAGTGCGTGGAGGCCGGCGCGGCAGAGATCGACTTTTTCGACTGCGAGCGCTGCATCGCGCGGCCGGACGGGCGCAGCATGGCGAAAAAGCTCGAGCGCCTCGCGCGCGTGGCGGAGTCCGCCGCCCAGCAGTCCGGGCGCGGCATCATCCCCCGCGTGGGCTACATCCCCAACTATCTGGACATGCTGGACGCCGCCGTCAAGCTGCCCGTGCGCCTTTTCATGTACGAGACGGGCGCGCAGCGCGCGCCGCTGAAGGAGGCCATCGAGTCCGCCCTGCCCTTTGACGCCGCCGCCGTCGTCACCGGCCCGGAGGGCGGTTTCTCGGAGGCGGAGGCCAAAATGGCCGCCGCGGCGGGCTTCACCCTCTGCTCCATGGGCGAGCGCATACTGCGCTGCGAGACCGCCCCCGTGGTGGCCGTCTCCGCCATCATGTACGCAACCGATAACCTCTGACCAGCCAGGCTGCGCCTGGAGGGCGGCCAACGGCCGCGGGTACTTGCGCTGCGCGCCGCGCTGGGGGAGGCCCCCGCGAGGGGGCTTCTGAGAGATTTCTTTTGGTCTTGCCAAAAGAAACCCCTCAGACTCCAAAGAAAAGCGCTTTTGGCGCTTGTCGTAGGCGCGAACTGTCTTTTACGTGTTTCCGCGTGTCGCAGGTGGTCATCCCGGTATCGGATGGCTTTGCCCGCCGCCGGCCGTGCGTTGCTTCGCTTCGCTCGCGGCACTAAGTCAGCAGTAACTTGAAGCCTCCCCTACAAGTAGGGGAGGCTTGGGCTTGCAGCAACTCAGCAGCGCGCGCGAAGCCAACCGCGGCGGGAAACATTAATGTGCAAAGTATTGACATTGTAAATAATAACGTTTACAATGAATATACTAAGAAGTGAAAGGAGGCGCGTTATGGCTACGACGAACGTGAACATCCGCATGGACTCCAACTTGAAGCAGCAGTTTGAAGCGTTTTGCTCGGACATGGGCATGTCGATGTCCACGGCCTTCAACATTTTTGCGAAGAAGGCTGTGCGCGAATACCGCATACCGTTTGAGATCGGCGCGGAGGCGCCCAACACGGAGACCCGCAAGGCCATAGAGGACGCCAGAAACGGCGTCGGGCTCAGCCGCGGCTTCACCTCCGTTAAGGCCTTGATTGAGGACCTGAATGCTGACGATTAAGTACCAGGCCGCATTCAAGAGTGATTACAAGCGGATAGTAAAGCGTGGATATTCCAGCCCGACTGGCTGCTTGTGTACGAAGTGAATAATGACGAGCTTATTCTATATCTCATACGAACAGG
>DSLMC04102__coassemble_2227_pt1 | contig 8918 bp, 10 predicted proteins | sample DSLMC04102__metabat2_low_PE_011 | metagenome-assembled genome bin DSLMC04102
GGCTTTGCCTGCCGGGGATACCTTATCTTGCGCCCCGTGGGCGCAACCTCCGCGCCGTGCGCGGAGAGGGGGAGCTTACGAGGGGGACGAAGTCCCCCTCGTATCTCACTTGGCGTAGTATTGTAAAGCCACGCTGTACACGACGATGGCGTCCACCTGGGCGTTGTTGAGCTCGTTGAAGAGGGCCTGCGCGCCGCCGGTGACGCGCTTTATCTGGTCCGGGCGCTCCATCAGGTCCTCGTTGGCGAGGACGGCGTCGATGTACTTCTGCTCCACGTCCACGGCCAGGGACGCGCCGGAGAGGCCGCGCATGGAGCGCACGTCGCTGCTCGCGCGCGTGACCACCAGCACGGAGTTCGACATGTAGGGCTCGGAGATGACGTAGTCCTCGCCCTCCCCCAGCGTGAGGCTGAGGCCGCCCCAGGCCACGTCCACATTGCCGCTGGAGAGCTCCACGAAGGCGTCCTCACCCTTGATGGGGATGAACTGCGCTGTCCAGCCCAGGCGCTGGCAGACGGCGTTGGCCGCGTCCACGTCGAAGCCGGCGTAGGCGCCGTTTTCGTCGATGTAGCTCATGGGGAAGGCGTCCTTGTCCACGCCGATGAGCAGCGTGCGCGGCGCGGGCGTGCCCACGCCCTCCAGCGCGCCGGCGCGCGAGGGGAAGGAGGTGTCGTCCTCCGCGAACCACTTCAGGGCCAGGCTGTGCATGGTGCCGTCCGCGGCCAGTTCGCGGATGGCCGCCTCCACATAGGGCTGGACGTTGTCGCCGCTGCGGTAGCCGATGGAGAACTGCTGCTCGGCCAGCGTGTCCAGCACGCGGTAGCTGCCCACCGTCTCGCCGCAGGACGCCAGAGCGAGCATCAGCGCCAACACGGCGGCCAGCGCCGCCGCCTTCCTGACGCGCATGGCCAAAGCCCCCTTTCCGTAAAATGGGAAACGGCGCGCCCTCGCGCGGCGCTCCCGGCAAAAGATCATGGCTGTGTTTGTCACACAGCCATGATAATCGAATCTTACGCGCGATGCAAGTGGAAATTTGTAAACAAAGGTTCAGCGCGCGCCGGCGTATCCGGCGAGGAAACGGCGTGTGCGCTCCGAACGGGGGGCGCTGATGACCTCCGGCCCGCCCTGCTCCACGATCACGCCGCCGTCCATGAATATCACGCGGTCCGACACCTCGCGCGCGAAGCTCATCTCGTGCGTGACGATGACCATGGTCGTGCGCTGCTCGGCGAGGCCGCGGATGACGCGCAGCACCTCGCCCGTCAGCTCCGGGTCGAGCGCGCTGGTGGGCTCGTCGAAGCAGAGGATGTCCGGGTGCATGGCCAGCGCGCGGGCGATGGCCACGCGCTGCTGCTGCCCGCCCGAGAGCTGGTGCGGGTAGTGGCCGGCGCGGTCCGTGAGGCCCATTTTTTCCAGCAGCTCGCGGCCCTCGGCCTCGATGGCGGCGAGTATCTCCTTTTTGTTCTGCTTGTAGTCGGCGCGCTCCTTCGCCAGCAGCTGCGGCGCGAGCGTGACGTTGCCCAGGGCCGTGTACTGCGGGAAGAGGTTGAAGCTCTGGAACACGAGGCCGAAGTGCAGCCGCTTGCGCCGCACGTCCGCCTCCCGGCGGGTGGCGGGGTCGGCGGCGTCGAACAGCGTCTCGCCGTTGACGGCTATGCTGCCGCCGTCCGGCGTCTCCAGGAAATTCAGGCAGCGCAGCAGCGTGGTCTTGCCGCTGCCGGAGGAGCCGATGATGGTCAGGGCCTGGCCCTTTTCCAGCGTGAAGCTGATGCCGTTGAGGACCTGCGTCTTGTTGAAGTGCTTTTCGAGGTCCTTCACTTCCAGTATGCTCATGCGGCCGCCCCCCTTAGCGGAAGAATTCCAGCCGCCGCTCCAGCCTGCCCAGCAGGAAGGAGACGACGCCGTTGAAGATGAGATAGTAGACGCCGGTGAAAAACAGCGGCCAGATGAGGCCGGAATAGCCGTGCGAGCCCTTGAGGAAGGCGTAGCCGGCCCAGATGACCTCCTGGAAGGAGATGATGCGGGCCAGGGAGGTATCCTTCACCAGCGTTATCACCTCGTTGGCCATCGGCGGGACGATGCGCTTGACCATTTGCAGCAGCGTCACCTTGAAGAATATCTGCCCCTTGGTCATGCCCAGCACCTGGCCGGCCTCCTGCTGGCCCACGGGCACGCCCTGGATGCCGCCGCGGTAGATCTCCGAGAAATAGCAGGCGTAGTTGATGATGAACATCACCGCCGCCGCGGCAAACCTCCCCTCCGGGAAGCTCCAGGGGTTGTTGTCGAATATGTAGCCGGGGATGTAGAACACGATCAGCAGCTGGAGCATCAGCGGCGTGCCGCGTATCACCCAGACCACGAAGCGGCTGAGGAGCGAGATGGGGCGGAAGCCGAGGAACAGCTTCGCGCCGCGCGCCAGGCGCTTTGCCAGGGCGCGGGCCTGCTGCTCGCTGAGCTCGCGCGCCCCTGCGCCGGCGCCGGAGACCACTTTCCCGCCCTCTTCCAGGGCGTGCAGCAGCGCCTGGCGCCGCGCGTTCTGCCGGCGGCCGATGAAGCCCAGGGGGGCCCAGCGGCTCATGGAGCCGAAGCAGACGATGAGGCCCAGGGGGATGGAGCCGACGAGCGTTACGAAAAACAGCTTCAGCGTCTCTATAAAGCCCTCGTTGAGGGCGCTTATCACGGTTTGAAATACTGACATGGGGGCTCAGACCTCTCCTGTCCGCGCCAAAAGCAGAGAGCGCCAGCGCCCTCTGCTTCCGGCTTTTTTGTTATGTATGGCTTATGGGGGCGCTCAGCCCTGGGCTATCAGGGCGGCGCTGACGCCGTAGGTGTCGGCGATCTCCTGCATGGTGCCGTCGGCGTAGGCGTCAACGAAGAACTCGTTGAGCGCGGCGCAGAGGTCGCTGCCCTTGCGGAAGCCGACGCCGTACTCCTCGCTGTTGAGCTGGATGGTGTAGGTGAGGTCGGCGTAGCTGGTGCCCTCGCCCACCATGGCCGCGGCCATCAGGCTGTCGATGATGGCGGCGTCGCAGGTGCCGGAGCTGACCTCCAGCACGGCGGTGGCCTGGTCGACGACCGGGGTGTAGGCAAAGCCGTTCTCAATGGCCATGTCCTCGCCGGCGGAGCCGGTCTCCACGGCGAAGTTCAGCTCCGCCATGCTCGCGGCGTCCGGGTACTGGTCAGCCACGCCGGCGGGCAGGATGACCACCTGGGCGTTGTTGCAGTAGGCGTTGGAGCACTCCATGGCCGAGAGCACCTCGTCCGTGAGGGTCATGCCGTTCCAGACCACGTCGATGGTCTTGCCGTCGAGCTCCATCACCTTGTTGTCCCACTCGATGACCTGGAACTCGGCCGTCACGCCCAGGCTCTCGGCAAAGGCCTTGGCCATGTCGGCGTCAAAGCCGATCCACTCGCCGTCCGCGCTCTGGTAGTCCATGGGCTCGAACTCCGTGATGCCCACGATGAGGGTGCCCTTATCCTGGACGTAGGCGAGGTCGCTCCCGCCGGCGTCTTCGGCGGGCGCTTCGCTCTCCGCCGGGGCCGCGGACTCCGCCGCGGGCTCTTCGCTCTCCGCCGCGGGCTCTTCGCCGCAGGCTGCAAGGGCGAACACCATCGCCAGGGCCAGTATCAGTGCAAATAGCTTTTTCATTTTTGTCGCTCCTTCGTTTGAAAATGGAGTTGCTGTCGAGTCACTATACTATCACAGTAGCGAAATAAAGCAAGTCTTTTCTGCCAAAATAGCTGTGCGTTTACTGCACAGCAGGATCTTGCTGTGCAACTAAGTTAACTTTAGGCTTGACAAGTTGCATTAGTGCTGATATATTATGCCTATACTTGATTAAGTTGCCTGTAAGGAGGCGGAGCTATGGCATTGACTCAGGGCGGGCGCTGCACGGAGCGCTGCCGCAGCTGCGGCTACTGCTACATCGGGCTGGACATGGCGCTCTGCCGCTCCATGCCGATGTGCGAATACCTGCTGCAGACCGGGCGCAGGCGGCCGTGCCCGGCGGGGGACGGCTGCGCGGCGTTCCGGCCGGCGGAGGAGGGCGGCGAGCGCCGCCGGCGGGCGGCAGAGCGCATGTGGGGGGCGGTGAGCCGTGGCAGACAGGGCGTATGACGGCGGGACGGACAGCCGCGAGCAGATCGAGCGCTGCCTGAAGTGCCCCTATCCCGCGCGCTACTGCACGGGGCAGCTCTATGAGCGCTGCCGGACAGGCATGAGCCCCTCCGGGCGCGCGGGGCGGCCGAGGGGGCTCATTTATTCCATGCTGGGGCCGGTGATATCCGGGGAGATGACGGCGGCGGACTTCTGCCGCCTGACGGGCTACAGCGAGCAGCAGGTTAGCCGCGCGCGGCGGCGGCTGCGCGAGCGTCAGCCGATGAGGTAGCTGGGCACCTGGATGATGTAGCAGCTCATCTCCGGGGCGTAGTTCATGATGGGCGCGTAGCGCAGCGAGGCGTCGCCCACGGTCATGGGGGCGGTGAGGGTGTCCGCGTTGGCGCCGGCCTGCCAGGCCGTGGCGGCATAGCAGCACAGGCGGTCGAACACCTTTGTGAACAGGCCGATGTCCTGGCCGGAGAGGGCCGTCTGGCCCTCCGCCAGGGGCTGGGAGTCGATGATGGCGGAGACCGCGGCCCCGGCGCCGCGCACGGCGGCGGAGAGCGTCTGCGCCAGGGTGCAGACGGCGGTGGTGGGCGTGGGCGCATAGGAGAGGGCCGCGTTGTAGTGGATGGAGGCCTCCGTCACCGGGAGGGAGACGGCCTTCAGCAGTATCTCGTCGAAGCCGTAGCCGGCGAGCTCCTCGCAGAGCTCCGTCAGGTAGTCCACGACGGTGGAGCTGTAGGGGTCCATCCAGCCGCCCTGCGCGTCGCTGTAGGCCGAGCCGTCGATGAGGTGCAGCGCGGAGGTGGCCGCGCGCTCGCTCATCAGGTCGTCCACCAGGCAACTCACCTGGGCCACCAGGTAGATGTCCTGCTCCTTGAGCGACTGCACCAGGCCGGCCATGTTCTGAGTGCCGTTGACGGCGAAGCCCTCCGCCGTCTCCGACGAGCTGGCCCAGGTGAGCTGGCCGCTGGTGGGCTTTACCTCCAGCACCAGGGCGTTGGCGTTGTAGCTGCCCATGAGGTTGACGTAGGACTGCACGGAGACGGAGTTGACGCTGGCGGCGGGCACGAATATGGCGCGCAGCGGCTCCAGGCCCTCGCCCGCCACGGCCTCCACGTTCGAGTAGTCGGCCTCGCCGATCTCCAGCTGCACCTGTACTTCCTCGAACACGCGCTCGCCGGACTCGTCCACGGCGGCCTCCGGCGTTGCCAGGAGGGGCAGCTCGAGGGAGATGCCGTCCTGGTCAAAGACGATGTACTGCTGGAAGGCGTAAAAGAGGACGATGACCGCCACGGCCAGCATGGCCAGGGCCGAGAGCGCCAGGGCCAGCACGTTCAGCCGCCTGCGCTTGCCGCGGTAGAGCTCATTGTCCCGGCGGGCCATGTCAGTCCCTCGCCTCGATCTCCGCGAGCTTGCCCAGGCGGCGGGCGTGGCGGCCGCCGTCAAAGCCCGTGGAGAGGAAGATGTCGACGATCTTCAGCGCCAGGCCGGGGCCGATGACACGGCCGCCCAGGGCCAGGACGTTGGCGTCGTTGTGGCGGCGGCACATCTCCGCCGTGTAGCAGTCCGAGCAGGCCGCCGCGCGCACGCCGTGGACCTTGTTGGCGGCGATGGAGATGCCGATGCCCGTGCCGCAGACGGCGATGCCCAGCTCGCACTCGCCGGAGGCCACGGCGCGGCCCACCGCCTCGCCGTACTCGGGGTAGTCGCAGCTCTCCTCGCTGTAGGTGCCAAAGTCGCGGAACTCGATGCCGCGGTCCGCCAGATGGCTGATGATGACCTGCTTGAGAGCATAGCCCCCATGGTCGCTTCCGATGGCTATCATGGTCGTGTACCTCCTGAAGTGATAAGTGATGATCCAAAAAGCCGGTTTTACCGGCCCGTCCGGTCAAATGTTTATCAGCAGAATCTGTCTCCCTTTTGCGCGGCAAACGCCATCGCGCCGGAGGCGCGGGGCCAAATTTGGCATTGAATGGCCGCCGCGCGGCCATTCAAGCCAGCCTCTTAAATTCCGCCTTGTGGTGGCGGTAGCTCGCCACGTAGCGGAAGCCGTTGGCGAGCAGGAGCTCGCTGCCCTCCTCCACGCCGGCGCCGGCGGACCTGGGGCTGTGGGCGTCCGAGCCCACGGTGACGATGTCCCCGCCCAGCTCGCGGTAGCGGCGGAGGATGGGCACGGAGGGGTAAGTGACGGGGTCGGCGTCCGAGAGGCCGGAGCAGTTGAGCTCGATGCCGCGGCCGTTCTCGATGAGCGTGCGCAGCAGCGTGTCGATGCGGTCGCCGAAGCGCTCCATGTCCATCTCGATGTCGAAGCCCTGGCGGCGCATGTAGCGGCGGCAGTAGCCGATGTGGGCCATGATGTCGAAGCAGGGGATGGCGGCCAGCTCTATGAGCTCCTCCAGGTAGCGGTCGTAGAGGGCGAGGCACTGTTCCTCGCTCTCGTACTTGAGGTAGTAGAAGTCGCGCTCGCCGCGCAGGTTGTGCAGCGAGCCGAGGATGAAGTCGTACTCCGGCATGGCGTACACGCGCTTGCCGCGCGCCGGGTCGTGGTTGGCCTCGCCCAGCTCGAGCCCGAGCTTTATCTCGATGCCCTCCGGGGCCTTCTCCATGGCCTCGATGAACTGGTGGCCCTGGATGCGGGGCAGGAAGAAGTTGTTGGGGCCCAGCTGCAGCGTCTCCGGCGTGCCGAAGTCGCAGTGGTCGGTGAAGCAGACCTCCGTGACGCCACGCTTGAGCTCCGCGCGCGCCATCTCCGCCATGCGCGCCTTGCTGTCGGCGTCAAAAGAGCAGCTGCTGTGTACGTGGTAATCGGCAAGGAACATAAATGCTATCTCTCCTAAAAATGCTTGATCTTCCGGGTCGCTGTGTCAATGGCCGGTCAGAACGGCCAACTGGGGAACCACTTGAGGAAGGCCGTCGTGTACCAGGTGGGCGTGCGCGCGCCGGTGAGCACGGGGTAAAAGGCGGCGAACAGCAGCACGCAGGCCACGGTGAAAACATACATCTGCCGGTTGGCGGCCCAGGGCCGGCGCTCGCCCAGGCGCGTGAACACATGGCAGAGCGCGAGCACCATGAACACCTCGCAGGGGAAGTAGTGGTAGGCGAAGGTGAGGCGCGTCACCAGCACCCAGGGCAGGAACTGCGCCAGATAGCCGGCGACGATGAAGAGCGCGCGGCCGTCGCGGTCCTTGACGGCGAGGATGGCGTTGGCGATCACGGCCAGCAGGCCGGCCCAGCAGAAGATGGGGTTCAAAAACGCGCCGAAGGCCATCTTCGTGCCGTCGTCAAAACGCACCAGGTAGTAGAGGATGGGGCGCGCGTCCACCAGCCACTGGTACCAGCGGGAGGCGTAGGGGTGCTCGGCCACCAGGCCCGAGTGGTAGTTCCACATGTACTCCTGGTTGTGGAGGACGATCTCCAGGTAGTCGCGCGTGAAGAACATGCCCACGCCGCCCTCCAGGCCGCGGGCCGTGCCGTAGAAATAATAGCTGGCGTAGTAGACGGCGCAGGGCAGGGCGACGAAAAACACGAGGCAGAAGCCACAGTTCGAGAGGAAGTCCCGCCAGAAGCCCTCGCGCCGGCGCTGCGTTATCCAGTAGAGCAGCCAGATCACGGCGAGGCCCGCGCCGGCATAGATGCACGTCCACTTGCTGGCCGCGCCGAGGCCGAAGAAGAGGCCCGAGAGGGCGAGGTAGCGCCATTTCCCGCCGCTGACGAAGCGCCACATGAAGAGGTACATCAGCAATATGAAGAACACCGCGTAGGTGTCTATCGTGGCGATGCGCGTCTGCACGAAGTGCATGAAGTCGAACGCGAAGATGAGCGTCCCGCAGGCGGCGACGGAGCTGCGGCGCAGCATACGCTTGAGGAAGGAGTAGAGTATGGGCAGCATCAGCGCGCCGAAGAGCGTGCCGGCGAAGCGCCAGCCGAAGGGCGTCAGCCCCCAGAGGGCGACGCCGGCGGCGATGATGAGCTTGCCCAGCGGCGGGTGCGTTATCTCGTAGGGGTAGACGTTTTCCAGATGCTCCACGGCCGTGCGGGCGTGGTAGATCTCGTCGAAGTAGGTGCTGTTGAGGTAGTCTATCTGTTCGGGGACGGTGTCCTGCTCGTCGAAGAGCGGGGCGCAGCCGGCGTCATACTCGAGGAGGGAGGCGTCTATCCTCTCCCCGTCCGCGCCGTAGAGCGCTATCTCGCCCAGCCAGAGCTCGTCGGAGGCTATCAGCCTGACATAGCGCGCGGAGCCGGGGGTATAGTTCTCCTCCGTGCTGTCCATCCACTTGAAAATTTCAGTGTAGCTCTGCTCGAGCGAGCCGGCGTCCGTCCAGTTTTCGCCGTCCAGAGAAAACTGCACCGCATACTCGCCCGTGTGCAGGCCGCAGAAATAGCGTATCTTCGTTATCTCTGTCTCCTCGGGGAGGGCGATGTCCACATAGCGGCCGCGCTCGGTGAACTTGCAGAAGCTCTGCGGGGAGGACATGTTCCCCAGGCCCGTGAAGGCCACGGCGGCGTACACGAGCGTGATGGCGAGGGCGAGCAGGGCGTCCCGCCGCGTGATGCGCCCCTCCGTCTGCGCGAAGCTGAGCCGGGGGCGGCGGCGCGGCGCGGCCTCCTCCTCGGCGCCTTCATCCGGTTGGACCGGGGGCTCAGGCGCGTCCTCAAAGGGGTCGGCGAAGATGGGCGTCCAGCGCCAGGCCATGTATATCACGCCGAGGGCGGCGGCGATGGGGAAAATATAGGTGAGATAGGACAAGGTGAAGCCCTCCCGCTGTATCTAAGCGCCGATATTATACACCGTTTCCCTCCGCTTGTCCACTGG
>DSLMC04102__coassemble_2230_pt1 | contig 8902 bp, 9 predicted proteins | sample DSLMC04102__metabat2_low_PE_011 | metagenome-assembled genome bin DSLMC04102
TCTTTTCGTAGGCGGCAAGGGCCTTTATGAAGCGCAGGATGAGCGCAGTGTCCTCCCGCACGGCAAACCTGAAGTCCATTTTCCTTCCCCCATTCCGGGCCCGGCCTATGCCCGCAGCCCTATTATGAACACTGCCAGCGCCATGACGGCCAGCGCGGTCCAGGAGATATAGCGGCCGGCGATCTCCCAGTCCGAGGGCTCCGCCTTATCTGCGTTGCGGATCGAGAAGGAAAGCTGCCAGCGGAACAGCTCGTCCGCGTAGAGGATGGACGCCGCCGTTATAAGGCAGATGAAAATGCCGGCGAAATAGCCCCACCAGCTGCCCTTGTGCGTGAGCCTGGGGCCGGACATGAGCTCGAGCAGGGTGTGCGCTCCGGGCTCCATCGGGTCGACTGCGTTCCCGCTGCCGTCTATCGCCATGCCGCCGTTCGTCGTCACCACGAAGCCTGCGGAGGACGCTGTCCCGTCCTCGTTGTAAAGAAGTAAGGAATCCCTCCGGTCGAGCACGCCGCCGCGGAAGATGACTTCGTCCCCGCAGCGCAGCTCCACGCCGCGCATGTCCTCCTTCAGCCAGTGCTCCTCCGGCACGGCGGAGGGGTCCTCCCGCGCGGTGTAGGGGCCGTAGAGCGTGTCCCCGCGGCGGAACTCCACCGTCCCGTCCGCGGACACGGTGAACTCGGCGCGCCTGCCGCGCACCCTGCCGGAGTAGACCGTGCCGCCGTCTTCCTCGGAGGGCACGAGGATGGCGTCCCTGTACTCATAGCCCACGCGGCCGACGGTGTAGGCGTAGAGCGCCGCAAATACGACGATCATCGCGGCCATGGCGAGCATCACGCCCTTCTGGTAGCGGTCAAGGGCCTTGAACTTTTCCGGTATCTTCATCGCGCCGCCTCCGTTCCCATAATAAACTGTCCCCGGCCATTATATCATGGCCGGGGACAGCGCGCCACAGGTTGTGCGCGGTTTTTACAGGTTTTCAAACCTCCGCGAGCCGCCGCGGCCCAGATAGGCGTACATGGCCGCGCAGGCGGCGGCGAGGGCGGCGGCGCAGATGTAGAGATAGGCGGTGAGGCCGACAAGGCCGTCCAGCAAGACGAAATAGAGTATCGCCGGCGCGGCCAGCACGGCCCAGGAGCCGAACATGGCTATCATCACGGAGGCGCTGTTCTTGACGACGGCGGTCTCGTTGATGTAGTCGAATTTGGGGAAGCGCAGGTTGGCCACCACACCCAGCAGCGCGCCGAAAACGCACATCAGCGCGGGCAGCAGCACGACCGCCGCGGCCTCGGCCGCCGTGAGGGGCAGCGCTATGACGCAGCAGGCGGAGGCGATGAGCGTGGGCGGCAGGGCGATGACGAGGTGCAGCTCCACCTTGCTCATGAGTATGGCGCGCGGGGCGACGGGCAGGCTCTTGAGCAGCCAGAGCGTCTTGCCCTCCAGCGAGATGCTGGGCGCGCTGATGACGTCCGTGCCGCAGAGGAAGCAGAGCGCGACGGCCATGAGCGCCGCCGTCCAGCCGGCGGGCAGCGGCTCGAGCAGCGCGATGAGCGTGCCGCGGTAGATGATGAGCGCCACGGCGGCGGCCACGGTGAGGATGCTGCCCATCGCGGCGTTCAGGATGTACATGCCGTTGGCGGCGAAGTGCCGCAGCTCCTTTTTGAGCAGTGCGGCCGAAGCGCTGCTTACGGCGAGCTTCTGCTCGCGGTAGACGGCCTTTTTCGCCGTGGGGCGGCGCGTGGTGACGGCGAGGAAGCCGCGCGAGAGTATGGCGTAGACGATGGCGAAGGGCACGACGCAGCAGGCGGCAAAGCCCGCGAGCTGGACGAAATTTCCCTCCGCGATGGCCTGGCCGAAGGCGTAGGCGGGGTAGACCGCGCTCATCGCCCCGGCGATGGCGGCGCTGTTGGCCACGAGCGCCGTCAGCAGGTCGTTCAGGTTCATGTACACGTAAAAGTACGCCGCGAGGAAGAGCAGTGACAGCACGAGTGTGACGACGGTCTTGTTCTTCATGCGTGCGCTTATCGCCGCCAGTATCCACGCGAATAGGCAGGTGAAGCACATGACGAGCAGCGGCAGCAGCAGCGCGCCGGCCGCGGCGGCTATAACTCCCGCGGCGGAAAAGCCTATCTGCACGCCCCAGACGATGTACGCCGGCAGCAGTACGATGAGCTCAAGGGCGTAGTTGATGAGCAGCAGCATCACCATGCGCGAGCCGAGTATGCTGCGCGGGGGCACCGGCATGGCCAGCAGCAGTTCGTTGTCGCGGGCGGAGAAGAGCTGCTGCTGCGCGGTGAACACGCTGCCGATGAAGCACAGCGCGAAGGCCGTAAGCGCGGCCATGGCGAAGTAGAACCAGGCTAAGCCGGCCTCGTTCAGCGGCACGGCCAGCACATAGAACGTGATGCCGACGGCGAAGGCCAGCACGCCGATGACAAAGACGAACAGCAAAGCGATGAGCGCCACGCTCGCCGTGGAGCGCTTCTCATTGCCTTTCGACGAGCGCATCAGCGAGGCGATGACGCTCGCGATCTGCACTCTCATAAGGGCCTTGAACATGGCTCACTCCTCCTCCAGCTCGAGGAACACGTCCTCAAGGGAATCGTCGCCGCGCACCTCGTCCATGGTGCCGGACTTGATTAGCCGCCCGCCCTTGATTATGGCCACCATGTCGCAGAGCTTCTCGGCCACCTCCAGCACGTGCGTGGAGAAGAAGATGGCGCCGCCGGCGTCGCAGTGCTCGCGCATCAGCCCCTTGAGCTTGTGCGAGGCCACGGGGTCGAGCCCGACGAAGGGCTCGTCCATGATGATGAGCTTCGGCGAGTGGACGAGCGCGGAGATGATGGCCAGCTTCTGCTTCATGCCGTGGGAATAGGCGCTGATGGGCTCGGCCAGGTCGCCTGTGAGCTCGAATATATCGGCGTATTTGTGTATCCGCTCCTGCCGCTCGGCCTGCGGTACGCCGAAGATGTCGCAGACGAAGTTGAGGTATTTGATGCCGGAGAGGAAGTCGTAGAGGTCCGGGTTATCGGGGATATAGGCCGTCTCGCGCTTGCACTCCAGCGGCTGCTTTTTGACGTTTTTGCCGTCGATGTAGATCTCGCCGGAGTCAAAGCTCATGATGCCGCAGCAGGCCTTTATGGTAGTGGTCTTGCCCGCGCCGTTGTGGCCTATGAAGCCGTAGATCTCCCCGGGGCGGATGTGCAGCGAGAGGTCGTCCACGGCCTTCTTCTCGCCGAAAGTCTTGGTCAGGTGCTCGATACGGAGCATGGTCATTTCCTCCTAACGTAAATTGCGGCCACCAGTGTGCCGCCCAAATATCTATTATTTATCAATCAACTGCCTGCGCCAGCTCCTCATACAGTGCCCTTGTATCCTCCGGGGCGTTGAGGCTGAACACATAGCCGGCCCCGGCGCTGTCCGTGACGGCGATATACGGCGGCTCCGCCTGGTCGACGCTGACGGTGCAGGCCCCGCGGCCCTCGACCTCATATTTCCCCTCCGAGAGGAAGTAGACGCCGATGCCGCTGATCTTGCGCAGCGGCGGCAGCTCCTCCAGCAGCTCTACTGAGGCGATGTCCGCGAGCGGCACATCGAACTTCGTAAAAAGGTGCTTGAAATGCAGCGCGCCGTCCGACACCTCCGCCCGGCGGGGCGAGAACACGGCGAAGAGGATGAAGGCCGCAATCGCCAGCAGCAAGATCACGGTGAAAACGACCCGCGCGTTGAGATTGCCCTTGCGCTCTTTCATGTTATTTCCTCCTGTATTTTTCAAAGGCCTTCTCCACGTCGAAGTGTACTTCCCTGAAAAAGAGTATAAGCCACACTGCGAACGCGGCTATGGCGCAGTACTGCGAGACGAAGCGCGAGAGCGCCGCGCCGGCGGCGAGCACCGTCGCCCAGAGCAGGAAAGCGCCGCGCTGGTCGCGGCACATGCGCGAAACGTCGTACTGCGCGCGCTTTTCCGGCGGCAGGGTGTTGAAGCCGCTTATGAGGAGAGCGGCCCTGTCCCCGAGCAGCGTAAAGAGCAGCCACAGCAGCAGAAACAGCCCTCCCAGCAGTGAACACGATATAAAGCCGATATTCATGACAGGGCCTCCTTCAGCTCGTTATAAAACGCCTCCGTCTCCTGCGGCGTGCCGAGGGCGAAGATGCGCGACATGTCCGCCGTGACGACGGCGATGTACGGCGGCTCCTCGGGGTTCAGGCTGATGCGCGTGTTCTCATAGCCCTCCACCCGGAAGCGGCCCTCCAACAGGTTCGGCAGGCCCGTGCCGGCGATGCGCTTGGCGCCGGGCAGCTCGTCTATGAGCTCCAGGGAGTCGATATCCTCCAGCGGTATCTCGTATTTTTCCGCAAAATGCCGGAAATAGAGCACGCCGCCCTCGATGTGCGCCTCGCGCGGGGCGTCGAAGCCCGCGGAGAGGCAGACGCCAAAGACCATCATGCCCACGAGCAGCAGCGCGGTGCCGATGATGATCGCGCGCCCCGCCGGACGGCCCACGTTCACGCCCATGCCGGAGCCGGTGCGGTCGTTGATGAAAATGTGGCGGTCGTTGGGGTTGTTGTAGAACAGCCCCCAGAGCCAGAGGTCGTCCTCGTCCACATATTCGTCGCTGCGGCGGGCGGCGGTCAGCCGCTCCTGCGCGCGGCGCACGGCGAACTCCGTGGAGAGGCAGAAGGCGATGAGCGCGAACATATAGGCGATGGTGAGCAGCGTCGTCCAAAGCCCGTCGTTGCGCAGCAGCCAGAAGGCGACGCCGAAGGCGGCGGTCAGATACTCCGTGCCCAGCAGCATCTTGCCCCAGTTGTAGCGCCGCACGCGCGTCAATGCGGAGTTCAGGTCGCTGTCCGTGTCCACCACGTCCGCGCGCTGGCGGAAGATGAGCGGATAGAGCGCCCAGCACAGCAGGCACACGAGAGCCATCGGCAGCGAGAACAGCAGCGCGTCCGTGCGCTCCGCGCCGCCGGCGATGAGCCCGTACACGGCGGGCAGGAGCGCGGCGGCGACCGGCGGGATGAAAAGGGCGCGCTTCAGCCGCCCGCCCGGCTCGCCGGCCGCGGCCTTCATATCGACGACCACGCTGCCCGCGTAGGGCGTGCGCCAGCCCTCGGCGGCTTTCAGCGCGCGCAGCTTTTTGTTCGCCCGCGCGAAAAAGACATAGGGCAGCAGCACCGCCGCGGGCAGCAGCACCAGCGCGAGGATGAGCACGCCTTCGTCGCCGCCGAGGAACATCACGGCGGCGAATATGGCGCTGCCGGCGCCGCACCAGAGCCACTGCGCCCTTTTGAAGCGCCGCACGATCTCCTGCACGCGCCCGTCGTGCTGGCCGGTGTACGGCAGCGTGACGCCGAGGATGATGTTCTTCTTCACCTTCGCCTCGTTGGCCATCAGCAGGCTTATGAGCGGCAGCACCGGCCAGAGCAGGACGAAGAAGATGAGCCTGAACGTGAAGTCACCCATTTTCGCGCCCCCCTTCGCGATAGATGTCCCGGCAGAGGGCGAGGAAGCCGTCCTCGTCCATGCCGGCCAGGCGGGCCTCGGCGGCGATGATGCGCAGCGCGCCCATGTAGCGTTCAGGGAGGGCGCCGGCCCCCGGGGAGCCGCTCACGACGGTCCCGCCGCGGCGGTCCGCCGTGATGTACCCTTCCTGCTTGAGGAGGGAGTAGGCCTTGCTCACGGTCATCATGTTCACGCCCGACTGCTCCGCCAGCGCGCGGATGGTGGGCAGCTTTTCCCCCGGCGCAAGCTCGCCGGAGGCGATGCCCAGCACGATCTGGTTGCGTATCTGCATGTAAATGGGCAGCCGGCCGGAAAAATCCAGCTGCAAAAGCATATGCCGTCCCTCCTTCCATGACCTATTTGCATTACACAGTATAATACAAACGATGCAGCCTGTCAATAGCCCGCCGAGCCTCGCGCCCCTGGCGAGGCAAAAAATTTAAGAGGCGCATAATGCGCCTCTTAAATCAGTCTATTATCCTTTATAGCTGTCCTTCAGCGCCACGGCGCGGTTGAACACCAGGCGCCCGGGCGCGGAGTCCTTGCTGTCGCGGACGAAATAGCCCTGGCGCAGGAACTGGAAGTGGGCGCCGGAAGCCTCGTCGGCGAGCATCTTCTCCACCTTGCAGCCGCTGAGCACCTCGAGCGAATCGGGGTTCATGCACTCGATGAAGTCCTTGCCGGCGGCGTCCGGGTCCGGGTCGGTGAAGAGGTTGGAGTAGAGCCGCACCTCGGCGTCCGCGCAGTTGCCGGCGTCCACCCAGTGGAGCGTGGCGCCCTTCACCTTGCGGCCGTCCGCCGGGTCGCCGCCGCGGCTTTCGGGGTCGTACTCGGCGAGCACTTCCACCACCTCGCCGTTTTCGTCCTTGACGAAGCCGGCGCAGCGCACGAGGTAGGCGCCCTTCAGGCGGCACTCGAGGCCGCAGCTCTCGCCGTCCTCGCCCGGGCAGAGGCGCTTGTATTTCGGCGCGCGGTGCTCCATGAAGTCCTCGTGCTCGATGTAGAGGTGGCGGGAGAAGCTGACGCGGCGGGTGCCGGCGGAGGGGTCGTTGGGGTTGTTCTCGACCTCGATCTCCTCGCTCTGGCCCTCGGGGTAGTTGACGATGGTCAGCTTGAGCGGCCGCAGCACGGCCATCGCCCGCTGTGCGTGCTCGTTCAGGTCCTCGCGCAGGCAGTGCTCGAGCAGGGCGTATTCGGCGGTGGAGTTGACCTTGGCCACGCCCACGCGGCCGATGAAGTCGCGTATGGCAGCCGGGGTGTAGCCGCGGCGGCGCAGCCCGCAGAGCGTGGGCATGCGCGGGTCGTCCCAGCCGGAGACATAGCCCTCCTCCACAAGCTTGCGGAGCTTGCGTTTGCTCAGGACCGTGTGGTCGATGCCCAGGCGCGCGAACTCGATCTGGCGCGGCCTGTTGGGGACGGAGACATTGTTCACCACCCAGTCGTAGAGCGGCCTGTGGGCCTCGAACTCCAGCGAGCAGAGCGAGTGGGTGATGCCCTCCAGGGCGTCCTGGATGGGGTGGGCGAAGTCGTACATGGGATAGATGCACCACTTGTTGCCCTGGCGGTGGTGCTCAAAGTGGCGGATGCGGTAGATGACAGGGTCGCGCATGTTGAAGTTGCCGCTGGCGAGGTCGATCTTCGCGCGCAGGGTGTAGGTATTGTCGGGGAACTCGCCGGCCCTCATGCGGCGGAAGAGGTCGAGGCTCTCCTCCATGGGCCTGTCGCGCCAGGGGCTGCGGGCGGGGGTGTTCACGTCCCCGCGGTACTCCCTGAACTGCTCGGGCGTCAGCTCGCAGACATAGGCGAGGCCCTTTTTGATGAGCTCTTCGGCGTACTCGTAGGTCTGCTCGAAGTAGTCGCTGCCGTAGAAGAAGCGGTCGCCCCAGTCAAAACCCAGCCAGTGGATGTCCTCCTTTATGGAGTCCACGTATTCGGTGTCCTCCTTGGCGGGGTTGGTGTCGTCCATGCGCAGGTTGCAGATGCCGCCGAAGCGCTCGGCGGTGCCGAAGTCGATGATGAGCGCCTTGCAGTGGCCGATGTGCAGATAGCCGTTGGGCTCGGGCGGGAAGCGGGTGTGTACCTGCTTGCCCTCGAAGCGGCCGCCGGGGGCGATGTCCTCGGCGATGAACTGCTCTATAAAGTTGCGGGAAGTGTCGTCCATAACTCTCACCCTTTTAGTTTTTGTGATACCGACACATTATACCTGATAATTCCGAGGTTTACAACGGGGAATTCATAATATATAATCAATTACAGCGTTTCTGGCAAAGGAGGCAGCAGCTTGGACGAAGTTTTTGACATAGTCATAATAGGCTCGGGGCCCGCGGGCGTCTCCGCCGCCCTCACGGCGCGGCACCGCGGCAAGACGGCGCTCATCATCACAACCGCGCCGGAGGATTCGCCGCTCTACCGCGCGGAGCACGTGGACAACTACCCGGCGATGCCCTCCGCCACGGGCGCGCAGCTCGTCGAGGCCTTCGTGGCGCACGCGGAGCGCTCGGGCGTGAAGCTCATGCGCGGCCGGGCGCTGGCCGTGGCGGACATGGGCGGCGTCTTCGGCGTCAGCGTGGGCAGCGATTTCGTGCAGGGCCGCGCGGTGGTGCTCGCCTGCGGCCTCACGCGCGCGAAGCCCTATCCGGGCGAGGCGGAGCATCTGGGCCGCGGGGTGAGCTACTGCGCCACCTGCGACGGCATGCTCTACCGGGGGAAGGACGTCTGCGTGGTGGGCCTCTCGGCGGACGCGCCGGAGGAGGCGGAGTATCTCAGGGGCATCGGCTGCAAAGTGGAGTATTTCGACCCCGCGCGGGCGAAAAAATACGCCATCCTCGGCGCGGAGCGGGTGACGGCCCTGGAGGCGGACGGCGTGGAGTATCCCGCCGACTGCGTGTTCATACTGCGCAGCGGCCTGGCGCCGGATTCGCTGCTGCCGGGCCTCGAGCTGGAAAACGGGCACATCAAAGTGGGCGCGGACATGTCCACCAGCGTCCCCGGCGTTTTCGCCGCAGGCGACTGCACGGGCGCGCCCTACCAGGTGGCCAAGGCCGCCGGGGAGGGGAATATCGCCGCCCTCTCGGCGTCAAAATATATAGAGAACAGAGCCAAGGAGGAAAAATAAAATGGCCATAGAACATCTGACAAAAGAGAATTTCGACGAAGTCACCGGCTCCGGCCGCTGCGTGGTGGATTTCTGGGCCACCTGGTGCGGCCCCTGCCGCATGCAGGCGCCCATCCTCGACGAGGTGGACATGGCGCTCGACGGCCGCGCGAAGGTCTGCAAGGTGGACGTCGACGAGCAGCCCGAGCTGGCCGCCCGTTTCGGCGTCATGAGCATACCGACGCTCATCTATTTCCAGGACGGCAAGGTCACCGGCAAGGCCGTGGGCGTGCAGTCCAGGACGCAGG
>DSLMC04102__coassemble_2270_pt1 | contig 8750 bp, 10 predicted proteins | sample DSLMC04102__metabat2_low_PE_011 | metagenome-assembled genome bin DSLMC04102
TATTTTATTTTCTTCTGTATCCCCGCCTCGGCGGCCTCTGCTGGCCGCCTTCGCGAGGCTGCTGCTCGCGGTTCTCACGCGCCTCGCGATTTTCGCGCTGCTCGCGGCCCTCGCGATTCTCGCGCGGCGGGCGCTGCTGCCTGTCGCGCGGCTTCCCGCCCTGCCTGTCCGGGCGCTGGCCGTCGCCGCGGTGGGGCTTTTCCTGCCTCTGCTGCCCGCCTTCGCGCCTGGGCGCGGCCTCGCGGTCGCGGCGCGGCTTTTCAAAGTGCCGGCGCTGCTCGCGGTGCGCGCCTTCGCGCTGGACGTTCACGCGCCGGCGCTCTTCGGCGGCGGGCGCACCCTCCTGCTCGGGGATGGCCTCGGCGGCGGGGGCGGCGGACGTATCCGCCGGCGCTTCCTCTGCCGGCCGGGTCTTGAGCAGGTGCGGCAGCGGCTCGCCGGGCTTCGGACGGCCGCCGGGGATGGCGGCCACCTCGTCCGCCGAATAGGTCTTGAAAACGTCCTCGCCCTCGCCGTCGAGCCGCACCTTCACCGTGCGCCGCAGCAGGTTGACCTGCGTCACATTGCCGTAGCCGGCGGGCGTCTCCACAAAGGCGCCGTTCTTGGGCACGGTCTTGACCAGGTCCTCATAGGCCTCCTCCTCGTAGCGCAGGCAGCACATCAGCCGCCCGCAGGTGCCGGAGATCTTGGCCGGGTTGAGGGACATGGACTGCGTCTTGGCCATCTTGGTGGAGACGGGCTGGAAATCGTCCAGGAACTGGCTGCAGCAGAAGGGGCGGCCGCAGATGCCGATGCCGCCGAGCATCTTCGCCTCGTCGCGCACGCCGATCTGCCGCAGCTCGATGCGGTTGCGGAACACGCTTGCCAGGTCCTTCACCAGCTCGCGGAAGTCCACGCGGCCGTCGCTGGTGAAAAAGAAGGTGGTCTTGCCGCCCTCAAAACTGCACTCGGCGCCCACGAGCTTCATTTCCAGCCCGTGCTCGGCTATCTTCTGGCGGCAGATGACCATCGCCTCCGCCTCCCGCTGGCGGTTTATCTCCGCCACGCGCTTGTCGTTGTCCGTCGCCACGCGCACCACGGGCCGGATGGGGGGGATGATCTTGTCGTCCGGGATGTAGTGGTTGCCGATCACGCAGGTGGCGTATTCAAGGCCCTTGGAGGTCTCTACGATGACGTCCTCGCCCGCCTCGACATGGTTGCCGTCCGGGTCGAAATAGTATGCTTTTCCGTTGTTTTTGAACTTTACGCTGACAACTTCGGTCAATTTTCTTTCCTCATTTCTTCCTGCGGCGCATCGCCGCTGACGGAGACGAGCCCCATCACGTGTTTGACGCCGGTGTTAACGCCCAGCCACTGTGCGCAGCGGGAAAAGAGTGCGTCCAGCTCCACGCAGCGCGCGGCGGGCACGCCCAGCTCCCCGCGGCCTGTGAGCTCGTCGGCCAGGGCCTCGCGCGCGGCGCGGAACATGGCCAGGGCGGAGAGCGTGTCCATATTGCCGGCGGAGACGGACCAGCGCACCAGCTCGGAGCGGCGGCCGGAGAGCAGGGCGGAGAGCATCTCCCGCGCGGCGGCGCGGGCGCTCCCGTCCTCCTCCGCGTCGGCGTTGATGCGCAAAAGCACGCAGCGAGAGCGCACCGTCGCCAGCAGCAGCTCCGGGTTGGCGGCGCAGAGGATGAAGGCCGCGCTGTCGGGCGGCTCCTCCAGCAGCTTGAGCATGGCGTTCTGCGCGGACGCATTCATCGTGTCCGCGTCGTCGATGATATATACCTTTTTTGCTGCCTCGTTGGGCATCACCTGCGCGTCCGCGGAGATGTCCCGCACCTGGCCGACGGTGATGCCGCGCTTTTTCTTGCCCTCGGCGTCCTGCCCGGGGGCGATGGCGGCGATGTCCGGGTGGATGCCGGCCAGGCTCTTGCGGCAGGCCCGGCAGCGGCCGCAGGGGCGCTCGCCGGCGCCCTCGCAGATGATGGCGGCGGCCAGCCGGCGCGAAGCGCGCGTGCGCTCCGCGGCGGAGGGGGAGGCGACGATATAGGCGTGGGAAGCGTGTTCCCCCGGCCTGAGACTGATGTTTTCCATAAACGGTATTTTACCTTTTTCCTTCCGGCGAGTCAAGAAAAACCCTGACTGAAGCGCCGCTGGAGGCGAGAAAACTCACTCAAAGCAGTTTAAAACAGGGACATCCAACAAAAAATCGCAAATTTGTCTGTTTTTTATCTTGTAAATCGCATCAATGTATGCTAACTTATTATCAAGCAATCTGTGCACATTATCCTAATATCCAAGGGGGGATTTGATGGGTGAGAGCAAGGCGAAGATCCTGGCGCTGGCCGGCAAGGGCGGCGTTGGGAAAACTTCGCTGGCAGCGGCCATCGTCCGCGTGCTGACGGAGGACCGCCCCGGCAGCCGCATCCTGGCCATCGACGCCGACCCCGCCGTGGGGCTCTCCACGGCCCTGGGCGTGACGGTGACGGGCTCGCTGGACGATATCCGCCGCGCCGTTATCAAGAGCGCGGAGGACGGCCGCCCGCGGGAGGCCATCGAGCTGCTCAACGAGTCGCGCTTCCGCATCTTCGACACGATGGTGGAGACGAACGGCTTTTCGTTCCTGGCCATTGGCCGGCCGGAGAACGAGGGCTGCTACTGCAGCGTGAACGCCTATCTGAAAGAGGTCGTGGGCATGCTCGCCAACGACTTCGACTATGTCGTAATAGACGGGGAGGCGGGTATCGAGCAGATACAGCGCCGCGTGATGGAGCGGGTGAGCCACCTGATTTTAATTTCCGACCAGAGCCGCAAGGGGACCCACGTGGCGGAGACGATAAAGCAGGTGGCGGACGAGCTGGTGATGTACGACCGCATCGGCGCCATCATCAACCGCGTGACCAACCCGGAGCTGAACAGGTTCATCTCCATCGAGGGCGTGGACATCCTCGCCTACATAGAGGCGGACGAGCAGCAGGCGGCCAACGACATCCAGGGCAAGAGCGTTTTCGGCCTCGAGCCCGGTTCCAAAGTGCTCTGCGGGGTGCGTGAAGCGCTCCGGAAGATAGACATCCTATGATTATGAGAGAGGTGTGGACATTTGAAAGATCTTAAGCATCTGATCTACTTTGAGAGCCTGCTCGACAGCGCGCACAACGAGCTTGTGCGTCAGGCGAAGGAGGAGGGGCAGCTTGCCCTCGGCTTCACCTGCTACCACATGCCCGAAGTGCTTCTCAATGTGGACAACTGCTTCTCGGTCAGGCTGCGCGCGCCGAACACCGGCAGTATCGACATTGCCTCGTACTACATGTCGAACTATACCTGCGAGTATTGCCGCGCCGTCGTCGAGAGGGCCATTGAGGGCGGCTACAACTTCCTGGACGGGCTCTGCGGCGTGGACGCCTGCGCGCAGATGAACCGCTGCATGGAGAACATTGAGCTGCTCAAGTGCATCGACAAGCCGAATTTCTTCGTGACCCACGCGGACATACCCTACAAGTACACGGACTACACGCTCGACCACTACGTGACGCAGATGCAGAACCGCGTGCTGAACACCATGCACGAAAAGTTGGGCGTCGACATCTCCGACGCCGCGTTGCGCGACTCCGTGGCGAGGCACAACGAGATCTGCAAGATCATAACCGAGCTCGGCGAGCTGCGCAAAAAGCCCAACCCGCCCATCACTGGCTATGAGTTCCACGTCATCAACATGGTGAGCTTCTGCTGCCCGCAGCGGCTGATCCTGCCTTACCTGAAGGAGACGCTGACGGAGGTCAAAAAGCGCAAGCCGGATGCGAAGCCCTGGTACCGCTGCCGCGTCGGCATAGTCGGCTCCGAGGTGGACGACCCGAACCTCACCAGGATGCTCGAGGAGGCCGGGGCCTTCATCGTTTTCGACCGCTTCTGCTTCGGCGCGCTGCCCGGCCGCGAGGTCATCGAGCTGAACGACGAGGAGCCCGCCCTGAGGCAGATATGCCGGCACTACCTCCTCACCAGCGAGTGTCCCCGCTTCATGTCCAACGAAAAAATCGCCCAGCGGCGCGAGACTGCCGACCGCCTTGCCCGCGAGTACTCCGCGGACGGCATAATTTACGAGAACGTGAAGTTCTGCGACTTCTGGGGCTTCGAGCGCGCACTTGCGAGCCACGTACAGCACGAGGAGTACGGCCACCCCGTGCTCACAATAGACCGCCCGTATAATGCCCGCACCTCCGGCCAGCTCCGCACTCGCTTCCAGGCGTTTGTCGAGTCGCTGGAGATCAAGCGCATACAGCAGGGGAAGGAGGTCAAATAAATGCTCAAGGCGAACATAAACTGGATCAAGAAAAACGCGAAGAGCGACCTGAAAATCTGGAAGGACCTCATCAGCGAGGTGGATTGGAAGGACTTCGCCGGTAAAATGAAGCACAAAGCCCAGCTGGACCGCGAGCGCATCGCCGACGAGGTGAAGAGCTTCGCCGCCCTGCCTCCCAAGGAGAAGTGGGACCGCGTTATAAACGGCGAGAGGCAGCTCGGGCGGCTTTATCAGAAGGGCGCGATAGCCTTTACCCGCCGCGAGTGGAAGGGCGTTGAGAGCACGGCCCGCGACTTCTACGGCTGGCTCATCATCTGGCGCGACATGATAAAGATGGTCATGCGCGACCCGCTGACCATTGCCCTCGGCCTCTTTGAATACCGCTGGTTCAGCTCCTATCTGGCCTGCCCGGCCTTCATAGACCGCAATACCCTCGGCTTCCGCGGCCGCGCCGTGACGATGAACCACCTGCTGATGGCGGACATCTACCGCTATACGGAGGACTGCATCGCCAAGTTGCTGATGGCCGACCGCCGCCTGGGCGGCAACGACAAGATAAACAACAAGATCATGCTTTTCGACGAGATGACCATGGCGCAGATGATGGCCGGCTTCCCGGGCCTCATCGGCCTGCCCTATCAGCTGATCCCCGTGTTCCTCGTCTCCGAGCTCGACCAGCTTATCTGCATCCCCTATATCGACGCCGTGGAGAGCTACGGCCTGCCGGCGGACACCTGCCCGGTCCCGACCAGCGAAAGCGGCAGCGCCATTGTCGACGCCCTGCCGCACTGCGGGCTCGGCTTCATTTCGACCTCCACGCCCTGTGACGGCTCCGACATGGCAACCAGCTTCCAGGAGCGCCGCCTGAAGAAACTCGGTATCCCCACCTTCCCGCTGACTCTCCCGGTGCGTTACGACGACGAGGACACCGTTGAGTGCGGCGCGCAGGACATGTGGCACTGCATCAAGTGGGTGGAGGACATCACCGGCGAAAAGTGGGACTGGGACCACTACTTCGAGGTCATCCGCCGCTTCAACGAGCAGACGAAGATGGAGATGGAGAAGTGGGACATGAACTCCACCCCCTATCCGCAGCTGATCGGCCCCTGCTACGAGCTTTTCCGCAAGTGGAACTACGAGATGGACGGCGGCCTGAATCCGGACGTCATGAAGACCTTCTACAAGGTCCGCAAGCTGATGTACAAGTCCTACGAGCAGCGCTGCAACCCCTACCGCCACCCGATGAAGTACCGCGCGGTGGTCTGGAGCTGCCCGGCGCACTACTACGCGAACTTCTCCAACTGGCTCGCCAACGCCTGGGGCATCGGCGTCCTGGTGGAGATGGAAAGCCTGAACTTCACCAAGCAGCTTGAGACCGAGGACCACGACGAGGCCATCCGCGACCTTGCCAGGCTCTATGAGCGCATGGTCATGCGCAAGCACACCAACGGCGGCTATGTCCACGTGCTGGACGAGCTGTGGAAGGTCTGCGAGCAGTTCAACGCAAACTTCATCATCATGTACCAGCACGTCTGCTGCAAGACGATGGCGGGGCTGCAGGGCCTCTTCGACGAGCAGGCGCGCGAGCGCGGGCTGCACCTCATCTGGGTCGAGCACGACCTGATGGACCCCCGCACCGTCTCCCGCCGCGATATGCGCGCCAAGGTCTCCAACTACATGCGCGCCATTATCCAGGCCGAGCCCACGGACGAGAGCCTGATAGAGTTCGAGGACGACATCACCTGGTAATACCCTTCGCTGGGCCACTTTGAATAAAAAATATTGAATCTAATGGGAGGAAATATATAATGAAGTACTTTGGAGGGTGCGACGTAGGCTCTACCTACACCAAGGCAGTCATTCTGGACGAGACCGGCAAGATGGTGGCCGACACCACGATACGCAGCAAGATAAACTCCGAGCAGAGCGCCATCATGGCGATGAAGGAAGTCATCGACCAGGTGCCCGAGCTCAACAGCAGCGAGGACCTCGCCTACCTCATCGGCACGGGCTACGGCCGCAACAAGGTCCCCTTCGCGGATGAGAACATCTCCGAGATCAGCTGCCACGCCATGGGCGTGCATGTCACGGACCCCAATGTCCGCGCCATCATCGACATCGGCGGCCAGGACGTCAAGGGCATCAGCATCGATACCGACGGCACCGTTAAGAACTTCGCCATGAACGACAAGTGCTCCGCCGGCACGGGCCGCTTCTTCGAGGCCATGGCCAACGCCTTCGAGCTCAGCCTGCCGGAATTCTCCAACCTCAGCCTGACGGCCAAGAACGTCATCCCCATCACCGCCCAGTGCACCGTTTTCGCCGAGAGCGAGGTCATCACCCTCGTCGGCGAGGGCAAGCCCACCGACGAGATCGCCGCGGGCATCGAGATGGCCGTCGCCAAGCGCTGCTTCGTCATGGCGAAGAAGGCCGGCGCCACCGACTCCATCACCCTCACCGGCGGCTGCGCCAAGAACGAGGGCCTGAAGCAGGCCATCGAGCACGTCCTCAAGCTGAAGGTCATCAACCTCAAGACCGACCCGCAGCTGATGGGCGCTCTGGGCGCCGCCGAGTACGCCCGCCAGAAGGGCCTGGCCAAGGCCGCCAACTGACCGGCGAGGGCCGGGCGCGGCCCGGCGTGACCGCACACCCTGAGATGAAAGGAATGGTCAAATAAATGAAGAAAGGCTGCAAGATCTGTAAGCTGTTCAAAACGCTGTTCGGTATCATGGCGGCTGTGGTGGGCGTGCTGTTCACCATATACATGCTCAACCTGGATATGAAGCTCGTCGGCTGGCTCTATACGGTGCTCAACAAGTTCCACGACCGCAAGGTCAGGGACGTGCAGTTCTGATATGGAGCTTTACGATCCCACAATCCGCGAGGTACTGGGCAGGCTTACCGCCAACGGCCGCAGCTGGGATTACGACCCCTCCGCCGCCTGGCGCGACCTGGGGCAGAACGAGCTCGTCCTGGGGCGGGACGCCGCCTATGAGCTGGGCGGCGGCAGCAACCCCGCCGGCAACTTCACCTGTGTGACCACGGACGGCGCCCTGGTGGGCGCGGACCGGGTGACGCTCGTGGGTCCGGACATCGGCGAGATCCGCGCGGACTGCCCCTTCTGCCGCATCGCCCTGCTGCACGTGAACGACATCAGCGGCGACGACCAGGAGGCCTTCAGCGCCATCCGCAACATGGAGTTCGTCAAGTACCATGTGTTCCCGGAGGGATACATGATGCGCATCTCCCCGGAAAACCGCCGCGAGCAGGTGCGCGTTTCCAGGCGCGCGGTGAAGAAGGGCCTCAGCTTCCGCCATATCGGCAACAGCTTTATCAAAAAGTACAAGGAGAACAGCCTTATCGACCACGCGCAGATCATTTTCGTCACCGGCGACAGGCAGCTCTGCCAGGAGCTCGCCGAAACGGCGAAAAAAGTGGACGCGATAACGCTGACGCTCAACCACATCATGGACGGCCTCGCCACCGACTGCAGCGTGTGTTCGTTCAAGCCCGTCTGCGACGAGGTGGAGGGCCTGAAGGAGCTGCACTTCAAAAAGGGCGAAAAGCCGATGGACGTCAAGTAAAAAGAATAAGAAAGAGCGCCCCGCGGGGCGCTCTTTCTGCGTTCATATGTCGTTTTCGCGGCTGTGCCTGGGGCAGTCGCGGCGGCAAGAGCCGCAGGGCCGCTGGCGGGGGCAGACCTCATAGTCCCCGCCGCCGATGACCAGCTCGCGGCCGGCGACGAGGCAGAGCGCGAGCTTGCGCCGCGCGGAGTTATAGATGGCCTGCACGGTGCTGCGGCTGATCTGCATCTGCGCCGCCGCCTCCTCCTGGGTCAGGCCCTCGAGGTCGATGAGACGGATGCACTCATACTCGTCCACGGCCATGGCCAGGCGCTCGCCGGCCGCCGAGCGGGGGCCGAACTCCGTGTGCCGCGGCAGCTCGCAGACGCGCCGGCATTTCCGCGGCCGGGGCATCAGCCGTGGCAGCAGCCGTGGCCATGGCCGTGGCCGCCGTGGTGCTCCTCGCAGCCGGCGTCGCCGTGGTGATGGCCGCACTCATGGCCCTCGCCGTGGTGATGGCCGCAGTTGGCGTCGCTGCTGTAGCTGAGCGTGCCCGCCAGCAGGGCCTCCACCGCCGCATCCGCGCTGCCCTGCACGCCGGCGTAGAGCTGTATGCCCGCCTCGGCCAGGGCCATGCGCGCGCCGCCGCCCAGGCCGCCGCAGATGAGGGCGTCCACGCCGTGGGAGCGCAGGAAGCCGGCCAGGGCCCCGTGGCCAAAGCCGCCCGTGGGCAGGATGGCGCTGTTGACGACCTTGCCGTCCTCGACGTCGTAGAGCTTGAACTGCTCGGTGTGGCCAAAGTGCTGGAACACGCTGCCGTTTTCGTAAGTGACTGCTATTTTCATGTGTGCTACCTCCATGGTTATTGGCTTATGCCAATAATATAGCACGCAAACCGGCATATGTCA
>DSLMC04102__coassemble_2297_pt1 | contig 8659 bp, 7 predicted proteins | sample DSLMC04102__metabat2_low_PE_011 | metagenome-assembled genome bin DSLMC04102
GAAAGGTTCGGCGAGCCAGTACGACTCCGGCTCGAAAGGCGTGTCAGGCAGCGTCATCGTCTCCGGAACCGCGCGCCTTGAGGCTTCCTCCGGAGAGATCGTCTCAACCGGCGCAGCCGACGGCTCCGGCGCCGCCACCGGCGAGGCAGCGTCCGCCGTCACGTCCGGCGTCGGCTCAGCCGCAGGGACGCCGCAGGCGGTGAGGAGCAGCAATACAAGCATCAATAAGACCGCGCGCTTCATACCCGACACCTCGCTTTTACAAATGGGGAAGGCTTTCGCCTTCCCCATTCTATCATAGCTTGCGTGTGATTTAAAGCCTTATGCCTTGACCTGCTTGAGCGCTTCGAGCACTACGCTCGGCAGGGCCGGGACGCGGGTGATGCGCGCGCCGGTGGCGTTGTAGATGGCGTTCAGGATGGCCGGGTGCGGGGCGTCCAGCGGGGCCTCGCCGCAGCCGGAGGCGCCGTAGGGGCCGTTCGGGCGCGGGTGGTTCTCCTGATAGATGACCTCGATGTCGTCCGGGGCGTCGTTCGGGTACGGTATGCCGCACTTCAGCAGGCTGGTGTGCTTCTTCAGGTCCTCGAAGTCCTCCGTCAGCGCGAGGCCGATGCCCTGGACGAGGCCGCCGTAGAAGTTGCCGTCAACAGCCAGCTTGTTGAGGATGGTGCCGCAGTCGGCGACGGCAGTGAACTTCTCGACTTTGACCTTGCCGGTCTCGGTGTTGACCGCGACCTCGGGCAGGAAGATGGTGTACATATAGCTCGGGAACGGGTCGCCCTGGCTGGTGGCCTGGTCGAGCGCGACGCTGGCCGTGTAGGTGAAGACGCCGACCGCCTTGGTGTCGATGCCGTCGGCGACCATCTCGCCGTAGGTGCGGTAAGTGCCGTCGTCCTTGCGCATGGCCTTGAGCAGGTTCTCGCAGGCGACCTTGGTGGCGGAGCCGGTCATGACCGTGGAGCGGCTGCCGCCGGCGGGGCCGGAGTTCGGCGTGAGCTTGGTGTCGTTCATCTCGAGATGGATCATCTCGGGCGTGAAGCCGGCCTGGCGCAGCGTCTCGTGGCCGGCGGTGAGGGTGGCGATGTCGGCGCCCTGGCCGTGGTCCTCCCAGGAGTTGCGCAGCGTGACCGTGCCGTCCGGGTTGAGGGTGGCCCAGCACTCGGAGGCGTCGGAGTTGTCAAGGCCGCAGCCGTAAACGCCGAGGGAGACGCCGATGCCGTACTTGATCTTGCCGTCGCTGGCGGCGTTCTTTTCCGCCACGCGCTTCTTGGCGGCTTCGTAGTACGGGCGGGCCAAGTTGAAGAGGTCCTCCTCGCAGTAGACGTCCGGCCGGCAGCCGTTCGGCGTGCGGGAGTCGTCCTTCTCCTTATAGCAGTTCATGGCGCGGAACTCGAACGGGTCGATGCCCAGCTTGGCGGCCATCATGTCCATGGCGATGTCGCTGCCCATGAAGGACTGCGGCGAGCCGTAGGCGCGGAAGGCGGAGCCCCAGGCGTGGTTGGTGAACACCGTGGTGCTCTTGTTGCGGATGGTGGGGATATCGACGCCGGCGCCGACGAACTGGCTCAGGCGGTGCGTCAGCAGGTCGCCGAACTCGGAGTACGGGCCGTGGTCGATGTAGTTGTTGCCCCAGAGGGCCAGCACCTTGCCGTTGTCGTCCGCCGCGAGCTTGATGTGCATGAAGCCCGGGCTGCGCTTGCCGGTGTAGGTGATGGACTGGTACATGTTGAAGTTCAGGCTGACGGGGCGCTGGCACACAAGGGCCGCCACGCCGAGGATGGCCTCGTTGGTGGGGGAGAACTTGTAGCCGAAGGTGCCGCCGGCGTGGTTCTGCACCAGGCGCAGCTTGTCCAGGGGGACGCCGATGCCGTCCGCGATCATGGGCAGGTGCAGGTGGATGCCGATGCTCTTGGAGTGGACGGCGAGCATGCCGTCCTCGTCGATGTAGGCGTAGCCGTTGTCGGGCTCCAGGTAGAGGTGCGGCTGGCGCGAGCAGTAGCTCTCGACCTCGATGACGTTCTTAGCGCTGTCGAAGTCAAAGTCGGGGCCCTTGATGCAGTTCGTCTCGTAATAGGCGTTGGGCGTGCCGGGGTGGATCTCGATGGCGTCCGGCGCCAGGGCCTCGGGGACGCTCATGTAGGCCGGGAGGACCTCCAGGTCGACCTTTACGTGCTTGGCGGCCTCGCGCGCGTGCTCCTCGGTGTCCGCCGCCACGATGGCGATGGCGTCGCCGTACTGGAACACCTTGTCATCGCAGAGGATGGGGCGGTCCCAGCCGTCGCACTTGTTGTTCAGCGGCAGCATGACCAGGCCGTTGATGCGGTTCTTGCCGGGGACGTCCTTGGCGGTGATGACCTTGAACACGCCGGGCATCTTCTCCGCCTCGGAGGTGTCGACGCCCTTGATGTTGGCGTGGGACACCTCGGCCTGCACAAGGGCGAGGCGGAGGGTGTAATCCGGCATGTGCAGGGCCTCGTCCGCGCCGAAGTCCCAGGTGCCTGTGACCTTCATGGCGGCGGAGGGGCGCTCGAAGGTGGTGCCCATGATGATGTTGTCCGAGGGCTTGAAGAGCAGGTCCTCCTTGCTCATCTCGCCGCGCATGACGGCCGCGGCGGCCATCGTGGCGTCGATGAGGGGCTTATAGCCCGTGCAGCGGCAGAGGTTGCGGTTCTTGTTGAACCAGTCGCGGACCTCCTCGCGCGTGGGGTTGGGGTTGTTGTCCAGCAGCACCTTGGCGCTGACGATGAAACCGGGCGAGCAGAAGCCGCACTGCGCCGCGCCATAGGCCATCCAGGCGACCTGGATGGGGTGGAGGTTATTCACCGTGCCGATGCCCTCAATGGTCGTGATCTCCGCATAGTCGCGGAGCTTGACGACCTTGGTGATGCAGGCCTTGGTGACCTTGCCGTCCACTATGACGTTACATGCGCCGCAGTGGCCCTGTCCGCAGCCGATCTTGCACCCGGTGAGCAGCAGGCGCTCACGGAGGATGGTCGCGAGGGTCTCCGTCCCGTCGATGACGAGCGTGCGCTCGACACCATTGATCATCAGGACTTTTTTGATCATTTGACAGCCTCCTTACTGATACAAATTTGCATATTCTTATCTTCACGCGCCTGGACAGCCAAACGCGAGCTTTACTACGAAGGCAAACCGTGCTATCATATGGGCAGCAAAACTGCCGGAAAGGGAGGAGACATCATGGAAAAGCTCAATGAGATAAGGGCCTCGGAAGTGACGCTCGAAGTGAAGGACGAACGCACGGGGCAGGTCGTGCGGCGCACGCTGCCGCTGAATTACCTGGAGACCGTGAGCTGCCTGCGGTTATCGGGCGAGGACGCCTCCGGCAAGCCGGCGGAGATCGTCTTTTTTTCCCGCACGGGCATGGCCAGGCTGCGGGACCTGACGGGCGGAGGGGCCGACAGCGACCCCTGCGGGGGACATTCCGGGCACTGATCTTTACACTCGGTATATTTTGTATAAAAGCTGCGCAGCGCGCGCTTTAGCGATTTCTACGACTATATTAAACCCTTAAAATGACAGCGTCAAATTGTTTTATATTGCAAAACGCATTGCTGTTAAACTGTTGATAATCTTAAAATTTATGCACATTTTCGGCTCGGAGGCGGATAAAAATGGAGATCGGTGCGGTGATCGTGGCGGCGGGCATGAGCTCGCGCATGGGGGACTTCAAGCCCATGCTGAGCATTGGCGAGATATCCGTGGCCCAGCGCGTGGTGGCCACGCTGCGCCAGGCGGGGGCCGAGCGCGTGGTGGTCGTCACGGGCTATAACGCCGACGAGCTGGAGCGGCACCTGGCCCGCAGCGGGGCCGTTTTTGTGCGCAATGAGAACTACCGCACGACGGAGATGTTCGACTCGGCGCTCATCGGGCTCAAATACATGAGCGGGAAGTGCGGCCGGATACTGTTCACGCCGGTGGACGTGCCGCTCTTCACCGCGGCCACCGTGCGGCGGCTGCTGGACTCCGGCGCGGAGCTGGCCTGCCCCGTGTGCAACGGGCAGCGGGGGCACCCGATACTGATGTCGGCCTCCGTTGTGCAGAAGCTGCTCTCCGACAGCGGGGAGGGCGGGCTGAAGGGCGCGCTCGCGCGCTGCGGCGTGGAGGAGGCGCTCGTCGAAGTGGAGGACACGGGCATATTGCACGACGCGGACACGCCGGAGGACTTCCGGCAGCTGCTGGAGCTGCACAACAGCCAGCTGGTGCGGCCGGTATTGCAGGTGTCCGTGGCGCGGCAGCTGACGTTCCTTGACGGGCGCGTGGCCATGCTGCTGCGGCTCATCGGCGAGACGGGCTCCGTGCGCGAGGCCTGCCAGAAGATGCAGATGAGCTATTCCTCGGGATGGAACGCCATCAGGACGCTGGAAAATGAATTGGGATTCACGGTCGTGAGCCGCACGCAGGGCGGCGCGCGCGGCGGCAGCAGCTCGCTGACGGCGGAGGGGGAAGAGCTCCTCAGCCGCTACGAGGGCTTCCGGCGCGAGCTCTGCGCGGAGGCGGACAGGCTCTTTGAGCGGCATTTCGCCGGCATGTTCGGCGGCGCGGCCGCCGGGGCGGCCAAAGGAAAGGATGGTAAATAATAAATGAGGGCTATGTTCAAGACGATGGCGGAGCGGCTCTCCGCCGGGGAGGACCTGGTGCTGGTGACGGTCGTCGCCTCCTCCGGCGCCACGCCGCGCGGCGCGGGCGCGAGGATGCTCGTCGGGCGCGGTGGCCGCATCTGCGGCACGATCGGCGGCGGGGCGGTGGAATACCGCTCCGAACACATCGCCGCCGAGGTGCTGAAGGAGAAAAAGAGCGGCAGCCACGACTTCTCCCTGACGAAAAACGACGTGCAGAACCTGGGCATGATCTGCGGCGGGGACGTGAAGGTGTATTTCCGATATATCCCGGCGGGCGACGGCGAGACGCTGGCCCTGGCCGCGGAGGCCGAGAGGCGCTTTGAAGGCGGGCAGGACATGTGGCTGCTGAACGAGATATCCGACAGCGGGCGGATGTGCATATATTCAGCCGGCGGCGGGTCCTTCCCGTATGAGCCGCCGCTGTGGACGAAGGACCTCATGAGCCGCAAGCCGCAGAGCGGGGAGCGCGAGGGGCGCGAGTTCTATGCCGAGCAGATCAACTCCTCCGGGCGCGTCTATGTGTTCGGCTGCGGGCATGTGGCGCAGGAGCTGGTGCCCGTGCTCGCGCATGTGGGCTTCCGCTGCGTGGCCATGGACGACAGGCCGGAATTCGCCAGCCGCGAGCTTTTCCCCAGCGCAGAGGAGGTGCTGCTCATCGACTTCCAGCGCGTGGCGGACTATGTGGACATCGGGCCGGAGGACTATGTCTGCATCATGACGCGCGGGCACGCCTTCGACGCCGTGGTGCAGGCGCAGGCGCTGCGCACGCCGGCCTGCTATATCGGCGTCATCGGCAGCCGGCACAAGGCCGCGGGCGTGCGCGCCGCGCTCAAGGAGCAGGGCTTCACGGACGGGCAGCTCGACCGCATCGTCACGCCCATCGGGCTGGAGATTAAGGCCGAGACGCCGGCGGAGATCGCCATATCCATCGCCGGGCAGATGATACTGCACCGCGCGGAGCGCAACGCGACGTGAAAAAGAGGCTGTTTTTGACCGGGCCCGAGGCCTGCGGCAAGACGGCGCTCATCTCCGGGGCCGTCGGCTCGGAGATACGCCGCTCCGGCGGCCTCATACTGCGGCACGCGGGCGGCGCGCTGGAGATAAGCGCCGCGGCCACGGGGGAGAGGCGCGTTTTCGCTAACGCGGGGCCGGAACTGGCGGGATACTGCGCCGCGCTGCTGGCGGAGGCCGCCGGGGCGCCCTTTGCCGTCATCGACGGGCTGGGCGGCGCGGAGCTGGCCGAGCCGGAGCTTTATGAGGCGCTGGTGCGGTTTCTGTTCTCCGGCACGCCCTGCTGCGGCGTGCTGGAGCCGCCCGCCGGCGAGGAGGGGCTGACGCTGCGGGAGCTGCTCGCGGGGGACCCCGACACCATGCTGCTGGAAACGAGCGGGAAATACGACGCCAACGCCGAGGGCGCGCTGCGCCACTGGGCGGAGGAGTATGTGTTCGCGCCCGTGGCGGCCAGGTGGTGACGCCGCCGTCGGGGCGGCCGAGAGGCTGGGGCTTGATTGTGTTAAGTATGTGCGGTATAATAATAAGATAGGCGCGGCGCGCCGGCTGAGAACGCTGCTGGGCAGCACGGAAAACTGGTGTCACGATGAAGCAGAAAAAGAACGCGCCCGGGAGGGCGCAGCAGGAATATATGGCCGCAGAGGAAAAACTGCGCGCCGGAAACGGCGCCGTGGAGCAGGACAGCCTGCGCGGCGAGGTCTACGACTGGATACAGTGCGTGGTGGCGGCGCTCGTCGTCTGCGTGCTGCTGTTTTCGTTCGCCGTGAGGCTCGTCGATGTGGTGGGCAATTCCATGTACCCCACGCTGGAGAACGGCGACAAGGTCATCGTCTCCAACCTGTTCTATGAGCCGGAGCAGGGGGACATCATCGTCTTCCGCAAGGACGAGTATCGCCCCGAGCCGCTGGTAAAGCGCGTGATCGCCGTCGGCGGGCAGACCGTGGACATCGACTTCGACCTCGGCATCGTATACGTGGACGGGGAGGCGCTGGACGAGCCATATATCGCCGAGCTCACCACGGACCCCATCGACTTCGCCGGGCCGGTGGAGGTGCCGGAGGGGAGCGTGTTCGTCATGGGCGACAACAGGAACTATTCGACGGACAGCCGCTATTCGCAGATCGGCTGCGTGGACGTGCGCAGCATCATGGGCAAGGTGTATTACACCGTGTTCCCGATAAAGAACTTTGGTAACGACTATGACGGTAAGTATCAGAAGATAGACATACACTGGTTCCCCGGGCACATGACCAAGGCCGGGCGCATGATCGAACAGAACGTATCCATGGTGGACGCCGTCTGCGAGATCATCGACGCGCGCATACCGGCCGCCAGCCGCAACCCGGACATCGACCGTCTCTCCGCCGGCAAGCCGCGGCTGGTGGTGATGAACCGCGTAGACCAGGCGGATCCCTCCGCCACGGCGCAGTGGCGCGCGTGGTTCCGCGCGCAGGGCCTGGCCGTGCTGGAGACGGACGCGCGCTCCGGCAAGGGCGTGAAGGACTTCCCCGCCGCCGTGAGGGCGCTGCTGAGCGACAGGATCGCCGCCTGGGAGGCAAAGGGGCAGGGCACCCGGCCCGTGAGGGCGATGGTGCTGGGCATACCGAACGTGGGCAAGTCCACATTTATCAACAAGCTCGCCGGGCGCAAGGCGGCGGCGGTCTCCGACCGGCCGGGAGTCACCCGCGGGCGGCAGTGGATAAGCGTGGGGCGCTCGCTGGAGCTGCTGGACACGCCGGGCATACTGTGGCCGCGCTTCGATTCGCAGGAGGTGGGCGAGCTGCTGGCCGCCACCGGCGCGGTGAAGGACGACGTGCTCGACCGCGAGGCGCTGGCCGCCAACCTGCTCGTGAGGCTGCGGGAGCTCTATCCCGAGGCCATCGCGCAGCGCTATGGTCTCGCCTCGCCGGACGCGGCGGGCTGGGAGATGCTGGAGGCGGCGGCGAAGCGCCGCGGGTTCCTCGCCGGGCGCGGGGAATATGACACCGAAAGGATGGCGGCCGTGCTGCTGGACGAGTTCCGCGGCGGCAAGCTGGGGAGGATAACGCTGGAGAGGCCGGATGAGAGCTAAGACCGAAAAAGACCTCTGGTCATATGAAAACGGCGTCTACGCCGAGGGCTATGAGCGGCTCTGCGGCGTGGACGAGGCCGGGCGCGGGCCGCTGGCGGGGCCGGTGTGCGCCGCCGCGGTGACGCTGCCGCGCGATCTGGTGATACCGGGCCTGGACGACTCCAAAAAGCTGACGGAAAAGCGGCGCGAGGCGCTGTTCGACGTCATCTGCCGCGAGGCCGAGCAGTACAGCGTGGCCTTCGCCACGGTGGAGGAGATCGAGGAGCTGAACATCCTGGGGGCGACTTACCTGGCCATGAACCGGGCTGTTGCCGGGCTGGGGAGGGAAGTGCAGCTGGCGCTCATCGACGGCGACCGCACGCAGGGCATCGAGTGCCGCTGCCGCAGCGTCGTCGGCGGGGACGGGCTGTGCGCGGACATCGCCGCGGCCAGCGTGCTCGCCAAGGTGACGAGGGACCGCTACATGCGCGAGATGGCGGAAAAATACCCCGGATACGGATTTGAGAAGCACAAGGGCTACGGCACGGCGGCGCACTACGCGGCCATACGCGAGCTGGGGCCGTGCCCCATACACCGGCCGAGCTTCCTGCGGCGGATGCACTGATGGACAGGCGCAAGCTGGCCGGGCGCAGCGGCGAGGCGGAGGCGGCAAAATACCTGCGCTCGCAGGGATATGAGCTGCTGGGCATGAACTACGCCTGCCGCGGCGGGGAGATCGATATCATCGCCGCCAGGGGCGGTTATGTGGCTTTCGTCGAGGTGAAGCTGCGCGCGAGCGACAGCTTCGCCGCGGCGCGCGAGGCCGTCACGCCCGCCAAGCAGCGGCGCATCAGGCTGGCCGCGCTGACGTGGCTGGCAGCGCACGACTGCGCGCTGCAGCCGAGATTCGACGTGATCGAGATATACACAGGCGGGAGGGAGCACAGGCTCAACC
>DSLMC04102__coassemble_2335_pt1 | contig 8544 bp, 8 predicted proteins | sample DSLMC04102__metabat2_low_PE_011 | metagenome-assembled genome bin DSLMC04102
AAGATGACGGTGAGCTTCTCGCCCCTGTGGGCGGCGTGGACGATCTCGTTGGTGCCTATGGAGGCGAGGTCGCCGTCGCCCTGGTAGGTGAAGACGCAGGTGCCGGTGTGGACGCGCTTGATGCCGGTGGCGACGGCGGGGGCGCGGCCGTGGGCGGCCTCGTACATGTCGCAGTTGAAGTAGTTATAGGCGAAAACGGAGCAGCCGACCGGCGCCACGCCGATGACGTTATCCTCGAGCCCGAGGTCCTCTATCGCTTCGCCGACCAGGCGGTGCGCTATGCCGTGGTTGCAGCCCGGGCAGTAGTGGAACACCGCGTCGGTCAGCATTTTGGTCTTTTCAAATACAACGGCCATTACAGTACCTCCCTCATGCTGAGCAGCTTCTCTTTGATCTCCTCCGGCGTCGGCATATGGCTGCCGTAGTGACCGAAGAAGTCCACCTTCTGATCGCCGTTCATGGCCAGCTTCACGTCCTCCAGCATCTGGCCGGCGTTCAGCTCCACGTCCAGCACGGCCTTCACGCCCGGGGCGGTCGCCGCGTCGTGCAGCTCCTTATAGGGGAAGGGCCAGAGGGTGATGGGCCTGATGAGGCCGACGTTGAAGCCCTCTTCCTTCAGGTCGTCGATGGCGCTCTTGGTGATGCGCGCGACGGTGCCGAAGGCGGTGCAGACGATCTCCGCGCCCTCGAGGTTATAGGCCTCGTAGCGCACCTCGTTGGCCTCGATAACGCGGTAGGTGGCCTGCAGGCGCTCGTTGAGGACGTCCAGCTCGTCGGTGTTGATGTACAGCGAATTGATGATGGCGCGCTGCGGCTTGCTCATGCCGTGGCCGTTGGCAGCCCAGGTCTTGACGCTGTAGTCGACCTTGTAATCCTGCATCTCGGGCAGGACGACGGGCTCCATCATCTGGCAGATCATGCCGTCCGCCACGACCATCACGGGGTTGCGGTATTTATCAGCCGTGTCGAAGGCGACGGCCATCAGGTCGATGGCCTCCTGCACGGAGGCGGGGGCAAAGACGACGAGGTGGTAGTCGCCGTGGCCGCCGCCCTTGGTGGCCTGGAAATAGTCGCCCTGGCCGGCCTGGATACTGCCGAGGCCCGGGCCGCCGCGCATGACGTTCATGATGACGCAGGGCAGCTCGGAGGCGGCTATGTAGCTGATGCCCTCCTGCTTGAGGGAGACGCCGGGGGAAGAGGAGCTGGTGAGCACGCGCGCGCCGGTGCCGGCCGCGCCGTAGACCATGTTGATGGCGCCGACCTCGCTCTCGGCCTGCAGGAAGCAGCCGCCGATCTCGGGCATACGGGCGGACATGTACTCGGGGATCTCAGTCTGCGGAGTGATGGGGTAGCCGAAGAAGTAACGGCAGCCGGCACGGATGGCGGCCTCCGCTATGGCTTCGCTGCCCTTCATAAGAGTCAATGCCATGTCTCGTTCCTCCTCCTATTCCTTCTCGATGCGGATGGCGACATCCGGGCAGGTGCGGGCGCAGGCCGCGCAGGCTATGCAGGATGCGATGTCCGTCATCTCAGCCGGATGATAGCCCTTGGCGTTGAGCTTGGTCTTGGAGATCTGCAGGATCTTTTTGGGACACGCGCGCACGCACAGCCCACAGCCCTTGCAGAGCTCCTCGTTGATCGTGTGTTTTACCATGCTTCTACCTCATTTCTGATAATGATATAGAGTTGGATGATCCGCGCACAGTTTTGGCTCACAGACCCTCTTTCACAAAAGTCTCCCAGTCGCGGTGCATGAAGGTCTCTATCGGCATCGGCGTGCCGATGAACTCCCGCTCATGCCCCTCGCTGAGGAAGGTCTCCAGCAGGTCGGGGCGCCCGGTGGTGTAGAGCACCGGGACGCCGGAGGCGAGCGAAGCCTCGCGTATCACCTCGTAGCCGTCGCGCAGGTCCTCCACGCAGGCGAGGCGGGCGAGGTTCGTGTTGTTGACGAAGCCCGAGACGCGCTGGCGCGAGTGGCGTTCCATGTCGCGCATCAGGTGGACGAGCTTCTCAGGCGTGCCGGCCATGGGCCGGCGCGTGTTGACGACGTTGAGGACCTGCAAACTGCCTTCCGGCAGGGCGGCGAAGTCCTCGTAGTATCTGCCAAGGGCGGTGGCGCCGGCGGGGTCGCCGCCGACGTCGAAAATGACGGTGTCCCAGTCGAGGGCAAAGGCGCTGGCCACCTCGGCCGGGAGCGAGAGCGTCTCCACGCTCGTGTGTACGTAGTTGGGGGACACCAGCCGTATCTCACGGGACTTGATGAGGTTCCCGCGGTCCGTGAGGCGGAAATAGGTGTTCACCATGTCCAGGTCGATGAGCTCGACCTTTTTCCCCTCCCGCGCGGCGCGGAAGGCGAAGTTGAGCGCCAGCTCGGTCTTGCCGCTGCCATAGTTGCCGATGAGGACGATGACCTCTTTCATTTCCCTGCTCCCTTCGCTTATCTCTGGCTGGACGCTTCCGGCTTCGCGCGCTGCTTTTCGGCCGAGCGCTTGACGATCCAGAAGGGGTCGTCCGTCGTGTCCGAATAGGCGACGAAATTGAGGCTGGAGCGGATATGCTCGGCCATGGACTGCCGCGCGAGGGAGGGGATGTGCAGCTTGATGGCCGAGACGATGGCCCCGTGCTGGTGCACCACCTGGCTCGACCAGGGGTTCTCGCTCTCCGGGGGGATGAACTTGGGCCAGGAGCCCTGGTACATCGTCAGGTTTGGCAGCAGCTCGCGGTAGCTGCGTATCAGGTATTTGTTGCCGCTGGACTCCACGATCAGCTGGTGGAAGGGCATATCCGTGTCCTTCAGGCGGTTGCCGTCCGTCATGGCGACGGCCCGCTTGAACTCCGCGGCCAGCTCATCCAGGCGCTGTATGGCGTCCGGCGAGGCCTTCTCCGCGCAGAGGGCGGCGGCTTCGCACTCGATGGCCATGCGCGCGTCATAGAGCTCTATCATGTCGCGCATGTTCATGTCCGTGACGTAAAAACCGCTCGCATGCGGCCGTGTCTCCACAAAGCCGATGGCCTGCAGGCGGTTGATGGCCTCCACCACCGGGGTGCGGGAAATGCCGAAGTCCGACGCCAGCTGGTTGATGTTGATCTTGGAAGCGGGCGGGATGTCGAGCACGACGATCTCGTCGTAGAGTATCTGCGTCACCACATCGCTCAGCTTGGCAAAGGGATTGTTTTCCAGGTAGCTTTCGAGCTTTTCCCGATACATCCGAAAATCACCTCGGGCGCTGTTTTTTGCACTCGCTCGTATTTTTGCACAAAAAATGATGCAGCTGTGCCATCTATAATTTAACACATCGTGTGACAATAATCAAGATACAAACAATATTTGTGAAAAATACAGGAATGTGCGCTGGAAGAAATGCTTTTGAGAAATGCAAAATCCGCGCATCGCGGGCCGTCCGGAGCCTTGTGGCGATTTTACTCAAAGTATCGGGCGGTTTTTGTTGAATCGGCGGGCCGGAGGTGATAAAATAGGGTGCTAACATTGATAAAGGAGGCTCGTAATGAACGAAATCGCCGATATCTCCCTGGCGCCCCGGGGCCAACTGAAGATCGACTGGGTCCGCCGCAACATGCCTGTGCTGCGTGGCATCGAGGCGGATTTTGCGCGCGAGAAGCCCTTCGCCGGGCTGAAGGTGGTCCTCTCCGTGCACCTGGAGGCAAAAACCGCCTACCTCTGCCGGGTGCTGGCCGCCGGCGGGGCGCAGATGTGCGTCACCGGCTCCAACCCCCTCTCCACGCAGGACGACGTGGCCGCGGCCCTGGCCGCCGGCGGCCTGGAGGTGCACGCCATCCACGGCTCCGCCGAAATGGACTATCAGAAGCAGCTGCTGAACGCCCTGGCTTTCGGGCCCAACATCATCATCGACGACGGCGGCGAGCTGCTTGAGCTCATCCGCACGCACTACCCGCAGCTGCTGCCGGACGTGATAGGCGGCTGCGAGGAGACCACCACCGGCATCACCCGCATCAACAAGCTGGCCAAGGCCGGGCTGCTGCCCTTCCCGATGATGCTGGTGAACGACGCCGACTGCAAGCACCTCTTCGACAACCGCTACGGCACGGGCCAGAGCGTGTGGGACGGCATCATGCGCACCACCAACCTGATGGTGACCGGCAAGCGCGTCGTCGTCTGCGGCTACGGCTGGTGCGGCAAGGGCGTGGCCATGCGCGCCGACGGCCTGGGCGCGCGCGTAGTGGTCACGGAGACGGACCCCATCTGCGCGCTGGAGGCCGTGATGGACGGCTTCGAGGTGATGCCCATGCGCGAGGCCGCCAAAGTGGGCGAGATCTTCTGCACCGTCACCGGCTGCCGCGACATCATCACCACCGAGCACTTCGAGATGATGCGCGACGGCGCCATCCTCTCCAACGCCGGGCACTTCGACGTGGAGATCGACATGGCCGGGCTGGAGAAGCTGGCAGTGCGCAAGTACGAAGCGCGCCACAACATCACCGGCTATGAGCTGCCGAACGGGAAGACGATATTCGTCCTCGGCGAGGGCCGCCTGGTCAACCTGGCCTGCGCGGACGGCCACCCGGCCGAGATCATGGACATGAGCTTTGCCATCCAGGCCCTCTCCGCCGAATACCTGGCCAGGCACCGCGGCGCGCTCCCCGTGGAGCCCATCAGGGTCCCGCGCGAGATCGACGACGCCGTCGCCCGCCGCAAGCTGGCCTCCCTCAACGTGGAGATCGACGGTATGACGGACGTGCAGAAGGAGTACATGGGCGTGTAACGCGCTGTGCGCGCTGCGAAGTGAGGAGGTGCGCGCCTTGGAGGAGAAAAGTTACGACCAGCGCCGGGAACGGCTGCTCGAGCTCGTGCGTTCAAAGCGGCTGAAAGCCCTGCAGCAGGAGCTGGAGGAGATGAACCAGTTCGACATCGCTGAGTTCATCACCGAGCTGGGCGAGGAGGACAGCGTGAAAATGGCCACGGTGTTCCGCCTGCTCAGCAAGGAACGCGGCGCGGAGGTCTTTGCCGAGCTGGACGCGCCGGAGCAGCAGGAGATCATCAACTCCATCACCGATAAAGAGCTGGGCGAGATCGTCGAGGACATGTACGTGGACGACGCCGTGGACATGATGGAGGAGCTGCCGGCGAACATCGTCAAGCGCGTCATGCGCGCCGCCACACCGGAGACCCGCGCGCTGATAAACCAGTACCTGAAATACCCGGAGAACTCGGCCGGCAGTATCATGACGGCCGAGTTCGTGGACCTGAAAAAGTACATGAACGTGCGCGAGAGCATCGCGCGCATCCGCCGCATCGGCGACGACAAGGAGACAATATACGTCTGCTACGTCACCAGCGCCGACCGGCGGCTGGAGGGCGTGGTGACGGTCAAGGACCTGCTGCTCTCGGACGACGACGCCGTCATCGAGGACATCATGGACCGCAACGTCATCTTCTGCCGCACGACGGACGACCGCAGCGAGGCGGCGGAGCGCATCTCCGACTACGACCTGCTGGCCGTGCCCGTGGTGGATAAAGAGGACCGCCTGGTGGGCATCGTCACCGTTGACGACGTCATCGACGTGCTGGAGGAGGAGGCCACGGAGGACTTCGACCTGATGGCCGGTATCTCCCCCTCGGACACGCCCTATTCGCGCGCCGGCGTGGTGGACATCTGGAAGCGGCGCATCCCCTGGCTGATGTTCCTCATGCTCTCGGCCACCTTTACGAGCATGATAATCACCCACTTTGAAGATGCGCTCTCCCGCTGCACGGTGCTCACGGGCTTCGTGCCCATGCTCATGGGCACGGGCGGCAACTCCGGCTCGCAGAGCTCCACCGCCGTCATCCGCAGCCTGTCCATCGGCGACACGGAGCCGCGGGACATCCTCAGCGTGGTGTGGAAAGAGATCCGCGTGGCCGTGCTCTGCGGCGTTTCGCTGGCCTGCGTCAATTTCGTGAAGATGCTGCTGGTGGACCGGCTGCTGCTGGGGAACGCGGAGGTGACGGTGCTGGTGGCCTTCACCGTCAGCGTGACGCTCATTTTCGTCGTCACCTTTGCCAAGGCGGTCGGCAGCACGCTGCCGATGGCGGCGGAAAAGATAGGCATCGACCCGGCCGTGATGGCCAGCCCGCTCATCAGCACCATCACGGACGCCGTCAGCCTGCTGATATACTTTTCGCTCTCAACGGTGCTGCTGCACATATGAGCCGGGCCGGCGCGGCTTATCGCCGGCAGATAAGAGAGAAATGAAGGAAGAGGTGTAAGACTTGGACATGACCCCGGTGTTCACCCAGATGGGCATCCTCGTGTTCATCATGGCTGTGGGCTTCGCCTGCGCGAAGCTCGGGGTAGCGGGGCCGGAATTCACCCGCTCGGGATCAAAGATCGTATTGAACGTGCTGCTGGTGTTCACCATACTCAACTCCGTGACGAGCGCGGAGATGGAGCTCTCCCTGGCGGACATCGGCATCTACACGCTGGGATTTTTCGTCATGATAATCGTCTGCTCGCTGCTGGGCGTACTGGCGGCGCGAGCGCTGCGCGTGCCGGCGGACGACCGCGGCATCGCCGCTTTCGCCGTGGCGTTCACGAATACCGTGTTCGTCGGCTTCCCAGTGGTGGAGTCCGTCTACGGCGCTGAGGGCGTGCTGGTGGCGACGATATCCAACATCCCCTTCAACCTGTTCATCTATACGCTGGGCGTGGCGCTGATAAACGGCAGTACGAAGGGCATGAACATCAAAAGCGCCATCTCGCCGCCGCTGATAGCGACGTTCGTGGCCATCGCCTTTTTCCTCACCGGCTGGGTGCTGCCCGCGCCGGTGGTGGAGTGCTTCAGCGTGCTCTCCGCCGGCACCGTGCCGGTGAGCATGCTGGTGGTGGGCGCCAGCCTTGGCGCCGTGCCGCTGAAGAGCACGCTGGGCAACTGGCGGGTGTATGCCGTCGGCCTTGTGAGGCTGATACTGGGCCCGCTGGCCGTCTGGGCCGCGCTGCGCCCCTTCGTGCACGATGAGATGGCCCTCGGCGTGACGGTGATCCTCGCCGCCTGCCCGACGGCCATGCTGGCCACAGCGCTGACCATCCGCAGCGGCAAGGACGAGACCTTCGCCAGCCAGAACGTGTTCGTCAGCACAGTCCTCTCCGCCGCCACCCTCCCACTGATGATCTATCTGCTGGTGTGAGATAGTGTACAAAAACTCAGCTCCCCCGGGCACGGCCCGGGGGAGCTTTTTTATATACGGAATGACCAAAGGCTTATTTGGCGGCTTTTTTCATGGGGGAGATGGCGATGGAGACGATTATCAGCACCATGCCTACCAGCGCCGTGGCGCCGAAGAAGATCCAGCCGATGCCCATGCCGCCCTCCGTGGCGAGGAAGGCGTTCATCACGGGCGCGGTCAGGGCCTGGCCCACGTAGACCGAGGTCATGAGGGTGGCGGAGATGGCGGCGAAGTCGCGCCCGCCGAAGACGCTCTGACCTATAAGGCCGGGGATGCTGGCGTTCAGCGGATAGGCCAGCGCGGCGAAGACGACACAGCCGACGAGTATCAGCGTGACGGGGTGGCCGTTCAGCGCGACCATGCAGGCCATCGCGGCGACGAAGGCGACGCAGACGATGACTGTGAAAATGCTCGGGCCGGCCTTTGCGAACACCTTGCCGACTATGAGCAGCACCGCGCCGGAAATCACGAGATAGATAGCGTTCCAGTTGGCGGCGGCGGTGGCGTCAAGGCCGTTAGCCTGCCACCAGGAGGGGGCGTAGCTCATATAGGCCGAGCCGCTCATGCACACGAAGAGCAGGGCGAGCGCGAGCACCCAGAAGGCAGGGGAGCGCAGGGCCTCGCTCTTGCTCACGCCCGGGACGTCAACAGCCGCACCGGCATCGGAGGCGGCGCCAGCCTTGTCCCAGCCGAGGGGCTTCTGGCCCATTTTTTTCGGGTCCTTTATAAGGCAGATGACGGAGAAGAGGCCGATTGCGAGGATGAAAATGGAGAGTATGCGGTAGCAGCCCTTGAAGTCCACGACCTTGAAGAGCTGGCCGGCGGCGAAGACCCATATGGCCGCGCCGAAGCCAGCGCCGGAAAACACTATGCCGGAGATCTGCTCGCGCTTTTCCACAAACCAGTCGGCGATAACGCTCGAGCAGACGGCGTGGGTGCCGAAGGTGATGGAGAAGGAGGCCATGAAGCCGGCCAGGTAGTAGAACACGAGTGTGGATATGTTCTGCCCGGGTACGGCAAAGGTGTAAAGGTGCACGTGTATCGCGCAGGCAAGCACGGAGATGAGCATGGTGGTTTTAGCGCCGAACTTGCTGAGCGCCTTTACGGCCACGAGGCTGAGCACGACGTTGCCGATGGTGTTCACCGTGCCTATATAGCCCACCATGCCGAGGTCCCAGCCGCTGTATTCGCTGAGCGAGGTAAGGAATATGCCGAGGGTGGTGCAGGCGCCGAGGTTGACGAACATGACCAGGAAAGCGCCTATCGCCGCCTTATAGCCGAAAAATTTCTTGGATTCGTTCACTTTTTCCCCTCCTTAAAGCGATATCTTTTGCGAAACGCCCCCGCGGCAATGGCGGGGG
>DSLMC04102__coassemble_2371_pt1 | contig 8418 bp, 6 predicted proteins | sample DSLMC04102__metabat2_low_PE_011 | metagenome-assembled genome bin DSLMC04102
CCTTCAAGGTGTTCCGCGAGGTGTTCCTGCTCACGGGCGGCTACCCCTACGGCAACCTTTACATGTTACAGCACTTCATGAACAACACCTTCCAGTCGCTCGACTATCAGAAGCTCTCCGCCGCGGCGGTCATCATGGCCATCGCCATGGTCGTCATCATCGCCGTGCTGTTCAAGGTGGAGGACTGGTTCGGAAAGGACGTGGAGGGATGAAGAAAAAGCGCTATCTCTCCCGCACGGCCATTTTCATCATCTGCGCCGCCTTTGCCGTCATCTTCCTGATGCCGACCGTGCTGACGATCTCGAACTCCTTCATGACGCAGTCGGAGCTGAACGCCAACTACGGCGTCATCTTCGCCGCCGGCGAGCAGGGGGGGACGAGCTACATATCGGAGAAGGTCAACCTGAAGTTCATCCCGGACAAGGTGTCCTTCGACCAGTACAAGACCGTGCTCTTCATGAGCCCGGACTACCTGCTGAAATTCTGGAACAGTGTCATACTGGTGGTGCCCATCGTGGTGTTCCAGGTGGCCATCGCCTCCGTGGCGGCGTACAGCTTCACCCGCTGGCGGGGGAAGGCGAGGGCGTTCATCTTTTTCTTTTACGTGATACTGATGCTGATGCCCTATCAGGTGACGCTGGTGCCGAACTATCTGGTCAGCGAGTGGCTGCACCTGCTGGACACGCGCTGGGCCATCATACTGCCGGGCGTTTTCGCGCCCTTTTCCGTGTTCCTGCTGACGAAATTCATGCGCCGCATACCCTATTCGCTCATCGAGGCCGCCAAGATCGACGGCGCGGGCGAGTGGCAGGTGTTTTCCAAGGTGTGCATGCCGCAGTGCCGCGCGGCGCTCTATTCCATCGCCATACTCGTTTTCATCGACTACTGGAACATGGTCGAGCAGCCGCTGGTGCTGCTGCCGGACGCCGAGAAGCAGCCGCTCAGCGTCTATCTTTCAACGATAAACTCCGGCGAAGTGGGGCTGGCCTTCGCCATCGCCACCATATACATGGTGCCGACGCTGCTGCTCTTCCTGCACGGCGAGGAATACCTCGTCGAGGGCATCGCCACCCAGGGCTCCGTCAAGGGCTGAGGACACACACATTCAGATGGAGGGAACGCCATGAGCGAGAAGGTCAAAAACAGAGGCTGGGTCAAGAACGTGGCCATCATATTCTTAGCGGTCATGCTCGTGCTGACCTTCTTCTCAAACACGATAATGAACCGCTCCCTGCCGGAGGTCACGGGCCAGTCCGTGCAGCCGGGCACCATTACCACCCAGGTGCGCGGCGACGGCAGAATCGAGGCGGCGGAGACATATGAGGTCAAGAGCGCCGACTCCCGCAAGGTGCAGTCCGTGCCCGTCAGCGTGGGGCAGGAGGTAAAGGTGGGAGACACGCTGGTGGTCCTCGCCGCAGGTGACAGCGAGGAGCTGGAGGCGGCGCAGAAAGCGCTGGAGGATGCGCAGAACGCCTATCAGGACGAACTCATTTCCCTTGGCGCGACTACGGCCGGCAACGACGAGATCGACCGCGCCAAACAGAAATTGCAGCAGGCCATCACCACGAGGGACAACACGCCCGTTTACACTGTGGAAGAGGTCTCGATCGCTGAGGCAAACGTCGCCTATCTGCAGGAGGAGCTCAACAAAGCGGAGGACGCGCTCTTTGAGGCCGGCGGCTACGAGGCCGGCGCGGGCTCAGACGCGCTTAAGGCGCTGAAAAAGACCATGGACGAGGCCGAGACGGCCTATGAGGCCGCGCAGGTGCGGTACGTCAATGAGCTCAACTTTATAAAAGACCTGGCCAGCTATTCCGAGCGGCACAGCACCCAGGGCGTTTACGCCTCGCTCGAAGCCTACTGCGACGCCATAGCCAACGCCTTCGCTGACAAGGAAGCCGTGTCTGTGGAGTACTACTTCGGTGAAGGTGCATCCGACCCCTATTTCTCCCAGGAACAGGAGAATATAGGCATGAAGGGTTTCCCTTACGAGAGCTACAACAGCTATAGCAAGCTGCCCAGCACGGATGTGGCAAGCATCGCCGCTTCATATAACGTCGTTGCCGACGCGCGGGACGCCTATTATGAGGCGCGCGAAGCGTATCATGACGGCATCGAGGCCGCCACGCCGGTGAACGCGGAACTTGAGGAGCGCCGCGCCGAGGCTGAGCACGCCCTCGAAATGGCAAACCGCACTCTGAAGACCGTCAGCGAAGGATACAGTGCCTATGAAGCGGCCGTCGATGCGGTCATAACCAGCCAGCAGGCGCTTGAGCAGCTGCTGGTGACGCAGCAGACCGAAAACGTCGGACTGTCCCGCCTTGCGGAGGCGGTCGCAAGGGCGCAGGAAAAAGTGGACGAGCTCAGCGCGGGGGAGACGAACGAGGACGGGACCGTCACGGGCGGGACCATCACCTCCGAGGTCAACGGCATCGTCAAGGCGATAAACGTCACCGCCGGCGGCAGCACCGACCCGGCGAACGCCATCATGACCATCGAGGTGCCGGACCGCGGCTACACCGTGTCCATCACCGTCACCGCCGACCAGGCCAGCAAGGTCACCGTGGGCGACACGGCGGAGATCCAGACCGGCTACTGGGGCGGCAGCGACCTGCAGGGCCGCCTGCTCGGCATCCGCAACGTCCCCGGCTCGCAGGGCGCGCAGGCCAGCCGCCTGCTGGTGTTCGAAGTCACCGGCGAGGGCGTGGAGAGCGGCACGCAGGTGTCCGTCTCCATCGGCCAGCGCAGCCAGAGCTATGACCTCATCGTCCCCAACAGCGCCGTGCGCTCGGACTCCAACGGCAGCTTCGTGCTGATGATGACCGCCAAGTCCAGCCCCCTGGGCACGCGCTACCAGGCCACGCGCGTGGACGTGCAGGTCGTGGCCAGCGACGACGTGAACAGCGCCGTCACCGGCGCCATCGTCGCCTATGACTACGTGATAACGAATTCCACCGCCCCCATCGAGGACGGCATGTATGTCCGCCTCGCCGACAACGCCTGAGCCATGGCCGGGCAGAAAAAACGCCGCGGCCTGCGCTCGCTCAGGCGCGGGCAGATCATCTTCCTCGCCGTGCTCGTGCTGCTGACGGCCGCCACCGGCGCGCTGATGGGGGCCTATGCCTCCACGGCCGGGGCCATGGCCTCGCAGCAGGCGGCGGAGCGCTTCCGCGGCGGCAGCGAGATGCGCTTTTCGCAGGTCTCCGCCTTCTTCCCGGTGGACGGGGGCACGAGCGTGCAGGACATCTACACCTTCCGCCGGGGCATCGACGCGCCGCTGACGGAGATCGGCGTGGAGGCCGCGCAGGGCGGCAGTTTGTGGAAGGACGCCTACAGCGCCACGGGGCAGATATCCATCCAGGGCCCCAAGGCCACCGCCACCGCCCAGACCATCGCCGTCGGCGGGGACTGGTTCGCCTTCCACCCGCTGACGCTGCGCTCGGGCACGTATATCTACGAGAGCGACCTGATGCACGACCGCGTGGTGCTGGACGAGACGCTCGCCTGGCAGCTCTTCGGCGGCTTCGACCTGGCCGGGCAGGAGGTGCGCATCGGCGGGCAGCGATTCATCATCGCCGGCGTCGTCGCCCGCGAGGAGGACGCCGCCAGCCAGCGGGCCTATCCCGGCGGCGCGGGGCTTTTCATGCACTACGACACCTTTGCCGCCCTCACCGCGCCGGACGGCGGGGATACGCCCTCCGCCTCCGCGCAGGGCGCGGCCAGCGCCGTGCCTTCGGCGGAGATCAGCTGCTACGAGCTGGTCTGCTCCGAGCCGCTGACGGGCTACACGCGCTCCATCGTCGAGCAGGCCTTCGAGGGCGCCACGGTGGTGCAGAACACGAAGCGCTTCTCCGTGGGCAACACCCTCTCGCTGCTGGGCAAGTTCGGCGAGCGCAGCATGCTGCGCGAGGCCATCATCTACCCCTACTGGGAGAACGCCGCGCGCTATACGGAGGACCTGCTCTGCGTGCTGCTGGTGGCCATATTCGTCGTGGGCGCCTTCCCGGCCATATGCGCGGCCTGGTTCGTCATATTCAACCTGCGCCGGGCCTGGCTGCACGTGCGCGACGACTGGTTCCCGGGCTTCAAGGACCGCACGGAGGACAAGATCACCGCCCGCGGCCGCCGCAGGCTGGAAGAAAAACAGCGCCGCCGCGAAAAGCGCGGGGCGCATGAAAAAGTCAGGACGAAATAAAAAAGGAAGGGCTGCGGCCCTTCCTTTTTCTTTTTTACTCATTCGGCGCTCACCAGCGGTTCTCGACCTTCTCGGCGAAGCCGGGGAAGCCGCGCACGCGCAAGCGGGTGCCGTCGTCGAGCACGGCGGTGCCGCTGAAGAGGCCGAACACCTGGTGCTGGTCGCTCTTGAGCAGCTTTACGTCCGTGCAGCTGGCGCGGTCCATGACGGGGGCGAAGTCCATCTCGAAGCGGCCGTCGCTGCTGGTGAAGGTCCAGGGGGAGAGGTAGTCCTCGCCGCCGAAGCGGCGGGGGATGTTGAAATTGACGCGGTCCAGCTTGTGCAGCCTTCCGGCGTAGAAGAGGCAGTTTTCCGTGGCGGCAGAGGTGTCGCCAAAGCCGTAGCCGATGTTCCAGCCGAAGCGCACGCCGTCCAGCTTGCCGCTGGCGCTGCCCCAGTACCAGGTGTTTTTGTACGTCCAGACGCCGCGGCCCCAGTCGAGCACGGCGAAGGCCGTGTCCGGCTCGAAGATATACTCCCGCCGGCGGGCGAAAACGCGGCCGGCGGCGCGCATACAGTTGATCTTCTGGTTATAGTAGAAGTGGGCCTGCTTTTTGAAGGGCGTGCACATGACGATGCTCTCCGGCGGCTCGTCCGTGAGCAGGATGCGCCCGTCTATGGGCCCGCTGCCGGCGAAGTCCTCCATGCGGAAGGTTAGCAGCCGCCCCTCCGGCGTGTGGAAGAAGGAGATGGAGTAGCCGCGGCCGGAGACGGAGATGTCCCCGCGCGCGCTGCTCTCCGGCAGGCGGCGCCGGCCCATGGGCAGGGCGCACATGGGCGAGACGGTCTGCTGCCAGCCGCTCTCGAAGTCCAGGAAGGAGATGGAGTCGAGCCCCATGTAGCCGTTGTCGTCCACCGTCAGGGCCACGGCGAAGCGGCCGTTGTTCACCAGGTAGTAGTCCCATTCCTTGATGCGGTGGGCGGGCGCTTTGATGTCCGCGCGGCTGTAGAGCGCCAGCGCGCGGCGGGCGAAGCCGGGCTCGGCGATGTTGCCTTTGGCGTCCAGCAGGCGGCGGGGGGCGGTTATCTCGTGCTGCCTCATGCCTCACGCTCCTTTTTCACAAGGCGGATGTCCCGCCCGCGGAAGGGCAGGCAGGTGTATTCCCCCTCCAGCCGGGAGGCGATCTGCGCGCCGTAGCGCCGGCGGAGGGACTCAAAGTCGAGGTTGGTGCTGATGACCGTGCTGCGGCGAGCCGCCAGGCGCGTGTTGATGAGCTGGTAGAGCGCGGCGGTGGAAAAGCTGGTGGCCATCTCCGTGCCCAGGTCGTCGAGGATCATCAGGTCGCACTCGAGGTAGTTTTTCACCTTTTCCCCGGCGGCGTCAGCCTCCGCGGCGTCGCGGGAGAACTTCTGATGCTCGAACTCGGCGAGCGCGGCGGCCGTGCCCTCGTAGGCCACGGAATAGCCCGCCGCCGCCACCACGCGGGCCACGCAGGCGGACATGAAGGTCTTGCCCAGGCCCGTGCCGCCCATGAAGAGCAGGCTCGGCGCGCCGGGCGCGAAGGAACGCGCCCAGTCCTGGCAGGCGTCCTTCACGGCCAGCATGTACTCGCGCGGGCTGGCGCCCAGCTCCGCGTCGCGCTCCGCGCTGTAGAGCGTGGGGTCGAAAGCGGCGAAGCTCTCGCCGCCCGTGCGCAGCAGCGTGCCCAGCTCGGCGGTGAGCTCGCGGTTGTAGAGCTTTTTCAAACAGGAGCAGACGCCGCCCTCATAGACGCCCGTGTCATGGCAGAGCGGGCATGAGTATATCTCGTCCGTATAGCCCTCCGGCAGGCCGAGGGCGGCCAGGCGCGCGGCGCGCTCGCCCTGCAGGGCGAGGTTCGCGCGCTCCAGCTCCGCCACGCGCGCGGGGACGTCCTCCCCGTGCGAGATGGCGAGGCCCATCAGCTGCACCATCTGCGCGCGCAGGGCGCGGTCGATGTCCTTTATGCGCGGCGAGCGGGCGTAGACCTCAGCCAGCCGCCGGGCACGTTCTGCCTCGTTCGCTTCCCGCCGCGCGGCGAGCTTTTCCCGCGCGCGCGCGAGCAGCGCGCCGTTATATGCCACTCAGTCCACCTGCCCTCCCGAACGTTTTACTTTTTCATACAGCCGGCGGGCCAGCTCCAGCTCGCCGGGCTTGGACGCCTCCTGCGCGGAGGCGCGGCCGCGGTAGGGGCTGCGGCGGGCGTCCCCCCGCTCGATGTCCTCCGGCGTGTGCAGGCCCTTTTCGTGCCAGCTGAGGAGGATCTTGTTCATGTACTGCCACTTGAGCTGCCCCGTGTTGGCGATGGTGCGGTCGAGCGCGAGCTCGATGGCCTCCTCGCCGAAGCCCATCTCCAGCCAGCTGTCCACGTACTTGCGCTCGCTGACCGTGTAGTCGCGGTCGCGGATGCCGAAAACGCGGCGCAGCTCCATGGCCGCCGAGTGGCGGCGCTGCTGCTCGCGCATGTGCTCCTCGGCCTGCTCGAGCGTCATGATCTCCCGCTCGCCCCAGCGGCGGGCCTCGCGCTCGATCTGCTTCATGTTGGGCACGCGCCCGGGGCCGTAGCGCCGGCGCGCCTCCTCCAGGCAGTAGTGCAGCAGCACCAGCAGCACGTCCGTCGGCAGCCCCACGTAGTCATAGATGCCGAAGAGCGTCTTGGCCTCCTGCGTGGAGAGCGTGTGGCCGAGGACGTTCTCCGCCTCCGCGAGGATGCAGCGGAAGTCCGCGTCCTCCTGCGAGCGGCGCACCACGTCCTCCGCCGTGTATTCGGGCAGCTCGCCGCTTTCGGCCAGCTGCTCGCCGCCGGAGACCAGGCCCAGGGCGCGCAGCTGGCCCGCCGCCGCGCGCAGCCGCCCGGGCTGCCAGCCGAGGGCGCGGCAGAGCTCGCCCTCCGGCCCTGCGCCGCGGCGTATGAGGTATATGTAGAGCAGCGCGCTGTCCCCGTCGCCGGAGGCGATGAGCCTGTCGGCGTCCACGGCGCGCATGGAGCAGACGGCGGCGCTCAAATTGTCGTTTTTTCCCTGCATGGCACCGGCCTCATTCGTACTTGCGCCGCGCCGTGCAACGCCGGGCGCGGGCAGGGAACAGTATATCATTTTTTTTGACTTGTAGCAAGGGGCATCCGTGTGCTATACTGTAGGGTGCATAACTATAGACAACCGATAGGCGGGAGTAAGAATGCCTGAGCTGCTGGCACCCGCCCCGTCGGCCGAGGCCGTGGTGGCGGCCGTACAGGCGGGGGCGGACGCGATATATATAAGATTTACCGGCTCCGGGGCGCGCGGCTTCACGGAGAGCGGGCTGCGCAACGCCATACGCTATTGCCGCGTGCGCGGCTGCCGCGTCTATGCGGAGCTGGACACGCTGATAACCGACCGCGAGGCGGCCGCCGCCGCGGAGCTCGCGCGGCGCGTCTGCGCCATGGGGGCGGACGCGCTCATCGCCCAGGACCTGGGCTTCATCGCCATCGCGCGCCAGGCCGCGCCGGAGATCCCGGTGTTCGCCGGCGAGCGGCTGGGCGTGCATAACGCCGCGGGGCTGGAGGCCATGCGCCAGCTGGGCGTGACGCGCGTTTTCCTGCCGCGGGAGCTGACGCTGGCGGAGATCGCCGCCCTGGCCTCGCGGCCGCAGATGGAGCTGGCCGTAGACCTGCTGGACTCCCTCTGCCCGGCGCGGGCCGGGCAGTGCGCGCTCTCGGCCCTCAACGGCGGCGGCAGCGCCAACCGCGGCGTTTGCGGCGGGGCCTGCCGCGAGCAGTACAGCCTCGGCGGGCGCATGGACGACCATCCGCTGAGCCTGGCGGACATGGACGCCGTGGGCTACCTGCCGCGGCTCGCCGCGCTCGGCGTCGAGTGCGTATACGTGGGCCGGGGCGTGGAGCGCCCCGAGCAGATAGCCCGCGCCATGGACGTGCTGCGGCGCTGTATCTCCGAGCAGCGCGAGCCCGGCGAACAGGACATCGCGCGCGTGGAGGAGGTCTTCGGCGAGCGGCATTTCAGCGGCGGCTACATGCCCGGCGCGGAGCTGGGCGGGCTGCAGGGCAGCCGCGACGGCGGCGGCCGCGCGGCCGAACGGGCCATGGCCCCCGTGCGCCGGGGCTACGCCAACTCCGAAGTGCGGCGCGTACACATTGAGTTTTACGCCATCATCCAGCGCGGCAAGGCCGTGCGCTTCGCCGTACAGGACGCGGAGGGACACCGCGCGCTGTGGAACGGCCCGGCGCCCC
>DSLMC04102__coassemble_2460_pt1 | contig 8156 bp, 7 predicted proteins | sample DSLMC04102__metabat2_low_PE_011 | metagenome-assembled genome bin DSLMC04102
AGGCGCGCTTCTTTGCATCCAAGCGCAGCTTGGCCGGCCGTGCATTGCTTCGCTTACGCTCGCGGCACTAACAATTACAATCCCGGTAGCGGCGCGAGCGAAGCGAAGCCAGGCTGCGCCTGGAGGCATCTGCCTACGGCCCGGTTTCCTGAAAGGTTTCCGACAGTGAGGCGCGCAGCGCAAATACCAGCGGCCGTTGGCCGCCTTTGGAGTCTGAGGGATTTCTTTTTGACAAGACAAAAAGAAACCCCTCAGGATTTGGTCGCAGGGACTTTAAGTCCCTGCACTCCCCCGCCTGCGGGCGGGCCGCAGGCAATTGCCTCCACACGCAGTGTGGTCAGACGAGTTTGTCGCTCATATCCGCGCCGGCGAGGATGTGGAAGTGCAGGTGCGGCACGGTCTGGCCGGCGGCGGCGCCGGAGTTGGTTATGACGCGGAAGCCGTCCTTCAGCCCCTCCTGGGCGGCGACCTTGGCGATAACCTCAAAGCAGCGGGCCACAACGGCGCTGTTTTCGGCGGTTATCTGCGCGGCGGAGTCCGCGGCGTGGGCCTTGGGTATGACGAGGATGTGCACCGGGGCCTGCGGGTTGATGTCCCTGAAGGCGAGGACGCTCTCGTCCTCATATACCTTGTTGGAGGGGATCTCCCCCGCAGCTATCTTACAGAACAGGCAGTCGGACATTATCGTTTCCTCCTTATTCTTTGTTCAGGCCGAGCTTCATGGCCACAAAGTTGTCAACCATGGCGAGGGCATTGTCGAGCATCAGCACGTCCTTGCCGCCGCCCATGGCGCTGTCGGGCTTGCCGCCGCCCTTGCCGCCGGTTATCGCAGTGACCTGGCGGATGATGTCCCCGGCCTTGACGCCGGCGGCGACGGCCTCCCTGCCGCAGACGGCCAGGAAGGTTATCTTGTCTTCATGCGCGCTTGCGAGCACGGCGACGATGTTCTCCGCGCGGTCGCGCAGGAAATCGCCCATGCGGCGCATGTCGTCCGGCGCGGGCGCGCCGGGCAGGGTGACGGTGACCACGCGAAGGTCGCCTACGGCGTGAGCGGAGGCGATGAAGTTGTCGATTTCGCCGGAGCGTATCTTGTCCTGCAACGCGTCCACGCGGCGGCGCAGCTCGCGGAGGCTCTCCATGGCTGCGCGGGTCTTTTCCACTACCTCCTGCGGGGAGGTCTTGAGCATGTCGGCCATCTCCAGCAGCTTGCGGTTGTTCTCCTCGTTCTCGCGGAAGAACTCGAGGCCGGTCACCGCCTCGATGCGGCGGACGCCGCTGGCGACGGAGAACTCGCTCTCGATGCGGAAGGGGCCGATCTTGGCGGTGTTGTCCATGTGCGTGCCGCCGCAGAGCTCGCTGGAGAAGCCGCCCATGGTCACCACGCGGACGGTCTCGCCGTATTTCTCGCCGAAGAGCGCCTGAGCGCCCTCCGCCCTGGCCTCGTCGAGGCTCATCTCGCGGGTCGTGATCCCGTCGCCGGAGAGGATCTCGCGGTTCACGAGCCGCGCGACCTCGAGGAGCTCCTCGCCAGTCATGGCGGAGAAGTGCGTGAAGTCAAAGCGGAGCCTGTCGGGCTCCACAAGGCTGCCGGCCTGGTGGACGTGGTCGCCGAGAACCTTGCGCAGCGCCGCGTGGAGCAGATGCGTGGCGGAGTGGGCGCGCATTATGGCGCGGCGGCGTTCGGCGTCGACCGCAGCGCTCACCTCTTCGCCCAGGCGCAGGCTGCCGCGCTCCATTTTGCCCGTGTGCAGGTATTTCCCGCCCTTGGTCTTCTGCACGTCGGTGACGGCGAACAGCGCGCCGGAGGCGGTGCTTATCGTGCCGTGGTCGGCCACCTGGCCGCCCATCTCGGCGTAAAACGGCGTACGGTCGAGCACTACGGAGCCCTCCGCCCCCTCGCCGAGTTCGCCGGCGAGCTCGTCTTCGGCGATCAGGGCCTCCACCGCGGCCGTGTCCTCCAGCGTGTCATAGCCGGTGAAGGCCGTGGGCGCGCCCTCGAGCCCCAGGTCGAGGCCCGTCCAGCCGGAGATATCGCCGCGGGCGGCGCGCGCCCTCTCGCGCTGCTCGGTCATGAGCTTGTCGAAGCCCTCCGTGTCGGCGGTCATGCCGGCGTCGGAGAGGATGTCCTGCGTGAGGTCCAGCGGGAAGCCGTAAGTGTCGTAGAGGCGGAAGGCGTCCGCGCCCGGGAGCACGCTCTCGCCGCGCTCCTTCATGCCGGACATCAAGTCTGAGAGTATCCTCATGCCGCCGTCTATCGTGCGGGCGAAGCTCTCCTCCTCTGTCCTGATGACGCGGGTGATGAAAGCCTGCTTGTCCACAAGGTCGGGATAGGCCGTGCGGTTTTCGTGGATGACCGTCTCGCAGACCTTGTAGAGGAACGGCTCGTTCACGCCGAGCAGCTTGCCGTGCCGCGCGGCGCGGCGGAGCAGGCGGCGCAGCACATAGCCGCGGCCCTCGTTCGAGGGCAGCACGCCGTCGCCGATGAGGAAGGTGGCGCTGCGGATGTGGTCGGTGATGACGCGCAGGGAGACGTCGGCCTTCTGGCTCGCCGTAGTGCGCGCCGGTCAGCTCGCTCACCTTGTGGGTGATGTTCATGACGGTGTCGACGTCGAAGAGGCTGTCCACGTCCTGGCAGACGCAGGCCAGGCGCTCAAGGCCCATGCCGGTGTCGATGTTCTTCTGGGCGAGCTCGGTGTAGTGCCCCTCCCCGTCCGAGTTGAACTGGGAAAAGACGTTGTTCCACACCTCGATGTACCTGTCGCAGTCGCAGCCAACGGTGCAGGTGGGCTTGCCGCAGCCGTATTTCTCGCCGCGGTCGTAGTACACCTCGCTGCAGGGGCCGCAGGCGCCCGTGCCGTGCTCCCAGAAGTTGTCCTCGCGGCCGAAGCGGAAGATGCGCTCGGGGGCAATGCCGATCTCGTCGCGCCAGATGTTGAAGGCCTCGTCGTCGTGCTCATAGACGCTGGGGTAGAGGCGGTCGGGGTCCATGCCAACCCACTCGGGGCTGGTGAGGAACTCCCAGCACCAGGCTATGGCCTCGTGCTTGAAATAGTCGCCGAAGGAGAAGTTGCCCAGCATCTCGAAGAAGGTGCCGTGGCGGGCGGTCTTGCCGATGTTCTCTATGTCGCCGGTGCGGACGCACTTCTGGCAGGTGCAGACGCGCTTGCGCGGCGGGGTCTGCTCGCCGGTGAAATAGGGCTTCATCGGCGCCATGCCGGAGTTTATCAGCAGCAGCGAGGGGTCGTTCTGCGGCACGAGCGAAAAGCTCGGCAGGCGCAGGTGGCCCTTGCTCTCAAAGAACTGCAGGAACATCTCCCGCAGCTCGTTCAGTCCGAATGCCTTCATATGTTATCCCTCCGAATCTGTCCGCTTTCGCATTCTCCTATAATAATCACGCCGCCGCCGAAAGTCAAGAGCGCAAGCGCGCTTTTGGGCAAAGAGCGGCGTTTTTGGCCCGCGCACGCTGGTATTTTGCCGCCGTTTGTGCTATCATTTCAGCGGGGTGACGCCGATGGAACTGCGGGTGCTGCGCTATTTCCTCACCGTTGCGCAGGAGGAGAACATAACCCGGGCCGCCGAGGCCCTGCACATGACCCAGCCCACGCTCAGCCGCCAGCTCTCGCAGCTGGAGGAGGAGCTGGGCGCGCGCCTTTTCGAGCGCGGGGCGCGGCGCATAACGCTCACGGACGCCGGGCTGCTGCTGCGCCGGCGGGCGCAGGAGCTGCTCGCGCTGGCCGGCAAGACCGAGCGCGAGCTGGCCGCGCAGGGCGCGCCTTTGGCGGGCGAGATATCGCTCGGCTGCGGCGTGCTGGAGTCCGTGCGCGTGCTCGCGCGCCTGATGGGCGGCTTTTCTGCCCTCCACCCGGGCGTGAGCTTCGAGCTTTTCACCGGCACGGCGGACGAGATACGCGAGCGCATGGACCGCGGCGCCACAGACATCGCCCTGCTGCTGGAGCCGGCGGGCACGGAGCGCTATCAGTTCATGCGCCTGGACGTGCGCGAGCGCTGGGCGGCCGTGATGCGGCCGGACGACCCGCTCGCGGCCCTTGAGTCCGTCTCCGCCGCCGACCTCGCCGCCCGCGCGCTCATCCTGCCCCAGCGCGAGGCCGTACGCAATGAGCTCGCGAGCTGGTTCGGCGCCCTCTGGCCCGGGCTCGACATCCGCTGCACCTCCAACATGAGCGCGAACGCCGCCATCCGCGTCCGCGAGGGCTACGGCGTCGCCGTGGTCATCACCGGCTCGCTGCCATGCCTGGACAGTAACGAACTGGTGCTGCGCCCGCTCTCGCCCGCGCTCTGCTCCAGCTCCATCCTCGCCTGGAAGCGCGGCGTGCCGCTCAGCCGCGCAGCGGAGAGCTTCATCGAATACGCCCGATGCTCGCTGGGCATGGAAACACATGAAATATGAGCATTTGACGCCCCGGCGGGCCGGGGATAGAATACAGCTGTCCCGCCGCAGCGGGAAGGAGGAACATATGAAGACCATTATCATTTATTATTCCCGCTCCGGGGCCACGGAGGCCCTCGCGCAGCTCATCGCCCGGCTGACGGGCGGAGAGCTCTGCCGCGTGCAGCCCGCCGAGCCCTACAGCGACGACTACCGCGCCACCGTGGAGCGCGCGAAGGCCGAGCTCGCCGCCGGCGCGGCCATCGGGCTCGCGGGGCGGCTGCCGGACGTCTCCGGCTTTGACGCCGTGCTGGCCGGGACGCCCAACTGGTGCGGGCTGATGGCCCCGCCGGTCTCCTCCGCGCTCGCGCGCCTGCCGCTGGATGGCAAGCTGCTCGCGCCCTTCTGCACGAACGGCGGCGGGGGCTTCGGGCGCATCGAAGCGCAGCTGGCCGCGCTCTGTCCCGGCGCGCGGCTGCTGCCGGGCTATCAGTGCCGGCGCGCGGACGAAGAGGCCGTGCGCGCCTGGCTGGCCGGGATAGATCTGCTGTGAACAGCTGTTAACAAAAGGAATATCCCGCCGGTGTCCCCGGCGGGATATTTTTCGTTATCTTCTTATGCCGAATGGGGCACAGCCTATGCAGGCTCGTATGTATCAGTTATCACGGGGCGCAGGCCGTCCATGTCAAATGTGATATATACTGGAATTTTCCAGCTTCCTTTCTTGCAGTTGCCCTCGTACCACAGCTCGCTGTTATACCAGAAAACTGATCTTCCGCCTGTAAACCACGATAGTGTCAGCACCGGCGACCTTATGTCCTTCTGGCGGTAGCCCTCTTCGTCATAGTGGTCGGGAGTGTCGGCCTTCGGGCGGTGTCGGTAGCACAGCGCTTTGAAATCTTCCGGGCTTATGCCGAATTGGCCCGAGTATTCGCCCATGCTGTTGTTGCTCTGCCGGACCAGCGAGCCCAGCTGGATGGAAATGGCCGCGCAGTAGACGATGTATAGCGCCAGGATGGCGAGTATGACGGCCATCACGCGCCGGCGGGCCGTGCGTTTTTTCGTTTTCATTCGACCGCCTCCTGAGATCATTATACCTCAAAAGTGGCGCGTGGTAAATCGTAGGAGTTGACGATCTTAAACGGGCGGTTTTGTGCAGCTGCAACAACGGGTTTTGCGCAAGCCGTTGGCGCGAAAGATCCGGCGGAGCCGCGGCTCCGCCGGATCTTGGTCGTCTTTTTCAAAAGGACGCGGTCTTTTCTTCCCTCTCCGTCTCCACGCCGGCCTTTTCGGCCAGGTAGGCGATGACGGCGCGGCGGGTGAGGATGCCGCAGAGGATGCCGCGCACGTCCACGATGGGGACGAAGTTCTGGCTCATGATGGCGGTGATGACGTCCGCCTCGTCGGCGTCGATGCCGAGCGGGGGGCAGAAATCGTGCCGCACGATGTCTTTGATCTGCTTGAGCTCATAGTCCCTGGGGTCCGTGGAGCCGACGGAGACGAGCAGGCGCAGAAAGTCGCCCTCGTTAACCGTGCCCACATATTTCCCCCCGGCGTCCAGCACGGGGATGGCCGTGTAGCCCTGGCGGCGCATGAGCTCCATGCCCCGGCGGACAGAGCTCTCCTCATGCAGGAAGGCGGTGAGCACTTTGGGTATCATGATCTTGGCAATATTCATCAATTCGCGGCCGCCGCGGGAGCCCTCTCCCGGCGGTCATGCCTGAGGACCTCCTGTCTATCCATGGTAACTACAGTATAGCACGCGCGCCCGGGGAGCGCAAGCGCCCCGGCACGCTTCGCGCATATTCGACAAAAGAACGTTGCAAACGCTGTCAATAATGTCGGTAACCCCTCCCTGCCGCGGCTTTTTCCGCCGCCGCCCTTGTATTTGCCGGCCGCGTATGCGATAATGAAGTGTCGAATAAAAACACTACGGAGGATGAACGATGGACTTCATGACCGAATACAAGAGCAAGCTCGGCACGCCCGCGCAGGCCGCCGCCCTCGTGCGCGACGGCGACTGGGTGGAGTACGGCAACGGCACCACCTTCGCCGCCCTCTGCGACGAGGCCCTGGTCGCGCGCCGCGACGAGCTGCACGACGTCAAGATCCGCGGCCAGATCATGTATGGCCCGCTGAAGGCCGTGGAGTGCGACCCCACCGGCGAGCACTTCACCTATAACTCCTGGCACTGCTCGGCCTATGAGCGCAAGCTGCTGGACCGCGGCCAGGGCTTCTTCTCCCCCATGATATTCCGCAACCTCGCCTGGTATTACCGCGAGAACATCCCCAGCGACGTGGCCTTCGTGCAGGCCACGCCCATGGACAAGCACGGCTACTTCAACTTCTCCGTCTCCGCCGGCACCACGCTGGATATCGTCGGCCACTGCCGGGCCATCGTCATCGAGGTCAACAGCCATCTGCCCAAGGTCTACGGAGCGTGGAACGAGAGCATACATATCTCCGACGTGACCATGGTGGTGGAGGGCGGCGACCGCCCCACCCCGCAGGTGCCCTCCCGCGCCCCTTCGGCGGAGGACATCGCCATCGCCAACCATGTGATACCCTACATCGTGGACGGGGCCACTTTGCAGCTGGGCATCGGCGGCACGCCGGACGCGCTCGGCTCCATCATCGCCCAGAGCGACCTCAAGGACCTTGGGATGCACACCGAGCTCTGCACGGACGGCTTCCTCGACCTCTACAAGGCCGGCAAGCTCACCAACAAGCGCAAGAACATCTTCCGCGGCAAGGGCGTGCTGGGCCTCGCCACCGGCAGCCAGGCGCTGTACGACTGGCTGGACGAGAACCCCGGCGTCATCGCCCTGCCCATCGCCTATGTCAACGACCCTGCCGTCATCTCCCAGATGGACAACTTCATCAGCCTCAACAGCTGCGTGTCCGTTGACCTCTATGGCCAGGTGAGCTCCGAGAGCGCCGGGCTGAGGCAGATATCCGGCACCGGCGGCCAGGTCGACTTCCTCACCGGCGCGGCCATGAGCCGCGGCGGCAAGGCCTTCATCTGCGTGGCCTCCTCCCGCGTGGGCAAGGACGGCGTACGCCGCAGCAACATCGTGCCGCACTTCAACGGCGAGATCATCACCTCCCCCCGCGCGCAGGCCTACTACATCGCCACGGAGAACGGCGTCGTCAACCTCGCCGGCCGCTCCGCCTGGGAGCGCGCCGAGGGGCTCATCGGCCTGGCGCACCCGGACTTCCGCGAGGAGCTCATCCGCGCGGCGGAGGAGCAGCGCATCTGGCGCCGCTCAAACCGGCGCTGAGGGCGGAAAATTATCTCAACTTTTCTCTTGGCGGCGGCGCAGGCTTATGTTATACTTGACATAACACCTGAAAACACGCGGCGCCGCCCCCGCAAAAAGCCGCCTGGCAGCGCCGCCTCAAGAGAAAACGGAGGTATACATAATGAAGTGCCCGTTCTGCGCCTACACCGAGAGCAAGGTCATCGACTCCCGCCCCGCCGAGGAGGGGGCGACCATCCGCCGCCGCCGCGAGTGCCTCTCCTGCGGCAAGCGCTTCACCACCTATGAGATCATCGAGCGGCTGCCGCTGGTGGTGATAAAGCGCGACGGCTCGCGCCAGACCTTCGACAAGGTGAAGCTCATCAACGGCATGGTGCGGGCCTGTGAAAAGCGGCCGGTGCCGCTCTCCGCGCTGGAGCAGATCGGCGACGACATCGAGCAGGAGCTGCAGGGCGCGCTGGAGCGCGAGGTGAGCACGACGGAGATCGGCGAGATGGTGATGGACCGGC
>DSLMC04102__coassemble_2486_pt1 | contig 8062 bp, 8 predicted proteins | sample DSLMC04102__metabat2_low_PE_011 | metagenome-assembled genome bin DSLMC04102
GGCCCCCTTGCGGGGGCCTCTCGTCAGCGCGGCGCGCAGCGCATCTGCATCCAAGCGCAGCTTGGCGCAGTTTGGTCAGTCGAATACGGACTCGCTCTTCATGTGCAGCACCTGGCCGCTGGCGGCGTCGATGGCGTATTCGTACTCCATGGCGTTATAGATGAAGCTGACCTCGTAGTACTTGAAACCGTCCTCGTTTTCGTAGTCGCTCTCCAGCCCGGTGACCTGGGCGGCGGTGAGCCCGGCGTCGTTGAGCGCGGCGGCTTTGGCGGCGCTGCCGCCGATGGTCCCGGCAGTGTAGAACCCGAAATACCAGATTGCCACGGCGGCGATGATGACAGCCACGACGATCACGGCGATGATAATTGCCTTTTTGGCGCTGAACTTTTTCATACAGATCCTCCTTGAACTTGTTGACGGCTCCATATTAGCACGGCGATGATTAGAGGAATGTTAAAACGCAGAAAAAATTTTGTGCTCGGCGCCGCAGGCGTGCTATATTTAATACTGTCTTAAGGAAAAGGTGCGAAACTTATCGCAAGGGAGCGTGATTGCATGAGGATCCTTGTCGTGGAGGACGAGCGGGACCTGAACCGCATTATATCAAAGCGCCTCGCCGCCGCGGGCTACACCGTGGACTCCTGCTTCAACGGGGCGGACGCGCTGGACTATATGGCCGCGGCGGACTATGACGCCGCCATCTTCGACGTGATGATGCCCGTGCTGGACGGCTTTTCCGCCGTCCGCCGGCTGCGCGCGCAGGGGGATGACACGCCCGTGCTGTTCCTCACGGCGCGGGACGCCGTCGGCGACCGCGTGGAGGGGCTGGACCTGGGCGCGAACGACTATCTGGTGAAGCCCTTTGCCTTCGACGAGCTGCTCGCGCGCATCCGCGCCATGACCCGCCGCGCGGCCGGCAGCAGCACCAACGTGTTCACCTGCGGCGACCTGGTGCTGGACGCGGCGAAGCACAGCGTGCAGCGCGCCGGGCGCGCCATCGAGCTCTCCGCGCGCGAATTCGCCGTGCTCGAATACCTGATACGCAACAAGGGCGCGGTGCTCTCCCGCGAGAGCATCGAGAACAACGTCTGGAACTACGACTGGGAGGGCGGCACGAACGTGGTGGACGTGTACGTCAGCTACCTGCGGCGCAAGATCGACGCCGACTTTGACAAAAAGCTCATCCACACCGTGCGCGGCGTGGGCTGGGTGCTGAGGGACGAGCCATGAGGTTCATCTCCATCAAGGCCCGCGTCACCATCTACTTCACGCTGATGATGCTGCTCGTCGTCTGCCTGGTGATGGGCACCATCCTCATCGCCGGGCGCGGCGTGATGTCCGACAGCGCGGAGGGCACGCTGCTGGATGCCGTCCACGACGAGATCGACGACGTGGAGTACGACGACGGCTATCTCGAGCTCGACGACCTTGACTTTTACCGCCACAATGTCTACATCCAGGTCTACAGCCCGGCGGGCGAACTGCTGGCCGGCGCGGGGGCGGCCGATTTTGAGGGCTCCGGCGAGTTCCACAACGGGGAGATACGCCAGGTGAGCGTGGAGGGCGACCCGTTCCTGGTCTACGACCTCTTCGTGCCCGACGACCACGGCGGCGTCTGGCTGCGGGGCGTGACCAGCGCGGACAACGACTTTTCCGCCGCCCGCGTGATAACCATCCTCGCGCTGATACTGCTGCCCGTCCTGGTGCTGATAACGGCCGTGGTGGGCTGGCTGATCGCCCGCCGGGCCTTCCTGCCAGTGCGGCAGATAACGGACACCGTGGACGCCATATCGGACGGCGAGGACCTCACGGCCCGCATCGGGCTGCGCCGCGGGCGCGACGAGATACACAAGCTGGCCGCCACGTTCGACCGGATGTTCGACCGCCTGGAGCAGTCCTTCAACAGCGAAAAGCGCTTCGCCTCCGACGCCTCGCACGAGCTGCGCACGCCCACGGCCGTCATCCTCGCCGAGTGCGAGTACGCGAAGCAGAACGCCAAAAGCGCGGAGGACTACGCCGAGTCCATCGAGGTCATCGAGCGGCAGGCGCGGCGCATGTCCGAGCTCATCAGCAAGCTGCTGAACATCACGCGCATGGACCAGGGCACGCACCAGGCGGCCTTCGAGCGCGCCAACCTCTCCGAGCTGGCGGAAATCGTCACGGACGAGACGGCCATGGCCGCCGGCAAAGCCGTGGAGGTGAAAAAGGAGATAGAGGGCGGCGTCTACGCCAACATCGACGTGGGGCTGATGACCCGCCTGGTGCAGAACCTGGTGGAGAACGCCATCAAATACACACCCGAGGGCGGGCATGTCACCGTCTCCCTGCGCCGCGAGGGCGACGCTCTGGCCCTGGCCGTGGCCGACGACGGCATCGGCATCGCCAAAAAGGACCTGCCACACATCTACGACCGCTTCTGGCAGGCGGACGCCTCCCGCGGCGCGGACCGCGGCAGCGGCCTCGGCCTTTCCATGGTGAAACAGATCGCCGAAGCGCACGGCGGGAGCGTCTCCGTAAAGAGCGCGCCGGGGAAGGGGAGCACATTCACTTACCGCATGGAAGCCGGAAACTAAAGATTCTATTAAAATTATTGTTTCTTTGATATTGACATGGGACGACACAGGCGTTATAATCTGTTCAGAAACTCTGATGAGGAGGGACGGACATGTCTGAGCCCATCTGCATTATAGGCGACTCCATAACGGGGGGCGTCGTATATTTGGAGGACAGCGCGCGCTATGTGCGCTGCAAGGATTCGTTTGTGAACCTGCTTGGCGGCGCGCTGAGCACGGAGATGCGCAACCACTCCAAGTTCGGCCTGACGAGCGAGGCGGCGCTGAGGAAGTTGGGGCGCTTTGAGGGCGACATCGCGCAGTGCCCGAACACGCTGGTCATGCTCGGCGGGAACGATTCGGACTTCAACTGGGCCGACGTGGCGGACACGCCGGACGCGCCGCACGACTGCAACACGCCGGTTTCGCGCTTCCGCGAGTGCTACAACGCGGTGCTCGACCGGATAATCGCGCTGGGCAGCCGCCCGGTGGTGATAAGCCTGATCCCCGTCTGGGGAAGGCGCTATTTCGAGTGGTTTTCCCGCAAGCTGGACGGTGCGGCGCTGATGCGCTTCCTCGGCACCACGGACAGCATCGAGCACTGGAACGAGATGTACAACCTCGAGGTGATCAAGGCGGCGGCGCGGCGCGACATCCCCTTCATCGACGTGCGCAGCGCCTTCCTCTCCGCGCGCGATTTCACGGGGCTTTTCAGCCGCGACGGCATCCACCCGAGCCCGGCGGGACACCGGAGGATGTTCGAGTACTCGCTGCCGCAGCTGAGGGCGGCCATCGGGTGAGCCGCGGCGCGGAATAATTGAATTGACGAGATGCCCCCGGGGCCATGGCCCCGGGGGCATCTCTGCGCGCAGCGGCGGGTGACTTCACAGTTTCAGATAGAACACCGTCTCATCGCCGTTCATCCCGCCGCTCTCCCTGAAACCGTATTTTCTGTACAGTGAGATGGCCGCGGCGTTGTCCGCCTTTGTGGAAAGGCGGATGTGCCCGGCCCCGTTTTGCCTGAAGTAGCCGATTATCTCCTTCAGCGCGAGGCTGCCGTAGCCCTGTCCCTGGTAGCCGGCGCCTATCATGAAGCGCCACAGCCAGTACCTGTCATCCGGGTCGCCATAAGCTGAGTCGAAGGCGAACATCGTAAAACCCACCATCGTATCTCCGGCGTAGATGGCAAAGGGCCTGGCTATATCGCGGTTTTCGGCCGCCGCCATGAGAGACTCCGAATTGGGGCATATGTACTTTTCCTGTCCACGCGCGACCGCAAGCGCCAGGCACTCGTCCATGTTTGCACTGTTTATTGGCACAAGCCGTATCTCCATATGCAGCACCCCCATATAATGTCTGCCGAATAAGCCGCCCGGGGCTTGTCTGCGCGGCTGTGCCGCGAAAGAAGAGGGAGGGCCGAAGCCCTCCCTGACGTTATTCCGCTATGCGCCTGGCGCCGACGTAGTTGCGGGTGTAGTAGCCGCTGGCGTCCATGTCCGTGATGATGACCTCGCCGGCGCTGGAGCTGGCGTGTACCATCTTGCCGTTGCCTATGTAGATGCCCACATGGCTGATGGCGCTCGAGCTGTCGCTGCAGAAGAACACCGCGTCGCCGGGCTGCAGGTCCGCCTTCTCCACGGCCACGCCGTTTTCAAAGATCGCGGCGGCCGTGCGGTTGGTCTGATAGCCGAAGGACTGGAAGCAATAGCTGACGAGCCCGGAGCAGTCGAAGCCACGCTCAGGGCTCTCCTCCGACCAGACGTAGGGCGTGCCCAGGAACTGCTGCGCAAAGGCGGCGACCTGCGCGCCCGTGCCGCTGCCGGAGGGCGCCGGCGCATCTTCAACGGCCGCCTCCCCGCTCGCGGAGGCGAGGGCCACATAGTCGCTGCGGATATAGCCGGCGTCCCCGCCCACGGAGACGCGGTACCAGCTGCCGCTGACGCCGAGGACGCTCACGTCCTCGCCCTCCGCCGTCACGCGCACGATGGCCGTGTCCGTGCCCGGGCCGGAGCGCAGATTGACGTCCGTGCCGGAGACGGCGCCGGAGGCGGCGACGTCCATATCGGCGGAGAATTCGAGGTATTCGGCGCTCATGTAGCCGTTCAGCCCGGCGTGATGCACCGGGTACCAGCCGCCGGCGGCCTCGCCGGTGACGATGACCGCGCTGCCGGCGGGCAGGGTGTCAAGGATGGCGGTGTCCGTCCCCGCGCCGGAGCGCAGGTTGACGTCCGTAGAAGTGACCGCGCCGCCCACACAGTCGGCCCGGGCCGTGCACACAAGGGCGCACGCGCCCAGCGCCGCAGTGAGCAGCGCGCGGAGCAGTGCTTTCTTCATGTAAGAGACCTGACTTTTTCTTTATTTGGAGGCAAGGGCCCGGTCGAGCCAGACGGACGCCACGTCCATCGCGGCGTAAAGGCTGTTCTTCTCGCTCTTTTTCACCACGCGGTCGCGGCTCTTGAGGTCCGGGTCCGTCAGCTGCAGCTGGACGGAGACGCGGGTGGCAACCTCGAGGTCCTGTATCTTCTTGGTCTCGAGGATCTGCATCATGATGATATACTTGTCGGCCATGCTGCCGAAGTAGATGATGTTGTCCTTCCGGCGAAGGGGATGGCCCTTGTAGACGAGCTCTTTGGGTGCTGCCATTTTATAAAACCTCCATATGGCGGAAACACGTTTCCCTACAACGTTGTAACCGTATTGTAACTCATAGCGTCAGATTTGTCAACAGTTTTTCCAGAAGTACAGCGCCGGAAAGTATTTCCGGCGCTGTATTCGCGTTTGTTTTGGCTGTATTTGCCCGTATTCTGCACATTTTGCTACTCTTCAAAATAGTAGCCGGGGTCGTCGTCCTCGGTGGAGGCGTTGCCGCCGTCATCATCGGGCGGCGTGCTCTCCGCGGGCTCTACGGGCTCGGTGGGCTCGATGTCCCCGCCGGGCTCGGCGCTCTCCTGCGGCTCCTCGCTGGGCGTGGGGGAGGGGGAGGGCGAGCTGAGGTCGCCGAAGATCATCGTGTCCCCGCCGACATAGGTGGGGCTGGGGAAGCTCTTCCACTCCAGGCCCTCGTGTATGGGGGCCATCACGCTGCGCCAGATCTGCGCGGCGGGGTTGCCGTAGAAGTACATCTGCTCGGGCATGTCGTAGCCGGTCCAGACGGCGGCCGTGTAATAGGGCGTGGTGCCGCAGAACCAGCGGTTCCAGTTGAAGGACGACGTACCGGTCTTACCGGCCACGGGCATGGTCCAGAAGTTGGCCTCCGTGCCGGTGCCGCTGCTGGCCGCGCCGTAGAGCATGTCGAGCACGTTATAGGCCGTGTTGGCCTTCATCGCCACGTGCGTTTCGATGTTGTTCTGCAGCACCACGCTGCCGGAGGCGTCCGTCACCTGGGTGTAGACATGGCTCTCGGTGAAGATGCCGCCGTTGACGAAGGTGCAGAAGGCCTGCGCCATCTCGCGCACGGTGGCGCCGTTGGTCAGCTCGCCCAGGGCGAGGGAGGAATAGTTCCTGTCCTGCTCGATGAGCGTTGTGAAGCCGAGGTTGTTCTCCAGGAAGCTGTAGGAGGCGTCAAGCCCCAACTTGTCCAGCACCTGCGCGGCCACGGTGTTCAGCGAGCTCATGACCGCCCGGCGTATCGTGACGATGCCGTGATTCATGTGGTCGGAATTGTTGGGATACCAGCTGGTGCCGGAGAGCGTTATCTCGCCCGCGGGCGCGTCGTTCACCAGCGTGTTCTGGGTGATGAGCCCGGCCTCTATGGCGGGGGCGTAGACGCTCAGCGGCTTGAAGGACGAGCCGGGCGGTCGCTGCGACTGCGTGGCCCGGTTGGTGATGAGGTTGGCAGTCTTTTCGCCCACGCCGCCGGCCAGGGCCACGATGGCGCCCGTGTAGGGGTCCATGATGACGATGGCGCTCTGCAGCTGCTGCTCTCCCGGGCGGTAGGACTTGGGCAGGGCGTCCAAGTTCTGATAGACGGCGTCCACGTCGGCCTGGATGTCCGGGTCGTAGCAGGTGTAGATGCGGTAGCCGCCGGAATAGAGGAGCTGCTCCGCCGCGTCGGCGCTGATGCCCTTCTGCGCCATCAGGTCGGCCTTCACGTCCTCGATGACCGTCTCCACGTACCAGGAGTAGATCTCCTGCTGCCCGGCCTCGTTGGCCGAGCGGGCGAACACCAGCTGTTCGTTGACGGCGGCGCTGTATTCGTCATAGTTGATATAGCCCTGCTCGTACATCTCGCGCAGGACGGTCTCCTGCCGGGCCTTGTTGTTGGCCTCGCTGTAGAAGGGGCTGTAATAGGTGGGCAGGTTGACGATGCCGACGATGGCGGCGCTCTCCGCCAGGGTCAGCTCGCTGGGTTCCTTGCCGAAGTACGTCTTGGCCGCGGCGTAGATGCCATAGCTGCCCTCGCCGAAATAGACGGCGTTCAGGTACCAGGTGATGATCTCGTCCTTGTCGTACTTCTTCTCGAACTCCAGCGCCTGGAATATCTCGATCAGCTTGCGCTTGACGGTGACGTCGTTGTTGCCGGTGAGGTTCTTGATGAGCTGCTGGGTTATCGTGGAGCCGCCGAAGATGTCGTCCGAGGAGGAGAACATGGTGGTGATGGCGGCCAGCGTGCGGAACCAGTCCACGCCCTTGTGCTCATAGAAGCGGCGGTCCTCGATAGCGACGAGTGCCTTCACCAGATAGTCGGGGATGTCCTCCAGGTCCACCCATATGCGGTTCTCCCTGCCGGAGAGGGTGGCGAGCTCCTGCCATTCGCCGTTGTTGTCCTCGTAGTAGATGATGCTCGACTCGGAGAGGGAGTAGTCCGAGAGGGAGACGTCCAGGTCGTCCTGCAGCGTCGTCTTGACATAGAAGGCAAATATGCAGGCGAAGAGCAGCCCCGTGGTGAGGAAGATGAGCACCGCCGTCGCCAATATCTTCACAGCCAGGCCGACCGCGCCGAAAACGCCCCCGGCAACGCTGCCGGCGGCCTTCCCCACGCGGTGGAGCTTGTCGTTATCCATTCGTGTTCGCACCTCCGTGCCCTGGCCTTCGCGCGGCCGCGGCCGCTACAGGCCATTGTAGAATATTAATATACCACAATCTGTCGCAAAGGGATAGCTAAAAAACAAATTTTTGTTTTCCGCGCGCCTGCGCGGCGGAGTATAGTTTCTCCGCTTCGTGGGATAATTTACCCGAAGGGGGTGAAAATACGTGAAAAGCACCTGGATAAAGTGCGCGGCGCTGACGGTGCTGGCCGGCGCGGCGGCCTGGTCGGCGGTCTCCGCCCTCTCCGGCATCAGCGCGCTGGCCTCCCGCCCGGAGGAAAAGCGCGCGCCGTTCCACTACGAGCCCAGCTGCGCCATCGAGGAGGCGGAGTTCGTGCTGCGGGAGTACAACGGCTGCATCGGAGTGTTCAGCCCGCAGTCGGACGCCGGGCCCATCACCGTCACGGACATAGAGACGCGCTCGCTGCGCGAGGCGGACAGGGAGATCGTCAAAAACGGCATCGCCGTGGCCGACCGCGAGGA
>DSLMC04102__coassemble_2554_pt1 | contig 7879 bp, 7 predicted proteins | sample DSLMC04102__metabat2_low_PE_011 | metagenome-assembled genome bin DSLMC04102
TGAGGCGCGCAGCGCATCTGCCTCCAGGCGCAGCCTGGGCGTTTTTCTTTGGGGCTCCGCACCCGTTTCTTTGGGCAAGACCAAAGAAATGGGGTGGCAATTGGGTCGCAGGGACCTTAAGTCCCTGCATCCCCTGCCTGCGGGCGGGCCGCAGGCAAGTACCCGCGGCCGTTGGCCGCCCTCCAGGCGCAGCCTGGTCAGAAGTGGAAGCGCCGCCGCACTTCTTCCCTCAGCGAGGGCACGCGCCTGATGACGAGCAGGGGCACGCAGAGCCCGGCGCAGGAGATGAGCACGATGAGCGACCAGCCGGGGCGCCAGACGCCGCTGATGTAGAGGTCGCAGACCAGCTCGATGACGGCGGTGAAGATGCCGACGGTCAGCAGCACGAGGATGGCGGAGGAGAGGAGGGAGGGCCGCCGGTAGCGCAGCAGCCAGATCTCCGTGGGGAACACGGCCATGACGAAGAGCAAAATGGGCAGGGCGATGCGGAAGTACCAGCCCAGCCCGCGCACGGCGAGGGCGATGAGCAGGACATAGACGGCGATGGCCAGCGTGTCCAGCGTCAGGCGGTACCAGGGGCTGAGCGTGCGGAAGAGCAGAGGCAGGGCAAACCACACCCAGAGCATCACCGCCGCGCCGCCGGGGAAGAAAGACCACCACAGCTCGCGGTAGAATATCAGGTTCAGCACCGCACAGCAGATGGCCACGGAGGCGAACATGGCGCTCAGCAGCAGCCCGGCCTCGCGGCGGGAGACGGGCGCTATCTCCTCCTTCCGCGTGGGGAAGAAGGGCTCGGCCCCCTCGTCCGGCGGACTCGCAGGGTCATATACGGGCGTGCCGCACAGCGGGCACTTTTGCGCCGCCGCGCCCAGCTCGACGCCGCAGTGTACACAGTAGGACATGTCCTCCTCCTTTCAACGGCGGTTGCTCTCGACGCGCACGTGCAGGCCGTCGCGCACGAGGAAACGGAAAAATTCGCGCTCGAGGTCCCTCTCGCGCTGCACGCCGGAGACGGTGATCTCCATCGTATCGCCATAGCCGATGGCCGAGACGTGAGGGCGCGGCACGGCCGCCTGGCCCAGCACCACCTCCATGTGTTCCACATGGCGGGCCATCGGCTCCGGCAGGGCGAAATAGCCGGGGTTGGTGAAAGTGGCCGTGAAGGGCCGGACGCCGCTCTTCGGGTAGCTGCGGAGCATGATGACGTTCTTCACCACGCGGGGGATGACCTTCAAAACGGGGTTATATTGCAGGCGCACGCCGCGCGTGAGCACGGCCTGCAGCTCCTGCGGCGTGGCGTGCAGCCGCAGCTGGCAGCGGACAAGGTTGACGAGCTCGGCGAGCGAATATTCGCCGAGCGCGGGGTCGGCAAAAACGGGCACGGTCATGATGAAGTTGCGCAGCGTCTCCGTGGGGAAATACTGCCGCAGATTGACGGGTATGCCGAGGGAGACGGGCTTTTGCCGGCGCGGCGTCTCGCGCCGCTGCTTCTCCAGCAGCAGGTGCAGCAGCACCGCGGCCAGATACTCCGTGATGGTGCCGCCCAGGGCCTTCGCGCGCGCTTTAAGCTGGTCGATGGGAACAAAACCCATCGTCACGTGGAAGGTGTAGAAGGGCTCCGGCGTGCCGAGATCCTGATAGGCCCGCTTCACGCCCGGCATCCGCCGGGAGACGCGCGAGCTGTAGCGCAGATAGGCGTCCTCCCACTCTTCGGCCACCGGCGGCGCGTCCAGATCGACGGCGCAGTCCACCGGCACGTCCTCGCCCGTCTGGCGCAGGTATTCGGCCAGCACGGCGCGGAAGAACACCAGCGCGCCCGCGCCGTCCGCCACGGCGTGGAACACCTCCAGCGAGACGCGGTGGCCGTAGTAGAGGAAGCGCACCAGCCAGCCGTTGTCCTCGCCAAAGCGGACGGGCCGGCAGGGGTCGGCGCTGTCCGGCTGCACAAACGGGCCGGGGGAGGGGTTGGGCTCGAAGAAATACCAGAAGAAGCCTCGCCGTATCCTGACGGCGAAGCCGGGAAAGCGGGGCATCGCACGGTCAACGGCGCGCTGCAGCGCGTCCGGGTCCGCCTCCCGGTAGAGAAAGGCGGAGAAGCGGTATATCGCCGAGTACTCCTCGCGCTGGATGGCCGAGTACATCACGCTCGCGTTGTCCATGCGGTACCAGGGCGTCCCGGAAACTGCCATTTCGCGTCCCTCCTTCCACTGTTATCATACCACCGGCAGGCCACATTTAGCAAGTGCGCTGCGCGGCAGAGGGCGCGGGGATGGACCAAAATGCAAGTTATGAACACAAATAATTCAAATTTCACGTGCATAAGCGGGATTAAAGCGCGCGTTAACAGATAATTTGCAAAATTTATACTTGCAAAATTCATTTTATCTGCTATACTAAAGCCAATACCCAGGGAAGGAGCGCTCCCCGTGATAGAGCTCAACCGCGAAAAACACGTCCTCATGGAGTGCGAATACAAGTATCAGCTGCAGGACCGGGAGGAGGGCAACTTCTATCGGGACATGTTCACCTATTCCGAGCCGCCCAAGTGCACCTTCAACTTCCGGCTCACGCCCGCGAACATGCCGGAGGACATCTGGATAACGGACACCACCTTCCGCGACGGGCAGCAGAGCCGCGCGCCCTATGAGCCCGGGCAGATCGTGGAGCTGTTCAAGATGCTGCACCGCCTGAGCGGGCCGAACGGCGTCATCCGCCAGTCGGAGTTTTTCCTCTACAGCGAGCGCGACCGCGAGGCATTGCGCCGCTGCCAGGAGCTGGGCTATGAGTTCCCGGAGATCACGGGCTGGATACGCGCCACGAAGGAGGACTTCGCCCTGGCCAAGGGCCTGGGGCTGAAGGAGTGTGGCATACTCGTCAGCTGTTCGGACTACCACATCTACAAAAAGCTGAAAAAGACCCGCCGGCAGGCGGCGGACGGCTATCTGGCCGTTATAAAAGAGGCGCTGGACGCCGGCATTGACCCGCGCTGCCACTTTGAGGACATCACCCGGGCGGATTTTTACGGCTTCGTGGTGCCCTTCGCGCACGAGATCAGCGACCTCATGCGCGAGAGCGGGCGGCCCATCAAGATACGCGCCTGCGACACGATGGGCTACGGCGTGCCCTATCCCGGCGCGTCGCTGCCGCGCAGCGTGGCCGGCATCATCTACGGCCTGCGCAACTACGGCGGCTTCCCGGCGGAGCTGCTGGAGTGGCACGGCCACAATGACTTCTACAAGGCCGTCGCCAACTCCGCCACCGCCTGGCTCTACGGCGCGGCGGGCGTGAACTGCTCGCTGCTGGGCATCGGCGAGCGCACGGGCAACACGCCGCTGGAGGCGATGGTCATCGAATACGCCCAGCTCAAGGGCTCGCTGAACGGCATGGACCCCACGGTCATCCGCGAGATCGCCGACTACTACGAGCGCGAGCTCGGTTTCCACATCCCGGACAACACGCCCTTCGTGGGGCGCAACTTCAACGTCACGCAGGCGGGCATCCACGCCGATGGACTGCTGAAAGACGAGGAAATATACAATATTTTTGACACCACTACGCTCCTCAACAGCCCGCCGAGAGTTATAATATCAAAGAACTCCGGCGCCGCCGGGCTGGCCGTCTGGCTCTCGCGCCACACGGGCCGGCCGGTGGAGAAGTCGGACCCCGACGTGGCCGCGCTCAAGCGCTGGGTGGACGCGCAGTATGCGTCCGGGCGCGTGACGAACATCGGCGGCGCGGAACTGGCGGAGGTATACGAGAGCTTGAAAGGAGGCCGCGAGGATGAACATCGTTGAAAAAGTCATCAGCTCCCACCTGGTGAGCGGGGAATTAAAAGCGGGAAGCGAGGTGGCCATCAGGATCGACCACACGCTGACGCAGGATTCCACGGGCACCATGGCCTATCTGCAACTGGAGGCGATGGGCGTCGATCGCGTGAAGACAAAGCGATCCGTGGCCTATGTCGATCACAACATGCTGCAGGCCGGGCCGGAGAACGCCGACGACCACAAATACCTGCAGACCGTCGCCGCCAGACACGGCGTCTGGTTCTCGCGCCCGGGCAACGGCATCTGCCACCAGGTGCAGCTGGAGCGCTTCAGCCTGCCGGGGGAGACGCTCCTCGGCTCGGACAGCCACACGCCCACCTGCGGCGCGGCCGGCATGCTCGCCATCGGCTCCGGAGGGCTGGACGTGGCCGTGGCCATGGCCGGCGGGGCCTATTATTTTACCATGCCCAAGGTCTGCCGCGTGACGCTCACCGGACACCTGAAGCCGATGGTGGCCGCCAAGGACGTGATACTGGAGCTGCTGCGGCGCGTGGGCGTCAAGGGCGGCGTGGGCAAGATATTCGAATACTTCGGCGAGGGCCTGATGAGCCTCAGCGTGCCGGAGCGCGCCACCATCGCCAACATGGGCGCGGAGACCGGCGCCACCACCTCCATCTTCCCCAGCGACCGCAAGACGCGCGAGTTCTTCGCCGCGCGCGGCAGGGCGGGCGACTGGCGCGAGCTGCTGGCCGACCCGGACGCGGAGTATGACGAGGAGATCACCATCGACCTCTCCAGCCTGCACCCGATGGCCGCGCAGCCCAACAGCCCCGACAACGTGACCGAGGTCTCGAAGATCGCCGGGCTGCCCATCGACCAGGTGTGCATCGGCAGCTGCACGAACTCCTCCTTCTGCGACATGATGCGCGTGGCGGGCATACTCGCCGGGCGGCACGTGGCGCCCAACGTCAGCCTGACGGTCTCGCCGGGCTCGCGCCAGGTGCTGAAGGCCCTGGCGGCCAACGGCGCGCTGGCCAAGCTCATCGCCGCCGGCGCCCGGGTGCTGGAGTGCGGCTGCGGGCCCTGCATCGGCATGGGACAGGCCCCGGCCACGGATGCCGTCAGCCTGCGCACCTTCAACCGCAACTTCTACGGCCGCAGCGGCACGCCCTCGGCCAAGGTATACATCGTGGGGCCGGAGACGGCGGCCGTCTCCGCCGTCACAGGGCACCTCACCGACCCGGAGACCTGGGACGGCGGCGAGCCGCCCTACCGCGTGCCCGAGCTCTTCGACATCGACGACGGGATGCTCATCCGCCCGCCGCGCGACGGCTCGCAGGTGGAGGTCGTGCGCGGGCCCAATATCAAGCCCGTGCCCAGGACCGCGCCCCCGGCGGAGACGCTCGCGGGCAGGGCGCTCATCAAGCTTGGCGACAATATCACCACCGACCACATCATGCCCTCCAACGCCAAGCTGCTGCCCTACCGCTCCAACATACCGTATCTGGCCGATTACTGCCTGACTCCCTGCGACGAGGATTTCCCCGCGCGGGCAAAGGCCGCCGGCGGCGGCTTCATCGTGGCCGGCGAGAACTACGGGCAGGGCTCCAGCCGCGAGCACGCCGCCCTCGCCCCGCTCTATCTGGGCGTGAAGGCCGTGCTGGCGAAGAGCTTTGCCCGCATCCACCGCGCCAACCTGCTAAATAACGGCATACTGCCGCTCGTTTTCACCTCCGCGGAGGACTATGAGGCCGCGGCGGAGGGCGAGGAGATCGTCATCGCCGGCGCGCCGGGGCAGATACGCGCCGCGGCGGAGGGAACTCCGGTCACGGCCACGCTCGGCGGGCGAGAGGTGAAGCTGCTGCTCGACATCACGCCGCGCCAGCGGGACATCCTGCTCGCCGGCGGGCTGCTGAACTACATCCGCGACGGCGGGGTGTGAGCGCCCGGACAGCGCCAAAGCGATGCTTATTCAACATCGTTGCGGCATGATAATGATACTGAAATGAACACAATATCACAAGGTGCATCTAAAATGGAATCAAATTAGCGCCGCCGTGGCGCAAACTATCCAGAGGTGATCCTTGTGACGATGAAAGCCATATCCATCCGCATCGACAGCGACACGCTCGACAAGCTGCACTACGTGGCGGACTATGAGGGCCGCTCGGCGAACAGCCAGGTGCGCATCCTCATCCGCGACTGCATCGAGAAGTTCGAGCGCGAGCACGGGAAAATTTTCGACGACAAAAAGTGAAGGGAAGTATCCGTATGCATCAGGTCACGCTCATTCCCGGCGACGGCATCGGCCCGGAGGTCGCCGCCGCCGCCCGCGCAGTGGTGGACGCCTCCGGCGCGCAGATAGAGTGGCACGTCTGCCCGGCGGGCGAGGCGCAGATGGCCGCCTCCGGCACGCCGTTGCCGGCGGGGACGCTGGAGTCCGTCCGCCGCGACCGCGTGGCGCTCAAGGGGCCCATCACCACGCCTGTGGGCTCGGGCTTCCGCAGCGTGAACGTGGCGCTGAGGAAGGAATTCGACCTCTATGCCAACGTGCGCCCGCTGCGCTCGCTCCCGGGCGTTAAAACGCGCTATGAGGGCGTGGACCTGGTGGTCGTGCGCGAGAACACGGAGGACCTCTATGCCGGCATCGAACATATGATCGGCGACTACGCGGCGGAGAGCATCAAGCTCATCACGCGCCCCGGCAGCGAGCGCATCGCGCGCTATGCCTTTGACTACGCCGTGGCCAACGGTCGCAAAAAAGTCACCGCCGTACACAAGGCGAACATCATGAAGTGCACGGACGGCCTGTTCCTGGACGTCTGCCGCGGCGTGGCCGCGGAATACCCGCAGATCGAGTTCACGGACGAGATCGTGGACGCGGCCTGTATGCACATCGTGCAGCGGCCGGAGCAGTACGACGTGCTGGTCCTGCCCAACCTCTACGGCGACATCATGTCCGACCTCTGCGCCGGGCTGGTGGGGGGCATCGGCCTGGCGCCCAGCGCCAACATCGGCCGCGACTGCGCCATTTTCGAGGCCGTGCACGGCTCCGCGCCCAAACACGCCGGGAAAAACGACGCCAACCCGACGGCCCTCATCCTCTCCGCCGTGATGATGCTGCGCCACCTGGGCGAGCGCGAGGCGGCGGAAAAGATAGAGCGCGCGCTGATGGCCCTGCTCGCCGGCGGCGAGCGCGTCACGCGCGACATCGGCGGCACGCTGGGGACGGACGAGTTCGCCGCCGCGGTGATCGAGGAAATGTCGAAATAATTTGCTTGCAATGCCAGGGCGGTTGTGTTATACTGTTCTGGCTATGCGGGTGTAGTTCAATGGCAGAACATCAGCTTCCCAAGCTGAATACGAGGGTTCGATTCCCTTCACCCGCTCCAGCGTTGGCGAAAAGTGCGCTCGGCTCCGCTCCCTTGCGCCTTCTTTCAAGATCGCGACCGATTTGACGGGTCGCGATCTTGTTTTTTCTGCCATCGCCGGCGGGGGACTGTTGGGGGGCCTGCGGGCACGATGCCCCATTTTGCGAAAGCAAAATGGGGCATTTATACGCCGCGAGGGGGAGGGCGGTCAATTTTCTTCCAGCAGTTCCAAAATACTCAAAACGTGCTGTTTCAACAGCTGCTGCCTGTTTTTTGGCAGGCGGGAGTAAAACCCCAACGCTTCCAGGCAGCGCACGGCGCTATCACGCGCGGATGGCGGCGGGGCGCCGAACACGAGCTCGTCCAGCGTGAGGCCGGCGGCGTTGGCGATGCGTATCAGCGTGTCGGCGCTGGCCTCGCCGCGGGTGGCGACGGATTGCAGCGTGCTGCGCGGGATGTCGAGGGCCTGGGCGAACTCGCACTGGGTCATGCCGCGTTCGCGCTGAAGACGCCGCAGCGTTTCAGATAAATTGTTCTTCCGCTGCATCGCCGTCACCTCCTATGCTGTCATAATAGCACATTATTTGACAAATATAATGCCGATTATTTGGCTATAATGACGAATATTCGGCGGACAGCGGCGTTGCTGGCGGACAGAGGCTTTGAACGCAGAGAGGCCGCGGGAGATGTTTCCCCGCGGCCTCTGTTTACATGCGCTTTTTTCAGCCCTTGATGCCCCCG